>Ga0182736_1000860_pt1 | contig 37200 bp, 32 predicted proteins | sample eDN5th30CKraftBY_FD_128882 | JGI IMG/M metagenome (GOLD analysis project Ga0182736, IMG submission 128882) | Enriched backyard soil microbial communities from Emeryville, California, USA - eDNA 5th pass 30_C Kraft BY (version 2) (version 2) | ecosystem: Environmental > Terrestrial > Soil >... | reverse complement strand
CGGGCCCTCACCGAGATGACCCGCGAGATCAAGCGGCTGGAAGACGAGATCCGCCGCGTGCAGCGCGACGTGCGCGTGAGCCGCCGTTTCGGCTGATTATCTCTTTTCTGGTCGCCATTCCGGACGGAAAACCGGCCGCCACTTTTCCTGGAATTGCTCCTTTTCGGGTCGCAATTCCGGACGGAAAACCGGCCGCCACTTTTCCTGGAATTGCTCCTAGGCCCTTTTCCGCAACTCGTAGCGCTCTTCCGCGACAATCTGCACGAGATCGCAGCCGCTTTTGTTGGCGAAGGCGCGCAATGCCGCGCGCGCGAACGGATCCGGCTCGCCAGGCGGAAACAGGCCCCCGAACTGCTCGTAGGGCAGGTCGAAGATGTGCCCCGCCGGCATCTCGGCCAGATAGCTCGCCAGCACATCCTGGGTCAGTTTCGCCATGATTTCGATCCAATTGCCCGTTCGCCGCAACCGGCGCGGAGGTCGTGATAGCGCCCGTTAAGACACTGATCAAAGGCGCGAAAGCGAGCAAGGCGGCAGCCCGGCACAAATCTGCAGAAGCGGGGTTGTCAGACGAAATGTTATAATATTACAGTCTGGCAGACTTTGTCCCTGTCCAAAGAGGTTGCCGATGCGCGCCCGCTCTTTCCTTCGTCTTGCGGCCGTTGCCGCGTTCCTTGCCCTGCCCTTTGCGACCGCGCAGGCCCAGACCGACAGCGGCCCGCTCAAGATCGTGGCGGCAGAGAACTTCTATGGCGGCATCGCCGCCCGGATCGGCGGCGCCCATGTGTCCATCTCGAACATCATGGCCAATCCGGACCAGGATCCGCACTCGTTCGAGGCCACGCCCGGCCAGGTGCGCCAGGTCGCCGACGCCAAGATCGTGATCTTTAACGGCGCCCATTACGACGAGTGGATGGAGAAGCTGCTGAAGGCTTCGCCGCGCAAGGACCGGGTGACGGTGGAAGCCGCCAAGATCGTCAAGGCCAAGCACGGCGGCAACCCGCATCTATGGTACGCGCCGGCGACCATGCCGGCGGTGGCCAAGGCCATGGCCGCAACCTTCAGCAAGGCCGATCCGGCCCATGCCGCCGACTACGGCGCCAACCTCGACAAGGTGCTCGCCGACCTCGAACGCATCACCCAGCGCGCCGGCCAGCTTCGCGACAAGCACAAGGGCAAGCCCGTCACGGCGACCGAGCCGGTGTTCGGCCTGATGGCGGAAGCCCTCGGCCTCACCATGCGCAACGAGAAATTCCAGCTGGCGCTGATGAACGAATCCGAGCCCAGCGCCCGCGACATCGCCGCCTTCGAGACCGACCTCAAGACCCGCAAGGTCAAGGTGCTGCTCTATAATTCGCAGGTCTCCGAAAAGCTGGCGCAGCGTCTCGTGGATATCGCCAAGGAAAACAAGATCCCCGTGGTCGGCGTCACCGAGACCCAACCGGCCGACAAGAACTTCGTCGACTGGATGCTGGGCCAGCTCGACGCCCTCGACAAGGCGCTCGACACCCAGAATTCGTGATAATCTCTTTGTCATGGCCGGGAAAAGCCCGTCGAAAGACGGGCTTAAACGCCGTAATGTCCCGGCCATCCACGCCTTCCTAAAAGCCGGGATGAAAGTCGTGGATGCCCGGCACAAAGCCGGGCATGACGAATGAGAAGCCCTGCCAATGACCGCCGTCCCCATCATCTCCCTCGACCACGCGACCGTCGCCATCGGTGGCCGCGCAGTGCTGCGCGACGTGAGCTTCGCGATCGCACCGGGAGAATTCATCGGCGTGCTCGGCCCCAACGGCGCCGGCAAGACAACCTTGATGCGCTCGATTCTCGGTCTCCTGCCGCCCGCGGCAGGCACGCTGCGCGTGTTCGGGGCGGCTCCAAAGCGCGGCAATCCCGCTATCGGCTATCTGCCGCAACTGCGAACCGTGCTGCCCGACCTGCGCGTGCGCGGCCTCGACTACATCGCCAGCTCGCTGCATGGCGAACGCTGGGGCCTGCCCTCGCTCAAGGCGGCCGATCGCCACGCCATCGAAGCGACGCTCGACGCCGTCGGCGCCGCCGATCTGGCGAGACGGCCGCTGTCCGACATGTCGGGCGGCGAACGGCAGCGGCTGCTGCTGGCGCAGGCGTTGATGGGCAATCCGAAACTGCTGCTGCTCGACGAGCCGCTGATCAGCCTCGATGCCAGGCACCAGGAAGTCGTTATCGACGTGGTGCGCAAAATCGCGCGCGAGCGCGGCATTACGGTTTTGTTCTCGGCTCACGAGCTCAACCAGTTGCTCGGCGCCATCGACAAGGTGCTGTATCTCGGCAACGGCCATGCCGCGCTGGGCACGGTCGATGAAGTGGTGACCGCGCCGGTGCTGTCGATGCTGTACGACACCGAGATCGAAGTCGTTCGCGCCGCCGGGCATATCTTCGTGATGTCGCGCGGCCGCGACGTCGAGCGCGACGCGCACATGCATGACCACGATCATGGCCATGGTCACGACCACCACGGCCATCAGCACTAGGGCAGCGGCACCGTGTTCCAATACGATTTCGTCATCAACGCCTTCATCGCCGCCGGCATGGTCGCCGTGGTGTCTGGCGTCACCGGTTATTTCCTGGTGCTGCGCGGACAGACTTTCGCCGGCCATGCGCTGTCGCATATCGGCTTCGCGGGTGCGACCGGCGCCGGGCTGATCGGATTGTCGCCGCTCGCCGGGCTGGTCGGCTTTACGCTGGCCGCCGGCGTGATCATGGGACTGATGAGCGAGCGGCTCGCCAATCGCGACGTCGCCATTGGCGTGGTGCTGTCGCTGTCGCTCGGCTTCGGCATCCTGTTTCTCTATTACTACACCTCATTCGCCACCCAGGCGACAGCACTTCTCTTCGGCAATGTGCTCGCGGTCGACATCGCGATGATCAAGGCGCTGGCGGCGCTCGGCGCCGCAACGCTGGCCCTGCTCGCGCTCATCATGCGGCCGCTGATCTTCGCCACGCTGCAGCCGGAACTCGCCGAGGCCAAAGGCGTGCCGCTGCGCCTCATCTCGACCGTGTTCCTGGCGCTGGTCGCGCTCGCGGTGGCCGCCTGCGCCCAGATCGTCGGCGTGCTCATGGTGTTCACGCTGATGGTCGGACCGGCCGCCGCGGCGCAACGCCTCGTCAATGGCCTGTGGAGCGGCCTCGCGCTCGCTGCGGCGCTGGCGCTCGCCGAGGCCTGGCTCGGGATCACTATCGCCTATCACACCGACTGGCCGGTCAGCTTCTGCATCGCACTGCTCAGCGCGCTGGTCTATTTCGCCGCGACGCTGCGGCAGACGGCGCGCCACGCGGCCTGATCCCGGTTCCAGGCCGCCTCAAAGGCCGCGCCTCGCACCGGCTTGAACTTGTCTTGGCGCCCGCCTTCACGCACATTGCCGGCGCTGGAGTATTTTTGCGTGAAAGCATCGTCACATTCGTTTCTGTCCTGGTGTGCCGCCCTGTGCGCGATCACCGCGGCCGGCCTTTTCGGCCACGCCGCACATGACCGCAGCGGGCGCACCGACGCCAAGACTCTCGGCGACGAGCGCATCGGCCTCTACGCATCGACGCTCGATCAGGTCGTCGAGCGCTTCCGCGCGCTGCCCTTCGTCCTCGCTCATGACGAGCGCATCTACAGAATGCTGGAGGCGCCGGCCGATCCGGCGCGCATCAACGACGTCAACCGATCGCTCGCTGCACTGGCGGAGGCCGCCGGCGCCGACGCGCTTTATGTCATGAACGCCGCCGGCCTCACTTTGGCCGCGAGCAATTACGACCAGCCGAAGAGCTTCGTCGGCGAGAACTACAATTTTCGTCCTTATTTCCGCGACGCCGTCGAGCGCGGCCACGGCCAGTTCTTCGCAATCGGCGTCACGACCGGCGACCCCGGCTATTTCATGTCGCGGCCGGTGCGCCGCGACGGCAAACTGCTCGGCGTCGCGGTGGTGAAAATTTCGCTCGAGGCCCTGGAAGCCGAGTGGCGGTCTGCCGGCGAAAACATCGCGCTCGCGGACAATCGCGGCGTGCTGTTCCTGGCGAGCCCCGCCAGCTGGAAGTACCGCCCGATCCGTCTGCTTTCGGAAACGGAACGCACCGACATTCGGCATTCGATGCAGTATTCCGGCATTTCGCTGGAAGGCTGGCCGCTGCTGAGAAGCCGGCAGGCGCCGGGCAACGGCGATGTCGTCGATATCGCCAAGGACGACAGCGGCGCGCACCGATTCCTCATCACGCGCGCCGATCTGCCGGCCTATGGCTGGACGATTTATTCGTTCACCGACCTCGCTCCCATCAGCCGCGCCGCGGTACTGGGCGGCGCCGCCTGGTCACTGGCGGCCGCGGTGCTGCTGCTCTTGTTACTGTGGTGGCGTGGCCGGCGCGCCGTCCTGCGCGCCAAGCTCGAGGCCCACGACATGCTCGAACAGCGCGTGAGCGAACGCACGCGCGAACTCATGGTCGCCAACGAAAGTCTCAGCCGCGAGATCGAGGACCGCCGCCGCGCCGAGGACGCACTCAAGCGCGCGCAGGACGACCTGGTGCAGGCGAGCAAGCTCGCCGCGCTCGGACAAATGTCGGCGGCGCTGGTGCATGAAATCAATCAGCCGCTGGCCGCGCTCAAGACCACGCTTGCGAGCGCCAAGCTGCTCATCCGCAACGGCGCGACCGAACGCGCCGCCGCCACGGTCGGCACCATCGACGACCTGGTGGCGCGCATGAGCGAACTAACGCAGCATTTGCGCACCTTCGCGCGCAAGGACTTCGGCGAGATGGGCGCCGTGGACATCACCATCGTCGTACAACGGGCGCTGGCGCTGGCGGACGCGCGGCTCGGCGCCGAGGGTATTCGCACCGTGATCGACATGCCGGCAGGCGGCGTCACCGTTACCGGCAATGCCACGCGCCTCGAACAGGTTCTGCTCAATCTTCTGAGCAACGCCGCCGACGCCGTTGCCAACGAGCGCACCCGCACCATCGCCGTCTCGGTCCTGCAGAATGACGATCAGGTGCAGGTCAGCGTCGCCGATTCCGGCGCCGGTATCGCACCGAATCACATGGGCTCGGTATTCGATCCGTTCTTCACCACCAAGGACGTCGGCAAGGGGCTCGGCCTCGGCCTGTCGATTTCCTACGCCATCATCGAGGATCATGGCGGACGACTGCGCGCGCATAACAAACCCGGCGGCGGCGCCGAGTTCTCGTTCAGCCTGCCGGTCGCGCCGGCCATTGCGCCTGCTGCGCTCGCCGCGGGAGCATGACAATGCCTTGCCGCATTCTGTTCGTCGATGACGACGCGGCGCTGCGCGTCGCGACCGTGCAATGGCTGCAGTTATCCGGCTTCGACGTGACGGCCGCCGACAACGCCGAAGCCGCCTTCGCCATGGCGGCTTCGCAGCCGCCGGACGTCATTGTCACCGACGTCCGCATGCCGGACTCCGACGGCCTGTCGGTGCTGCGCCATTTCACCGACGCCGATCCGACGGTTCCGGTCGTTCTGATCACCGGCCATGGCGACGTGCCGCTCGCCGTCGAGGCGATGCGCCTCGGTGCCTATGACTTTCTGCAGAAGCCTTTCGAGCCCGAGCATCTCGTCGAGGTCATCCGCAAGGCGGATGACAAACGGCGATTGATACGCGAAGTGATCCGGCTGCGCTCCCTGCTCGGCGGCGACCAGAGTCTGGCGAACCGCCTCATCGGATCGAGCCCGCAGGCCGCCCGCATGCGCGAGAAGATCGCGGCGCTGGCCAGCGTCGACTGCGACGTCATCGTCATGGGCGAAACCGGCAGCGGCAAGGAAGTCGTGGCGCGGGCGCTGCACGACCTGTCGCGGCGCGCGTCCGGGCCTTATGTCGCGATCAATTGCGCGGCGATACCGGCCGAGATGTTCGAGAGCGAATTGTTCGGCCATGAAGCCGGCGCCTTTACCGGCGCGCGCGGCGTGCGCATCGGACGTCTGGAATACGCCAATGGCGGCACGTTGCTGCTCGACGAAATCGAAAGCATGCCGCTGGCGCTGCAGGCCAAGGTGCTGCGCGTCATCCAGGAGCGGCAGATCGAGCGCGTCGGCTCCAATCAATCGATCCCCCTCGACCTGCGCGTCGTCGCCGCCACCAAGGACGATCTCAAGGTGGCGAGCGAAGCCGGCCGCTTCCGCAAGGATCTTTACTATCGCCTGCATGTCGGCGAGATCGTGCTGCCGCCGCTGCGCGAGCGCGCCGAAGACATTCCGCTGCTGTTCCTGCATTTCGCCAGCGACGCGGCGCACCGGCACGGGCGGGAATTGCGCGCGCTGGATAAGGACAGCATCGCCGCGCTGCTGCGGCACGACTGGCCCGGCAATGTCCGCGAGCTGCGCACCGCCGCCGAGCGCTTCGCCATCGGCCTAGAGACACCGGCCGAGCGTATTGCCGCGCATGACGGCGAGATGACGGAAGCCTGGCTGCCGGCAAAGGTCGCGATCTACGAGCGCGAACTTATTGCGGCCGCCATTCGCGAACACCAGGGCGACATGGCCGCGGCCGCTCAGTCTCTCGGCATACCGCGTCGCACCCTGAACGAGAAAATGAACCGGCACGGCATCAGCCGGGCGGCGGAACAGGCCAAAGGGTAATTTCGGCAGGTTTCCGCCGACGAGCGCCGGGCCATTGGCAGCTTCTTGCCGATGCGGGGCATTCAATCGGACGTAGCAGAAACTAACCTCTTGAACCTGCGCAGCGATAATGCACAGAGTAAGGCATTCGCTGCTGGCACGGTTCTTGTTAGCGTCGAAGCGCAAGCCGTAAAGGCAATCTGTCAAAAAGAGGAAACCAGGAGGATTTAATCCATGAATCTATCTCAACGTCTTTGCGCGACCATCGTCGCCAGCGCGGTCATCGCCCTGCCGCTTCAGGCCAAGGCCGACCAGTTCATCAACATCCTGACCGGCGGCACCGGCGGCGTTTACTACCCGCTCGGCGTTGCCATCTCGAAAATCTATGCCGAGAAGATCAAGGACTCGAAGCCCTCGGTGCAGTCGACCAAGGCTTCGGTCGAGAATCTGAACCTCATCCAGCAGGGCAAGGGCGAACTCGCCTTCACCCTCGGCGACTCGCTCGCCGACGCCTGGAACGGCAACGCCGAAGTCGGCTTCAAGGCCAAGCTCGACAAGCTGCGCACCGTCGCCGCGATCTATCCGAACTACATCCAGATCGCCGCGCTCAAGGACTCGGGCATCAAGACGCTCGCCGATCTCAAGGGCAAGCGTCTGTCGGTCGGCGCGCCGAAGTCGGGCACCGAGCTCAACGCCCGCGCCATCCTCACCGGCGCCGGCATGAGCTACAAGGATCTCGGCAAGGTCGAATATCTGCCGTTCAACGAGTCGGTCGATCTGATGAAGAACCGTCAGCTCGACGCCACGCTGATCTCGGCCGGTCTCGGCGTCTCGGCCATCCGCGATCTGTGCGCCTCGGTCGACTGCGTCATCGTCGAAATCCCGAAGTCGGTGACCGACAAGATCGGCGCGCCGTACCAGTCGGCGACGATTCCGGGCGGCACCTATCCCGGCAACGACAAGGACGTGACCGCCGCCGCCGTGCAGAACTATCTGGTGACCGGCGCCGGCGTCTCGGATGACCTGGCCTATCAGATGACCAAGGACATCTTTGACAGCCTGCCGACGCTGCAGGCCGCGCATGCCGCCGCCAAGGCCATCGACATCAAAACCGCCGGCAAGGGCTCGCCGGTGCCGCTGCATCCGGGCGCCGAGAAGTTCTACAAGGAAAAGGGCGCGATGTAAGTCGCGCTGCGGGCGGCGCGGAGGACAGACTCCGCGCCGCTTTTCTTACTCGTTATTCCAGGGCGCGGGCGAAAGCCGCGCGCCGCGGACTGACGAAATCCAAGCTCCCCTCAGGACACATCCATGACCAACGTTGACGTTGCCGCCGTGCAGCCTGGAACGCCGATTCCCGGACAAACCAAAACCGAAGCCCAACTCGACAAAGGCTGGGGCACCAGCTTCGAAGGCCGCTCGCTGTTCTGGATCGCCGTTATCTTCTCCGCCTTCCAGATCATCACGGCGATGTTCTCGCCGCTGCCCAGCCAGATCGTGCGCTCCGTGCATGTCGGCTTCCTGCTGCTGATGGTGTTCGGCGTTTCCGCCACCCTCACCGACAGCCGCTCCCTCAAGGCGTTGTTCTGGACCACCGGCATCGCGAGCTTCGTGCTCGGCCTCTATCACTGGGTGTTCTACGCCGACCTGATCCTGCGCGCCGGCGATCCGAGCACGCTCGACATCGTCGTCGGCGTCGCGGTCGTTCTCCTGGTGTTCGAAGCCGGACGTCGCATGATGGGCCCGGTGCTCCCGATCATCTGCGCGGTTTTCCTGTCCTATGGGTTGTTCGGACAATATTTCCCGAGCCCGCTCAATACTCGTGGTTACGACTTCGGCCAGGTCGTCGATCAGATGTTCGGCGGCACCGAGGGCATTTACGGCACACCGATTTACGTGTCGTCGACCTATATCTTCCTGTTCATCCTGTTCGGCGCCTTCCTCGAGCGCGCCGGGATGATCGGGCTGTTTAACGACGTGTCGATGGGCCTTGTCGGCCACAAACGCGGCGGCCCCGCCAAAGTGGCGGTGATCTCGTCGGGCCTGATGGGCACGATCAACGGCTCCGGCATCGCCAATGTCGTCACGACCGGCCAGTTCACCATTCCGCTGATGAAGCGCTTCGGCTATCCGGCGCACTTCGCCGGCGCCGTCGAAGCGACATCGTCGATGGGCGGCCAGATCATGCCGCCGGTGATGGGCGCGGTCGCCTTCATCATGGCCGAGACCATCAGCGTTCCGTACATCGAGGTCTGCATCGCGGCCATCGTGCCGGCTGTCCTCTACTACTACTCTGCGTTCTGGGCCGTGCATCTCGAGGCCGGCAAGCGCGGTCTCGTCGGCCTGTCCAAAGATCAGATCCCGAAGCCGATCGAAGCGCTGAAGAAGAACTGGTATCTTCTGATGCCGCTGATCGCGCTGGTTCTGCTGCTGTTCAGCGGCTACACGCCGTTGTTCGCCGGCACCGTCGGTCTAGGCCTCACCGCGATGGTGATTTTCAGCCACCCGATCGTCGCCGCCATCCCGGCTCCGGCCCTGCGCATCGCCTTCTGGATCCTGCTCGGCCTGTCGGCGTCGCTGTTCTTCGAGTTCGGCGTCTGGCTGCTGATCTCGATGGTGGCGTTGCTGATCGCGATCACCGTGTTCGTGAAGGGCGGCCGCGAGACCTTGTCGATTGCGCTCAACTCGCTGGCTGATGGCGCCCGCCACGCGCTACCGGTCGGCATCGCCTGCGCGCTGGTCGGCACCATCATCGGCACTCTCACACTGACCGGCGCCGCGACCAACTTCGTGCGCGTCATCGTATCCGTCGGCGAGAGCTCGATCTTCCTGTCACTGTGCCTCACGGCGCTGGTGTCGCTGATCCTCGGCATGGGCATTCCGACCATCCCGAACTACATCATCACCTCGTCGATTGCAGCGCCAGCGCTGCTGCATCTTGGCGTGCCGCTGATCGTGTCACACATGTTCGTGTTCTACTTCGGCATCATGGCGGACCTGACGCCGCCGGTGGCGCTCGCCGCCTTTGCCGCGGCCTCGATCGCGAAAGACAGCGGCTTCAAGATAGGTCTCACGGCGGTTCGAATAGCACTGCCGGGATGGATCGTGCCGTTCATGGCGGTCTATTCGCCGGCCTTGATGCTGCAGCCGGTCGGCCCGCGCGTCGCCGCCTGGGGCTTCGTCGCGGCCGCGGCCTTCATGATCGTCAAGGCCTTCATCGCCGTGACGCTCTGGGGCGTGACCGCGATCGGCTACTTCCTGGCGCCGGTGAGCTGGCCCGAGCGCATCATCGCCTTCGGTGCAGCGGTGTTGCTCGTGCTGGAATATCCGTGGACCGATCCAATCGGCTTTACCTGCTGCGGCGCATTCTTCGCCTACCAATACTGGAAGCGGCAGAACGCGCAGAACGCGCAGAACGCCGTGAAGGCGGCGGAGTAATTGGCTGGATTGTGCCTGCTTGCGGCCGGCGCCACTGTCCGCCTGGGGACGGTGGCGCTGACGCTGGCCTGGACACATTCGATCGAGAAAATCCGCTGGGAAGAAGATTACCGCGCAACGCCGGCCGGCATCGTGCTCACGGAAGACCGGGTGCAAGGCACCGGCGCCGGCATGGAGCCGCCGGCCGATGCGAAGTTCGACGGCCAGTGGTGGCGCTATAAACCGCAGGTCGGCCCGCTGCCGCAGGTGGTGCTGCGGCGCTCAGGCATGACGGTTGGCGATTGGCAGGTGTGTATCGCCGGGACGTGCAAACCGATGGCGGCGTATCTGCCGGATCCGAAGGCGGATCCGGTGACCCTGACGACTTGTCCGTAAAGCACCTCGTCATTCCGGGGCGGCCGGTCAGGCCGAACCCGGAATCCAGACCATCCTCATGCGCCGCTGGATTCCGGATCGCCGCTGCGCGGCGTCCGGAATGACGGAGAGGCGATCAGACCAGCACGTCGTTGTCGATGCCGGCCGCTGCGCCGGCATATTGCTGCGGCATGAGATCCAGCGGCTCGGCCGATGGGGCCAGCGGCGCGAAATCGCGATTGCCGGCGACCTCGTTGGCGCTCGGCGCATCGACCGGACGATCGAGACGGCGCGAGGAGCCTTCGAACACCACGTTCGGCTCGATGCTGAGCGACTTATTGTAGACCTCGCCCTCGATACGGGCATTGCCCTGGAGCTTCACGGTGTTGCCGTGGATGGTGCCCTTGAAGGAACCCTGTACGATGGCATCGAGCGCGGTGACATTGCCCTCGACATAGGCGCCCTCGCCGATGATCAGATGCGCGGCGCGGATATCGCCGAGCACGCGGCCGAACACCTGCACGGCGCCGGCGCAAACGACGTTGCCGGTCACCAGCATGCCGGGACCGAAAGTGGTGACGATATCCGGCTGCGCCTTGGCGGAACCCGGGCGGGCCTCGACGGCCGAATAATCCTTGGACATGAAGCTCACGGCGGCACCTTGTTGGTTGCGATCCCTATCCCGCGATAAAAATACCGCGGCCGCCGGGCGCGGCCAGCGCAAAGCCGATTCATCACTAATGCCGCGGCGCGTTAACTTAACGGGCGGCGATGGCGCCGGCCGAACTTGATTAAAGCGCCGGTCAAACGCTTAATGTCGGCATGCGGAGCCCCGTATCGACCAAGGCGAAAGCCGCCCAGACGGCACGCGACCAGGCCATCGAGGCCGCCGTCAGCCAGTTTATGAAGTCGATCGACCACGCCACGAGGCGCGAGATCGAAAAGCGCCTGCGCAAGGCCATCGCCGACGGTACCGTCAAGGCCGGCGACAGCATCACCGCCGGCATGGGGCTGAAAAGCCCCGATGCCGATCTCGACGTCGCCGTGTTCGGCAAGATCAAGCTGTAGCGAGGTCTACTCCGCCGGCACCGCCGCCTTAGGCAGCCGCGCCTCGGCGGGCTGGCGCGACAGCGCGAACAGGAAGCCGGCGACGATCAGATAGGCGAGTGTGATCTGCGGCTGCACGCCGAAGCCATTGCCGATGCCAATGGCCTCGCCATGCATGAAGCCGAAATAGGTCAGCACCGCGCCGGCGAGCGAGAAGCCGGCGGCATTGATGAATCTCTTCTCGATGACGAAGACGCCGATGGCACCCAGCACAAGACCGACCAGGATCGAGCCGCCGCCCATCAGTTCGAGCCCGTGGGCGAGAACGCCATTCTGCGCCATCTTGCCGACGAAGTCCGGCGCGTGCTGCGCGGCGAAGTTCATTCCCGTGGCGCCGAGCGCGCCGGACAGGAGAACCGTCGCCCAGGCGGCCAGATGCGGCGTGATGGCAAGAGCGATCGCCGGGGCATGCTCGCGCGGCGTTGTCTGGAACGCCTGCGCGCAGATGAGCATGCCGATGTAGAGCAGGATCGGCGAGATCGCCACCACGGGCACGATAGCCAGCATCAGCGAGATAACGCCGAACCAGGACAGCACGATTACCATCAGTCCGGTTGCCGCCGAATAACCGATGCGGCCGCCCATCGCCTTCCAGCCCGGATGGCCGATATAGACGGCGTTGATGAACGGGTTGCCCATCAGGCAGCCGATCAGGCTGACGACGCCGTCGGCGGTGAGGACGCGCGTCGTCGGATATTCGTCGCCGGCCGCCTCGGCGCTTTCGACATTGTCCATCGCCTCGACCAGATCGTAGATGCCATAGGGGATGGCGGTGACGAGGATGACGGCGAGATAGTCGAAGCCGGAGAAAACGTGACCGAAGGCCGGCAGCGGCACAGAGAAGCCGAAGTTCGCGAAGGCCGCGCCGACGCCGGCGACGCTGACGCCGCCGATGTTCAGACCGAACAAGGTCGAACCCCAGGCGATCGCCATGCCGACGCCGATGGCGATAAGCCCGGCGGGGATGCCCTTGGGATATTTGTAGCCGCCGAACCAGCTCACCAGAATGATGGCGAAGCAGGTCAGCCCGATCACCGGTGTCATGAACATTTCCAGCGCCGGCCGCATCGAGATGAAGGCGATGGAGACGCCGGCGAGCGTGCCGAGCAGCGCGGCGCGCGGCGTGATCTTGCGGATGACGGGCGCGATGAAGCCGCCGATCATCAGGATAAAGCTCTGGAAGAACACCCAGACGAGGCCGGCTTCCCAGCCCTTGATGGGATCGCCGGTCGTTATGGTGATCGGCAGCATGATCACGAAGGTGACGATGAACATATGCGGCACGCTGATGCCCGAGGGCAGCGCGCAGACATCGGAGCGGCCGGTTTTCTTCGCCAAACTGTAGGCGAGATACGCATAATAGAACGTCGACAGACACATCATCAGGCCCATCGCCGGCAGGATACGGCCGAACACGATGGAGTCCGGCATCTTCAGGACGAAACGCAACAGGCCGGTGAGCACCAGCATGTTGACGAGGATGTTGGTGCCGAAGCCGAAGAAGGCATTCCAGTCACCGGGCGTCCACAGCACCGGTGTCGTCGCGGTCGTGCTCTTCGCCATGTCCGTTACTCCCCGTTTGTCCCCTAACCAGCCATCGCCTGCAGCAATTGCCGCGAACCCGTGACCCAGCCGAAGATGCCGCCCTGCGCCTTGATCATGGCGAGGCCGGCTTCGTGAAATTCCGGAAAGTAGGAAGCGCAGCAGTCCGACAGCACGAGGCAGCGAAAGCCGCGGTCATTGGCTTCGCGCACCGTGGTGTTGACGCAGACTTCCGTGGTGACGCCGGCGACGAGCAGGTTCTCGATGCGGCGATTGGCCAGGATCAGCCCGAGATTGGTGGCGTAGAACGCGCCCTTGCCGGGCTTGTCGACCACCGACTCGCCGGGAATAGGATAGAGCGCATCGATGATGTCGTGGCCGGCTTCGCCCTGGATGAGGATGCGGCCCATCGGGCCCGGATCGCCAATGCGTTTCGAGGGCGAACCGCGCTCGACCTTGGCCGGCGGCGCATCGTGCATGTCCGGCGCGTGGCCTTCGCGCGTATGGATGACCAGCATGCCGGCCTTGCGCGCGGCCTCAAGCACCGCCCTGCATGGCGCGACGGCGGCATTGAGCAGCGACACGTCATTGCCCAGCGTCTCGCCGAAGCCGCCTGGCTCCAGAAAATCGCGCTGCATATCGATGATGATGAGCGCGGTGCGCCCAAGATCGATGTCGATCGGCGCCGGCTCGGCGGCAATGCGGGTGACCAATGGCTTTCCCTCCTTCGGGAAAACGACGCCTTGGTCTCATCTCAGCAAGGGACGTGCCAGATCGTACACAATTGGAATTACTTGCCCGGCGATTGGTCAGATCGTCCGATTCGACAAAAATTCCATAGACTTAACAGGGGGATTTCGGCTGCCGATCAAACAGGCAGCGAGCGGCTGCATCGTATAGCGCCAGTCAAAAATTGGGCGGCGATGCGTAAAGCCGCGCCGCCGCCGATCATTTATTCCGCCGGCATGCCCTGTTTCGCCAACCGCCGCGCGGCCCGACGCTCGCGCCAGCGGTCGCGCTTCTCGGCGAGATTAGCGATGGCCATCAACGCCGCCGGCGTCACGATCAACGTCAGCACCGTGGCGAAGCCGAGGCCGAACACGATCGCCGTCGACAGGCTGATCCACCACTGCGTCGCCGGAGCGCCGATCGTGATTTCGCGATTGACGAACTCAAGATTGACGCCGAACGCGATGGGCAACACGCCCAGTATCGCCGTCACCGCCGTCAACACCACGGGCCGCGCGCGCTCACGGCATGTCTCGAGGATGGCCTCGTAGGCGTTCTGCCCTTCGCGCCGCAATCGGTCGTAGGTGTCGATGAGGACGATGTTGTTGTTGACGATCACACCGGCGTTGGCGATCACGCCGATACCGGTCATCACGACGCCGAATGGCTGGCCCATGATCATAAGGCCGAGCAGCACCCCGATGGTCGATAATACTACCGCCGACAGCACCAGCCCGACCGAGATAAAGCGGTTAAACTGCGCCAGCAGGATCGCGAAAATCAGGAACAGCGCCGTGCCGAAGGCCTTGCCGAGGAAGGCGCCGGCCTTCTCGCGCTCCTCGTCCTCGCCCTTGAGCTTGAAGGTAATGCCGTCGCCGAGGTTCATGGCCCCGAGGGTATCGATGATCTTCTTCTGCACCACGGCGTTCTGCACGCCGTCGGCGATGTTCGACGACACCGTCATCACCCGGTTGGCGTTGACACGATTGATGAATCCGACGCGCTGGGCCGGCACGCGTTCGACAAAGTTGCCGATCGGCACATGGCCGGCCTGGGTCTGCACCCGCAGTTCGTCGATCTCGTCGAGGCTGCGGCGCTCTTCCGGAAAACGGACGATGATGTCGACCGCCTTGTCATTGTCGGACGGGCGATACTCGGTGACCTTGACGCCATTGGTGACAAGCTGCACGGCGTTGCCGACGGCGGTCAGCCCGGCGCCGTATTTCGCCGCCTCGGTCTTGTTGACATTGATCTTCCAGTCGATGCCGGGCAGCGGCAGGCCGTCGTCCAGATCGCGGACCTCCGGCATCTTCGACAGCGCCTCGGCCACCATCTTGGCGGCGGCCGGCAGCTTGGCCGGATCGAGCGCGGCAAGCTGTACCTGGATCGGCTTGCCGGTCGGCGGACCGGCGCGCGGCGCCGTCACTTCGATCAGAACGCCGGGGATTGTCTGCGTGCGCTCGCGGATCTGGTCCATGATGGCGTGCGCTGGCAGGCGCTTTTGCCAGTCGGCGAACTCGAACTGGATGACGCCGATCGTATCTTCGGTGATTTCGCTGGAGCCGCGCGGCTGCTCGCCGACGCGCGTATAGACGGTCGCGAGGCCGTCGGTCGCGAGAACGGTTTTTTCGACCTGCGCCAGCGCCTTGTCCTTCTCGTCGAGAGACAGGTTGCCGCGCGCGTGCACGATGACCTGGCCATAATCCGGCTCAACGCTGGGGAAGAACTCGACGCCGTTGCCGAACTTGCCATAGGCACCGATCACCACGACCAGCAAGCCGACGGCAAGGCCGAGAACGAGGACGGGCCGGTGCAGCGCGACGCGCACCGTGCGCATGTACAGACCCTTGTCGGAAGCGCGGTCGTCATGCGGCACCGGCGCGGCGCGACCAAGCAGCGCGCCCAGCGTCGGCGTGAAGAACAGCGCCACCGCAAGCGACGCCGACAATGTCGCGATCAAGGTGATCGGCATGTATTTCATGAACTCGCCGACGATGCCCGGCCAGAACAGCAGCGGTGAGAACGCCGCGACGCGCGTCGCGGTCGCCGCGATCACCGGACCGGACATGCGCACCGCCGCCTGGGCATAGGCCTCCTTCGGCGGCATGCCCTCCGACATGCGCCGCTCGGCGTATTCGGAGACGATGATGGCGTCATCGACCAGCATGCCGACGGCGAGGATCAGCGAGAACAGTACGACGATGTTCACCGTCAGTCCGGCAAGCTGCAGGCCGAGCACGCCGGCCAGGAACGAGGCCGGAATGGCAATGCCGATGAACAGTGAGGCGCGAAAGCCGAGCGCGAACAGGATGATGACGGTGACGAGCAGCACGCCGGTGGCGACCGAGTTCTGCAGGTCGGCCAGCATCTGACGGATGACCTTGGACTTGTCCTGCGTGAAGCCGACCTCGACGCCCTCCGGCCAGATCTTCTGCATCGCGGCGACCTGCTTCTTCACCGCATCGACGGTTTCGATCAGGTTGGCGCCGGTGCGCTTGGACACTTCGATGGCCATGGCCGGCTGGCCGTTGACCCGCGTCACCGAGGTCGCGTCCTTGAAGGTTGGGCGCACGGTGGCGATGTCGCCGAGCGACACCGAAGCGCCCGCTGTCGAGGCAATCGGGATATTGAGCATGTCCTGCGGCCGCTCGATCAGGCCCGGCACCTTAACGGCGAAGCGGCCGGTTGCGCTTTCCAGCGCGCCCGCGGCGATGAGGCTGTTGGACTGCTGCGTCACCTGGATGAGCTGGTCGATCGAAATTCCGTAGCTCTTCATCAGCATCGGCTCGGCGACGACCTCGACGGCCTCATCGCGGGCGCCGCGCAGCTCGGCCTTGAGCACGCCCGGCTGCTGCTCGATCTGATTCTTGGCCTCGCGGGCGATACGCAGCAGCGTGCGCTCCGGGACGCTGCCGGCGAGCGTCACCACCAAGACCGGATACAGCGACAGGTTGACTTCCTGCACCGACGGTTCGTCGGCATCGCGCGGCAGATCGCGTTTGGCCTGATCGACCTTGGCGCGCACATCGGCGAGCGCGGCGTCGGAATTGAAGCCGGCCTCGAACTCGAGCAGCACATAGCCGCCGCCTTCGTAACCGGTGGCGCGCATTTCCTTGACGTTGGTCACCGACTTGAGCTGCGTCTCGACCGGACGGATCAGCAGGCGCTCGGCATCCTCGGGGCTGATGCCGCGCTGCGTGAGCTGCACATAGATGATCGGCACCTTGACGTCGGGCTCGGCCTCTTTCGGGATGGTCTGATAGGCGATGAGGCCCGCGACCAGAAGAAAGGCGAGCGTCGCCAAGGTCAGGCGCGCATGCGAGATGGCGTAATTGATAAAGGTGGACATTTAACTCATCCTCCGCTCACCCCCGCGAAAGCGGGGGTCCAGAAGCGGCTCGCTCAACGTGCTGTTGCAAAGTCTGGGTCCCCGCTTCCGCGGGGACGAGCGGAGTTTGTTGCTCCCCTCGTTTTCGTCATTTCGCCGCCGTTTCCGCCGGCGCTGCGATCGTGTCCACCTTCTGGCCTTCGCGTACGAAATCCTGACCGCGCACGATCACCCGCGCGCCGTCAGGCACGCCGGACAGCCACATGGTGTCCTGCAAATCCTCGACGATCTTCACCGGCACGAACTGCACTTTGCTGTCGGCATCGACGATGCGCACACCGATATCGCCGGACGAGGCGATGGTCAGCGCCGAACGCGGCACCTGCGCCGCCGGCTCCGGCTGCAGCGACACCGCGACTTCCGCGGTGATGCCGTCGGGGACAGCGCCCTTCGCATTCTCCATCTCCACCTCGACGCGATAGGTGCGCGTGGTGGCGCTGGCCGATTTGGCGACATAGCGGACGCGACCGCTGACTGTTTGGCCGGTGATCAGTTTGACTTGCGCCGTCTCGCCGACCTTGACGCCGGCGAGCTTGCGCTCGGAGACCTCGACCACCGCCAGCATCGGATCGAGCGCAACGATGGTCGCGATCTCCTTGCCCGCCATCGAGAAGGCGGCGCCGCCAACCTCCGCCGGCACGTCGGTAATGACGCCAGCCCAAGGCGCGCGCACGATGCTGCGCTCGAGTTCGGCACGCGCCGCGCTCAGAGAGGCCTCAGCGGCCTTGTGCTGCGATTCCAGATTGACCATGTCGAGCTTCGGCAGCGCGCCGCTCTGGATCAGCGTGCGCTTGGCGTCGAGCTCGGCCTTGCGCTGTTCGACCAGCGCTTCGGCCTGCGCCACCTGCGCCTTGCGGGCGTCGTCCGACAACACGGCGACGATCTCATCCTTCTCGACATGCTGGCCGCGCTTGACGCGCAATTCCACCAGCGTACCGCCGGTGCGCGCGGTGATAGCGACCTTGCGGTCAGCCTCGGTGCGGCCCGACAAAGTGAGCTTCGGCGCGTGCTGCTCGACCTTGACCGGCGCAATCGAAACGCGGAACAGGGGCTGCTGTTTGGCTTCGCCGGGACGCACGGCAGCCTCGCCCTTGGCGCTCTCGTGCGGGAAGAGATGGCCCGATGCGATCCAGAGCACTGCGGCGGCGACAATGCCGACGGCAGTGATACGACTGGCTTTCATCATGACTTGTCACCATCCCTGGTTTCGTCGTTGTTTTCGGCTCTGGACGGCGCCAACAGTCCATGAACCATTTTCAGAACGAGAGGCAGCGAGGCTTCGGCGCTGAATTTCGCATCGACCGAGCGGCGCCACGACATGCCGTCGCCGATGGCAAGCAGCAGGCCGGCGATAGCGTCAACATCGAGGTCGGCGCGAATTTCGCCACGTTCAGCGGCGCGCGCCAGCATCGCCGCAAGACGATCGCGCACGTCGTTCTCGATGGTCTGGTAGAGCTTGGAGATGTCGGGATGACGCCGGCTCTCCGCCATGATCTCGGCGCCGATCGACACTTCGTCGTCGGTGCGATCGACAAGGTGATACTGCGCCAGTCCGGCAAGCGCCTCGAAGAAATCGGGGGCGTCGTTGACCTGGTTGAAACTCTCGACCGCATCGGCGCGGTTGCGCTCGCAGATGCCGGCGATCAGCGCCTCTTTCGAGGGAAAGTAACGATAAAGGTTGCCGGCGCTCATTGACGCTTCGGCGCAGATGTCCTGCATCGACGCACGATGAAATCCGGAGCGGGCGAAGCATCGCTCGGCCGCATCGAGAATTTCAGCACGGCGGTCGGCCTGCCGCTGCTGGTTTGGATGGCGCATGACTGTTCCGGAGACGTTCGTAGTCAGGCACGGCACAATTGTGCGCCGCAACATAGCGAGAATGAACGTTCATTCAATATTTATTATGGTCCCATTTGTCAACGGATACCCGCGCGGGCCGATTGACCGCATCGGTGCAACGGCCTTTTCTGCGGCAAGGCGACGTGCAGCGGAAGGCTTGAGCGGAACATGACCTATGTGTTGGTCTTCATCGGCGGCGGCATCGGTGCGGCGTTGCGCCACGGCTTCAATATCGGAAGTGCCCGGCTGTTCGGGACGTCGTTCCCATACGGCACGCTGACGATCAACATTCTCGGCTGCCTGGTGATGGGGCTGCTGACCGGCTATTTCGCCTTCAAGGGCGATGTCAGCCAGCACTTGCGGCTGTTCCTGACCACCGGAATTCTCGGCGGTTTCACGACATTTTCGGCGTTTTCGCTCGATGTCGCCCTGCTCTACGAGCGCGGCGAAACAGGCCTCGCCGCGACCTATATCCTCGCCTCGGTGGTGATGTCGCTGGTGGCGGTATTCGGCGGCCTGGCGCTGATGCGCAGCTTGACCTGATTGCAAGCCGGGGCGGCGGCGGGCCGAAAGTAGTATTTTCGCCTTAAACTGGGTACAAACACCGTCCAAATGCGGTCGGAAAACGACGCTGTCGCAGGAGAAACGCAGTGCTGAGGTTTGCAGTCCTTGGTTTGATGGTTGCCGGTTTGAGCGCGAGCTTTTGGTCTGCGCCGGCCGAAGCGCAAGGCCGCAAGCCCTTCCACGCCATGTCCAATGACGAAAAGTCGGACGTGAAAACGGCCGAGTCCGTCGATGCCCAGTATCGCAACGCGCTGGAGCGGACCCGCAAGGACACTGCGCCGGTTCAGGTCGACCCGTGGTCCAACATGCGCGGCGGCGAAACGCCGTCGAAGAAGAAATAACCGGCGCTTTGTTTGCCGGGATCATGCTTTTTATCGCGCATGATCTTCTCCGAAAACCGCTACACACTTTTCGGGATCATGCTTGTTTGCGCATGATCTTCCCCGAAAACCGCTACACACTTTTCGGGATCATGCGTTACCAGCGATAGCGCGGGCCCCAGGGACCGAAATAGTGCCGTCGATAATAGGGGCCGTAATAGAACGGCGGGGGCGGCACCTCGTAATAAATCGGTGGTTCCTCGACATAATAGCGCTGCCGCACGACACGGCGCGGCGGTACGCGGCCGGAAAAGTCGATCGCGGTCTGGATGGCGTAGCCGTTCTTGTCCTGCCACGTCACAGCGCACCAGCCGCCAGTGCACTCGCCGACCTCGATCAGGCTGCCACTCGGGATCTTGCCGAGGATATCCTTGTCCGTGCCCGGGCCCGACCGCAGATTGACCGTCGACGGCACATAAGCCGGCTTGGCGGCCGCCGGAACCGCCGCCACGGTCAGCATCAGTGCCGCCGCAAAGCCCATGAATGCGCGCATTGCCATTGATCCGTTCCCGGCAGTTTCGGCCCTTCACACCGGGCCGGACCATAGCATGTCAAAGGCCAAAAACGGCAGTATCGCGGCGCGCACAGGCGGCCCACCGGCGCTTGCATGGGCCCTTCCTCCTGTGAGAGAAGGCGCGCATGTCAGAGACCGAAAACAACGCGCCCACCGCGGCCGACGCCCTGCCCGATCGCCTGTCGACCGATCCGCGCAGCCCCTATTTCAACGCGGACATCCTGTCGCGCGACATTGGGATCCGCTTCAAGGGCGTCGAGAAGACCAATGTCGAAGAGTACTGCGTCAGCGAAGGCTGGATCCGCGTCGCGGCCGGCAAGGCGCTCGACCGCTACGGCCAGCCACTGACTATCAAGCTGACCGGGGCGGTCGAGCCGTACTTCCGCGACAAGGCCTGAAACCTGCCCTTCGGTCATGAATAGCGCGCCGATGAACAACGAGCTCGCTCATTCAGAAATCACCCGGCTGGAAGAGCGGATCGAGGAGCTCCGCCAGGCGCTCGATCGCTGCGACAAGCTGGCCTGGGCGGCCAGGGTCGCCATCGCCGGCAGCGCGCTGTGGTTCGCGCTGGTGCTGCTCTCCATCCTGATGTTTTCGCCGGCCGGCTTCGCCGGCGCCATGGCCGCCCTGCTCGGCGGCTTCGTGCTCGCCGGCTCCAACAAGACGACGCGCGAGCAAACCGAGGCGGCGCTGCAGCAGGCCGAGGACCGCCGCCGCGCGCTGATCGATTCCATGCGGCTACGGCTGGTTGAAGAGCCGCACGGCACACTCCAGTAGCGTCGCCGGCTGCTTAACAGCTTTCAATAAAATTGACGGGATCGCCTCGCGAAAAACTTAACGGCCGCGTTGCAATATCCGCGCGTGGACGAGAAGTGGGAGACTAAAGCGTGATCCGGATTCCAATCAAAAACGGCAACATCGACGCGGCGCTCGACAAGCTCAAGGTCGCCAAAGACGAGCAGAACCGGAAGTTCGAAGAGCAGGTTGCCGCCTTCTTCGCGCCGAAGGCGGATAACGAGACCGTGCAGCAGCCGGCCAAGCGCGCGCCGAGCTATCAGAGCATTCTGGCGCGCTCGCGCCGCATGGGATGACGCGGCTTACGCCGCATGGGCTGAGACCGCACGCGGGCCAGGGCCGGCGCCGAGATAAAAAAAATGCCCCGCCGAGCGGGGCATTTTTGGTTTTGAGATTGGCGCGAGGCGAAGCGCCCCTACTCCGCGGCTTCCATGGTCGGCCGCACCGCCTCGACCTTGGCGGCGCAGAACTTGAACTCCGGAATCTTGCCGAACGGATCCAGCTTCGGATTGGTCAACAGGTTCGCCGCCGCCTCGACATAGGCGAACGGGATGAACACCACGCCGTCCGGCACCGCATCGTCCTGCCGCGCCTGCAACTCCACCTCGCCGCGCCGCGTCGAGACCCGCACCATGTCGCCCGGCGCGATGCCGAGCTTTTCGATGGTGCCGCGCGAGAGCTGCGCGATCGCGGTCGGCTCCAAAGCATCGAGCACCTTGGCGCGGCGCGTCATCGAACCGGTGTGCCAGTGCTCGAGCTGGCGGCCGGTGGAGAGGATGAACGGGTAGTCGTGATCCGGCACCTCGTCCGGCGGCGTGAGCTTGGTCGCCACCAGCTTGGCGAAGCCGCCCGGACGCGGGAAGCCGGCGTCGAACACGACGTCGCGGCCCGGCACGTCCGGTCCGTCCACCGGATAGGTGACGGCGTGCTCGCGCTCGACGCGGTCCCAGGTGATGTTGGCGAGCGCCGGCATCAGCGACGCCATTTCGGTGAACACTTCGCCGACATGATTGTAATTCCAGCCGCAGCCGAGGCGGTTGGCGATGTCCTGGATGATCCAGAGATCCTGACGCGCGTCGCCCGGCAGCGGCACCGCGGCGCGGCCCATCTGCACCTGACGGTTGGTGTTGGTGACGGTGCCATCCTTCTCCGGCCAGCCCGAGGCCGGAAGCACGACGTCGGCATAAACCGCGGTCTCGGTGAGGAACAGGTCCTGCACCACGAGATGCTCCAGATGCGCCAGCGCCTGACGCGCGTGGTTGAGATCGGGATCCGACATCGCGGGGTTCTCGCCCTCGATATACATGCCCTTGATCTCGTTGGCGTGGATCGCGTCCATGATCTCGACGACGGTCTTGCCGCGCTTGGGCGGCAGCTTCACGCCCCACACCTTCTCGTACTGGCCGCGGATTTCCGGGTTCTCGACCGACTTGTAGTCGGGGAAGAACATCGGGATGAGGCCGGCGTCGGAAGCGCCCTGCACGTTGTTCTGGCCACGCAGCGGATGCAGGCCGGTGCCGGGACGGCCGATCTGGCCGGTGATCAGCGCCAGCGCGATCAGGCAGCGGGCATTATCGGTGCCGTGGGTGTGCTGCGACACGCCCATGCCCCAGAAGATGATCGACGACTCGGCCCGCGCATAGGCGCGCGCGACCTCGCGCAAGGTTTCGGCCTCGATGCCGCAGATCGGCGCCATCTCTTCCGGCGTGAAGTCCTTGACGTTTTCTTTCCAGGCCTCGAAGCCCTCGACATAGGTCTGGATATACTGCTCGTCGTAGAGCTTCTCAGTGACGATGACATTAAGCATGGCGTTGAGCATCGCCACGTCGGTGCCGTTCTTGAACTGCATCATCTTCCAGGCGTGGCGCTTCATCGCCGTGCCGCGTGGGTCCATGATGACCAGCTTGGAGCCACGCTTGGCCGCCTGCTTGAAGTAGGTCGCCGCCACCGGATGGTTCTCGGTCGGGTTGGCGCCGATGACGATGATGACTTCCGAGTTCTTCACTTCGTTGAAGGTCGCAGACACCGCCGCCGAACCGACGCCTTCCAATAGCGCCGACACCGACGAGGCGTGGCACAGCCGCGTGCAGTGATCGACATTGTTGGTGCCGAAGCCCTGGCGCACCAGCTTCTGGAACAGATAGGCCTCTTCGTTCGAACCCTTGGCCGAACCGAAGCCGGCGAGCGCGTCCGAGCCGTCGCGATCGCGGATGGTCTTGAGACCGTTCGCGGCGCGATCGAGCGCCTCTTCCCACGTCGCTTCACGGAAATGCGTCCACGGATTGGACGGGTCGATGAATTCGTGCGGGACCTTCGGCACGCCTTCCTTGCGGATGAGCGGCTTGGTCAGGCGCTGCGGATTATTGACGTAGTCGAAACCGAAGCGGCCCTTGACGCAGAGACGCTTTTCGTTGGCCGGACCGTTGCGGCCTGAGACGGCGACGATCTTGTCGTTCTTGATCTCGTAAGTGAGCTGGCAGCCGACGCCGCAGTAAGGGCAAACGCTATCGACCGTGCGGTCGGGCGCGCCGAGATAGATGTTGTTGTCGTCGACCATGGTCGAAGGCATGAGCGCGCCGGTTGGGCAGGCCTGCACGCATTCGCCGCAGGCGACGCAGGTCGACTGGCCCATCGGATCGTCGAAATCGAACACGATCTTTTCGGTGTGGCCGCGGCCGGCCATGCCGATGACGTCGTTGACCTGCACTTCACGACAAGCGCGGACGCAGAGATTGCATTGAATGCAGGCGTCGAGATTGACCGCCATCGCCGGATGGCTACGGTCAGGCTCCGGCACGATAATCGCCTCGCGCCTGGGAAAGCGGCCCGCCTCGGCCTGCTGTCGCTTGGCGGTTTTCCAGAATTCGCTGTCGCGATCGTGCGCCACCTCCATCGCAGGTTGATCGGTGACCAGGAGCTCGGCAACCATCTTGCGCGCGGTCTGCGCACGGTGCGTGTCGGTCTTCACCTTCATGCCCGGCGACGGCGTGCGGATACAGGACGCAGCGAGAACGCGCTCGCCTTCGATCTCGACCATGCAGACGCGGCAATTGCCGTCGGCGCGGTAGCCCGGCTGCGGCGAGTAGCATAGATGCGGCAGCTTGATATCGAGGCGGCGCGCGGCGCGGAAGATCGACTCGCCTTCGCGGATATCGATCTCGTGGCCGTCGATGAAGAAGGTCGCCGGCGTCGGCGCGCCGGCTGCACCGTCGGTCTTGTCCATCGGACCCTTATGGTTCACCGCCGGCCTGCCCTGATGCATGGCGTCACCCACGGCGGCGCCCTTGTTGTCATGCCCGTAACCGAGGGGTTTCTGTGTCTCAGTCATGGCCAAGATCCTGAAGCGGCGTTTTGAGGTCTTCGGGAAAATAGGTGAGCACCGACAGCAGCGGATTGGGCGCCGCCTGGCCGAGGCCGCAGATCGAGGCGTCGCGCATCAATGTCGACAATTCGGTGAGCAGACCGACGTTCCAGGGGCCGCGTTCCATCAGCTTGACGGCCTTTTCGGTGCCGACGCGGCAGGGCGTACACTGGCCGCAGCTTTCATCCTCGAAAAACCTCATGAGGTTGAGCGCGACCGCCTTCATGTCATCCTTGTCCGAGAGGATCACCACGGCGTGCGAACCAACGAAGCCGCCATGCTTCTCAAGGCTGCCGAAGTCGAGGGGATAGTCGGCGAACGACGCCGGGAAGATGCCACCCGAGGCGCCGCCGGGCAGGAAGCCCTTGAGCGTGTGACCGTCCTGCATGCCGCCCGAGTAGACGTCGATGAGTTCGCGAATGGTGGTGCCGGCCGGCGCCACCTTGACGCCGGGATTCTTGACGCGGCCCGATACCGAGAAGCTGCGGAAGCCGGTGCGTTCCGGCTTGCCCTGCGAGGCGAACCACTGCGGGCCCTTCTCGATAATATCGCGGATCCAGTACATGGTCTCGACGTTCTGCTCGAGCGTCGGACGGCCGAACAGGCCCTTCTGCGCGACATAAGGCGGACGATGACGCGGCAGGCCGCGCTTGCCTTCGATCGACTCGATCATCGCCGACTCTTCGCCGCAGATGTAAGCACCGGCGCCGCGGCGCACATGCACCTTCGTGTGTGGCGACAGCCCGGCGGCGGCGACCTTGTCGAGCTCCTCGATCAGCATCAGCCGGATCTCGGGATATTCGTCGCGGACATAAAGATACGTGTCGGCGGCTTCGACGACGAAGGCGGCAATCAGCATGCCTTCGATGAAGCGGTGCGGATCGCGTTCGAGATAATAGCGATCCTTGAAGGTGCCCGGCTCGCCTTCGTCGCAGTTTACGGCAAACATGCGCGGCGCAGGTTCCGCGTACACCAGCGACCATTTGCGGCCGGTGGGGAAGCCGGCGCCGCCAAGGCCGCGCAGGCCGGCGTCGCTGACAGTCTTGATCAGTTCCTCGCGCGTGCGCTTGCCGGCGAGCAAGTCCTTCACCAGCGAATAACCGCCCGACTTCTGGTAGCCGTCGAAATCGGTTTGCGGCTTCCAGGAATGCGGGTGCGGACGTGCCTGCACCGCCGCCGCGACCGTGTCGATGGTGGCGTTGAAGGTCTGCATATGACCGACGGCGACGGCGGGCGCATGATCGCAAGCGCCCATGCACGGTGCGCGCACGACACGAACATCCTTGCCGAGCCTGGCGGGCAATTCCTCAAGCAACTTATCGGCGCCGGCCATGCAGCACGATAACGAATCGCAGACCCGCACCGTGACAGGCGCCGGCGGCGCTTCGCCTTCCTTCACCACGTCGAAATGCGAATAGAAGGTCGCGACTTCATAAACCTCGGCCTGCGCCATGCGCATTTCCTGCGCCAGCGCGGCCAGATGCGGCGCGGAGATGTGGCCGTAATGATCCTGGATGAGGTGCAAATGCTCGATAAGGAGATCGCGGCGACGCGGCTTGTCGATGAGCAGCGCCTGGATTTCGCTCAGAGCCTGCGGATCGACCTGACGGCCTTTGGGGGTGCGCCGCGCCTTGCGCCGGCCGCCCTTGCCCGAGCCCTGGTCCGGACCATTCCCGCCCGCTTTGGGCGGATTGTGGATGTTCATCTGCTTCTCCCAGAACGCTTTTTTGAAGCCGTTCCAGAGTATGGACAAGCCCGTCCCCGGCATGGGTTAATAGCCAAAAGCTATCGCCGGAGTGATTTTGGCCACACAAGCCTGATGCATAATCCGGCGGCTCATGCTAGGTTAAAGCACTGATTCAGAAGGGTTATTCCTTTGATCGACAAACTCGAGTTCTTGCTGGCCCTGGCCCGGGAAAAGCACTTTGGCCGGGCGGCCGAGGCCTTCGGCGTGACCCAGCCGACCCTGTCGGCCGGCGTGAAGCAACTCGAGGAGCAGATGGGCGTGCTGCTGGTCAAACGCGGTTCGCGATTCCAGGGCTTCACGCCGGAGGGCGAGCGCGTGTTGGACTGGGCGCGCCGCATCGTCGGCGACAGCCGCGCCATGCGCGAGGACATCAAGGCGCTGCGCCACGGCCTGACCGGGCGACTGCGCATTGCCGCGATCCCGACGGCGCTGCCCATGGTGGCCGCGCTGACGACGCCCTATCGCGAGCGCCACCCCAATGTGCAGTTCACCGTGCTGTCGCGGACCTCGATCGAAATTCTCGATCTCCTGGAAAATCTCGAGGTCGATGCCGGCATCTCCTATATCGAGAACGAACCGATCGGCCGCGTGAATATCGTGCCGCTTTATCAGGAGCACTATCGGCTGCTGACCTCCGCCGACGCGCCGCTCGGCGACCGCGACAGCGTGACGTGGTCCGAAGTGGCGCAGGTGCCGCTGTGCCTGCTGACGCCCGACATGCAGAACCGACGCATCATCGACCGCCTGCTCAAGAGCGCGGGCGCGGAATCGCGGCCCACGCTGGAATCAAATTCGATGATCCTTTTATACAGCCATGTGCGCACCGGACGGTGGGCCAGCGTGATGCCGGAAAAGATCGCGCAGACGCTCGGGCTTACCGAAACCATCCGCGCCATTCCGATCGTCGAGCCGGACGCAGTGCAGACCATCGGTCTCGTGGTGCCGCGGCGCGAGCCGATGACGCCGACCACGGCGGCGCTGGTGACCGAGGCCAAACGCCTCGCGCCGACGCTGGCTTAGGCGCGGCCGGAGTTTCCTGAACGCCGCGACGGCTTGAGTTACTTCTTGCGCTTGACCGACTTGGCCTTCTTTGCCGACGCCGGCTTTGCTTTCGGTTTCGTTGTCGGCTTGGCCTTCACGCCGATTTGCTGGCCGACTTTCTTGCCGACTTTCTTGCCCTTGGCGCGGGCGATGCCTTCCAGGATCAGGCCCTCGGCCTCGCGCGCATCGAGCCAGCGCACGATCGAGACCCACTTGCCCTTCTCCAGATCCTTGTAGTGCTGGAAGAAGTGGGCGATCTGCTCGATCATCACATCGGGCAGGTCGCGATAGCTGGTGACGCCCTTGTAGAACGGGTGCAGCTTGTCCACCGGCACCGCGAGGATTTTCTCGTCGCCGCCGGCTTCGTCTTCCATCAGCAGCGCACCGACCGGGCGCACGCGGATGACCGCGCCGGGCACCACCGGCACCTGCGTGATCACCATGACGTCGCAGGGATCGCCGTCATTCGACAATGTGTGCGGGATGAAGCCGTAATTGCCGGGGTAGAACATCGCAGTGTGCAGGAAGCGGTCGACGAACAAGGCGCTCGACGTTTTGTCGAACTCGTACTTCACCGGCACACCGCCAAGCGGCACCTCGATCACGGCATAAATGTCGTGCGGCGGGTTCAGGCCGGCGGGTATTTTGGCGAGGTCCATCGGAATATCTCTGTTGATCAATGTTACGGCACGCATGAGCGGCCAACAAGGTGAGAAGATGGCGGCGCGTGCCGATAAACGACCGGCCCGCGCCCTATAGCCCTCCACCGTTACCGGCGCCCTAACATGCGACGGCCGGGACTTAGACCAATGTCTATGCCCCGGCCATGGCCGCGTGATCAGCGGAAACGTCCGCCTTTAGGCGATCTTCTCGTGCATGTGACGGAACATGGCCTTCTTGGCCTCGTCGTCGAATTCGGCCTTGAAAGTGTGCTTGTCCTTGATGGCGATGGCGCGCGCCGCGGCGGGGCGCGCATTGATCTCGTCCATCAGGCGCTTGAGATTGGCGAACTTCGCCAGGTACTGCTCGCCGAGCGCCACCGGAATGAGCCGCGCCCAGCCCCACAGCGCCATGTCGATGATCGTGTAGGTATCACCGACCATGTATTTCTGCTTGCCGAGCCGCGCATCGATGATGCCGTAGTGGCGCTGTGCCTCGTACATGTAACGATTGATCGCGTATTCGATCTTTTCCGGCGCGTAGTTGCGGAAGTGCACCGACTGGCCGGAATACGGCCCGACGCCGGAAGCGATGAACATCAGCCAGGACAACAGTTCGCCGCGCATCTTGTCGCCCGGCGGCGGCATGAACTTGCCGGTCTTCTCGCCGAGATAAAGCAGGATGGCGTTGGAATCGAACACCGTGACGTCGCCATCGACGATCGCCGGCACCTTGGCGTTCGGGTTGATCGCCAGATATTCCGGCTTGTGCTGCTCGCCCTTGCGGGTATCGACCGGAATCGCCTCGTAGGGCAAATTGGCTTCCTCGAGGAACAGCGCCACCTTCATCGGGTTCGGCGCACCGGAATAGTAGAACTTGAGCATAGGACGTTTTCCCTTGAGGGTGTGAACCGCGCGCAGTCGATCATTCCGCCTGCGGCGAAGCAAGCGGGTTCGAACGGCAAATCTGCGCGATGGCAATGCGCGGTGACAGGAGAGCGCCGTGCGAACAGCGCGGTCCGCAATCCGGTCCCGGACCGCAGGCCGAGCCGCCGGCGCTTACGGACAGGTCGAGCCGTCGGTGAAGCCGATCGAGCCGAAGACGGTTCCGAGTACATTGCAAACGCCATTTGCTCTGACATTACCCGTCGAGCCGGACAGCACGGTGAGCGGGGGGGCGCTGCCGACCAGATCGACGACACGGCCCGGGTTGCCGGTCGCGCCGAAGGTATTGCCGCTGACGTGTGCGCTCACCGCGCCACCGTTGCTGCTCATTTGGAACGCGATGGCGCCGCCGCCGCCGTTATTGATAGCCCTCGCCTTGTTGCCGCTGACCGTGACGTTGGACGAACCGTCGAGCACGCGGATGCCAAAGGCCGTACCCAAATTCGTCGAGGTGACGGATATCGTGTTATTCACGATCGTCGCACCGCTGGCGCCACTGGCCTGAACGCCGAAGGGATTGATCGCAATGCCGTTGCCGGTCTGATTGATGGTCATCCCAGTCAGTGTGCTGTTGGTGGCCATCTCGACAGCGGCGGTATTGCCGAACGCCGTACTGCTGATGGTCGCGCCGGGCGTGGAGAGCGTGGCGATACGGCCGGATACGCTGCGCACCGAAAGCGATCCGGCTCCCATCAGCGTCTGTCCGGACTGCAGCGTGGTCGGCGCGGTGGTGATGAAGGACCCGGTGAGGATGACAGTGGAGTCGGCGCCGGCATTGGCCACCGCCGTCGGCAGATCGTCGCCGGCGGTCGAACCGCTGTCGATGACGGCGATGGCCATGCCGCCGGCGGTCGCGATCGCGGTCTCGACGATGGTCGGCGCCTGACTGGTGGAGGTCTGGGTGACGATATCGATGTCGCGCACCACTCGCTCGGTCATGCGCCGTTCCTGCGCCGACAATCTTACGGCTTTGCCCGGCGCCTGAAGCGGCACGGTGAGCCGCACCAGACCGAAACCCTGGCTGCCGCGCACATCGTCATGCTGGAATTCCGCGCCGAGCGTCAGGCGCGAGCCGTCCCACAATTGCGGCAGGTCGTACATGGTGAGCTCCGCCCGCAAACGCGGGCCGGTGACGGCCTTGACGACATCGTCGTCGAAATGGAAGACGCCGGCATAAAGGCGCAGCGTCTTGACGTCGTCCGCCGACCAGATCGGCACGCGCCAGCCGACTTCGGCATCGAAGCCGCGCAGCGCCCGTTCTTCGCGCGTGGTGGTACCGAGCGTGGTGACCTGGATGGTAGTGCCGATGAGGCTTGCGAAGGACTCTGCCGCCGTGGAGCCAGCATCCTTCACGCGGTCGCCGAACGGCACATAGGCATTGGCGCGGACATCGAAATCATGCCCGAGCGCCTCGATCCCGAAGGTCGCCTGATTGAAGGTATTGCCAAGGCCACTGCGCTTGCGGTCGTAATAGCCATAAAGGCCGAGGTTCCAGCCTGCCATCATATGGCGAAGGCCGAGACCGACATTGCCCTCGAGATAATGCTCGTCGTCGAAGCGACCGCGCACATTGCCGAACAGGAGAGAGCGATCAGTCTGTATGAGCGGCGCGAACAGATCGACCTCGCCAAGGTTTCGCTTCGTGCCGGGCCGACCTTCGAAACTGATCGACGGCGCCCATTTGGGCTGCGACGAGAGCTGAGACCACGCCGCTGCCAGCGCAGCGTCCCCAATCAACAGCCCCGCTGCGAGGACGAGAACCCGGGCACCCGTGCGGGCATCAGTAAGGACGGGGACAAGCATATTCCAGACCCGTAGTTCATTCCGGAACCCATAAAATCAAAAGTTGTGTCGCTGTAAACCCCACCCCTCCCAATTGCGCCCCTCATCAATGCGGCATGGTGTCCGCACAGTGTGTTTTTCAACAATCGACGCGACTCAAAGCAAAGCCCCTCGCGGCGACTGCAGCGAGGGGCCCGATAACTTCATATTTTATGTGATTAGAACAGCCCGACGATCTTGCCGTCCTTGACGTCGATGACGTCGGCCGACGGCGTCTTCGGCAGGCCGGGCATGGTCATGATCTCGCCGCAGACCGCGACGACGAACTCGGCGCCTGCGGAGAGACGAACCTCGCGCACTGGGATCGAGAAGCCGGTCGGCGCGCCCTTGGCGTCCGGGTTGGTCGAGAACGAGTACTGCGTCTTGGCGATGCAGACCGGCAGCTTGCCGAAGCCCATCTCTTCCCATTGCTTGAGCTGATCCTTGACCGACTTGTCGGCGGTCGCGTCATCGGCGCGGTAGATTTCCTTGGCGATGGTGCGGATCTTCTCGAACAGCGGCATCTCGTCCGGGTAGAGGAACTTGAGATTGGCCTTGCCTTCGTCGATGGTCTTGACCACCGCTTTGGCGACGTCGGCCGCGCCCTCACCGCCCATGGCCCAGTGATCGGCCATCAAAGCCTCGACGCCGAGCGCCTTGCACTTGTCCTTGACCAGCTTGATCTCCGCATCGGTATCGGCCGAGAAGCGGTTGATCGACACGACTGCCGGCAGACCGAACTTTTTCAGGTTCTCGATGTGGCGCTGCAGGTTCGACATGCCGGCCTCGAGGGCCTTCAGATCCTCTTTCTTGAGGTCTTCCTTCTTGACGCCGCCATGCATCTTGAGCGCGCGGATGGTGGCGACGATGACGACGCAGTCCGGCTTGAGGCCGGCCTTGCGGCACTTGATGTCGATGAACTTCTCGGCGCCGAGATCGGCGCCGAAACCGGCTTCGGTCACGACATAGTCGGCGAGCTTGAGCGCCGAGGTGGTCGCCGACACCGAGTTACAACCGTGCGCGATGTTGGCGAAGGGGCCGCCGTGGATGAAGGCCGGCGTGCCTTCCAGCGTCTGCACAAGGTTCGGCGCGATGGCGTCCTTGAGCAGCGCGGCCATGGCGCCATGAGCATTGAGCTCGCGCGCCCGGATCGCCTTGCGGTCGCGGGTGTAGCCCACGATGATGTTGCCAAGGCGCTCCTTGAGGTCCTCGAGATCGCGGGCGAGACAGAAGATCGCCATGACTTCCGAGGCAACCGTGATGTCGAAGCCGGCTTCGCGCGGATAGCCATTGGCGACGCCGCCGAGCGAGCAGACGATCTCGCGCAGCGCGCGGTCGTTCATGTCCATGACGCGACGCCAGGTGACGCGGCGCGAGTCGATGCCGAGCGCGTTGCCCCAGTAGATGTGGTTGTCGATCAGCGCCGAGAGCAGATTGTGCGCCGAGGTGATAGCGTGGAAGTCACCGGTGAAGTGGAGGTTGATGTCCTCCATCGGGATCACCTGCGCATAGCCGCCGCCGGCCGCGCCGCCCTTGACGCCGAAGGACGGCCCGAGCGAGGGCTCACGCAGGCAGAGCATCGCCTTCTTGCCGATGTAGTTGAGCGCGTCGGTGAGGCCGACCGTCGTGGTGGTCTTGCCCTCGCCGGCGGGCGTCGGCGAGATCGCCGTCACCAGGATCAGCTTGCCGTTCGGCTTGCCCGACAGCGACTTGACGTAATCCATCGACACCTTGGCCTTGTAGTGGCCATAGGGCTCGAGGTTTTCCGCGGCGATGCCGAGCTTTTCCTTGGCGACGTCGAGGATTCGACGCTTGGTCGCGGCCTGGGAGATTTCAATGTCGGATTTCGGAGACTGGTGCTGCGAGGCGGGCATGGTGCGTTTCCGTTTGGTGACCTGGTGAACCGGCTATTTTCCTTCTTCGTCATGGCCGGGCTTGTCCCGGCCATCCATGTCTTGCTTGCGGCTCAAGACGTGGATGCCCACAACAAGTGCGGGCATGACAGCGGAGAGTTATGAGAATCGAGCTTTCAACTGGACGCCCGCGCCTTTCGCCCACTCGCCCGCGCTGATCTTCTTGCCGCCTTCGGCCTGCACGCGGGTGATGTTGAAGCGGCCGTCGGCGCAGACGACGGTGATGCTGTTGTCATCCATGGCGACGACCTCGCCGAGCTTGCCGCCGATGCCCTTGGGATCGCGCGCCGGCAGCGGCTTGGCGTCGAAAACCTTGACGTTGGCGCCATTGAGCGTCGTCCAGGCGCCGGGCGCCGGATTGCAGCCGCGGATCAGGCGATCGATCTGTTCCCACGGTTTGCCCCAGTCGATCCTGGCGTTGTCGGCGCGGCACAGGCCTTCATAGGTGGCCTTCGACTCATCCTGCTTGATCTTCGGCGCCTTGCCGGCCTTCACCAGATCGACGCCTTCGAGCATGGCATCGACGCCCATCGGGAACAGGCGATCGAAATAGACGGTGCCGAGCGTGTCGGTGTCGGAGATCGGCGTCTTCTTCTGGATCAGAATATCGCCGGTATCGAGGCCGTTGTCGGGCCAGAAAATCGACAGCCCGGTTTCCTTCTCGCCCTTGATGATCGGCCAGTTGATGGCGGAGGCGCCGCGATAAGCCGGCAGCAGCGAGGGGTGATACTGGATCGAGCCGTGGGTCGGAATGTTGAGGAATTCCTCGGGCACGAAGAGCGTGACGAAAGCCATGACCTGCAGGTCCGGCTTCATCGCCTTGAACTCTTCCCACACCTTGGGGTCCTTGTAGGACGACGGCTGATGCACCGGCAGCCCGGCGGCGAGCGCGGCTTCCTTCAGCGGATCGGCCTTGGCGCCTTCCTTTTCCGGCGCGACATAAACGGCGATCACTTCATCACCGCGCTTGAGCAGCGCTTCCAACACCGCTTTGCCGAAGGCCTGCTGGCCGTGAACTACGATACGCATTCATAAACCTCCCAAACACTCCGCCGTCATACCCCGCGAAAGCGGGGTATCCAGCGCTTGACCCGCGAGAGCTGGATCGTCCGCCTTCGCGGACGATGACAGCGTCTGTCGCTACGCCGCCTTTTCCTTCTTCTCCGGCGCGCTGAGAGCACCCGAGTTCTTGATCTCGGCGATCTCCGCCGCCTTGAAGCCGAGCACGTCGGACAGGATTTCGTCGGTGTGTTCGCCGAGCAGCGGCGAGCGCTTCACCTCAGAAATCGAGTCCGACATCTTGATCGGATTGCCGACGGTCAGATACTTGCCGCGGGTCGGATGATCGACCTCGACCACGGTCCCGGTGTCGCGCAGCGACTTTTCTTCGGCGATTTCCTTCATCGACAGGATCGGACCGACCGGGATATCGACCGCGTTGCACGCGTTCATGACCTCGAACTTGGTCAGGGTCGTGGTCCACTGCTCGATGCGCTCGAAGATCTGGTTGAGCTTCGGCAGGCGCGCCTTCGGCGTGGCGAATTCCGGATCTGTCTTCCAGGTCGGCTCGCCGATGATGTCGCAGATCTCGCCCCACACCGGCGCCTGGGTGATGAAGTAGATGTAGGCGTTCGGATCGGTCTCCCAGCCCTTGCATTTGAGAATGCGGCCCGGCTGGCCGCCGCCGGAGTCGTTGCCGGCGCGCGGCGTCGCATCGCCGAACGGGATGCCTTCGCCGTACTGCGAGTATTCGGTGAGCGGGCCGTGCTTGAGGCGCTGCTGATCGCGCAGCTTGACGCGCGACAGGTTGAGCACGCCGTCCTGCATGGCGCACAGCACCTTCTGGCCGCGGCCGGTGCGGTTGCGCTGGAAGAGAGCGGTCACGATGCCGAGCGCCAGATGCAGACCGGTGCCGGAGTCGCCGATCTGCGCGCCGGTCACGAGCGGCGGGCCGTCACGGAAGCCGGTGGTCGACGCCGAACCGCCGGCGCACTGCGCGACGTTCTCATAGACCTTGCAGTCCTCGTAGGGCCCGGGGCCGAAGCCCTTGACCGAGGCGACGATCATGCGCGGGTTGAGCTTGTGGATGTAGTCCCAGGTCAGGCCCATGCGATCGAGCGCGCCGGGCGCGAAGTTCTCGACCAGCACGTCGCAGGACTTGATGAGCGCGTTGAGGACGCGCATGCCCTGCGGATGCTTGGAGTCGATGGTGATCGACCGCTTGTTGTGATTGAGCATGGTGAAGTAGAGCGAGTCCGCGCCCTTCACATCGACCAGCTGGCCGCGGGTGATGTCGCCGACGCCGGGGCGCTCGACCTTGATCACGTCGGCGCCGAACCAGGCGAGCAACTGGGTACAGGTCGGGCCCGACTGCACATGCGTGAAATCGAGGATGCGAACGCCCTGCAGCGCCTTGCCATCCTGACCGAACGGTTTGGACGACGGCCGCGGATAAGCGCCGTTTCCATTGGTCTTCTTCGGCGCAGCCTTCTTGGGCGCGGCCTTTTTGGCGGCTGGCTTCGCAGCCTTGCGCATGGCGGCTTTCGCGGCCTTTTTGGCTGGCTTTTTAGCAGCCGGTCTGGATTTGGCTTTCGCCTTCTGTTTCTTCTTGGCCATCTGATTTCTCCGTTATCTCTTGCCGTCATCCCCGCGAAGGCGGGGATCCAGCTCTAAACAATTAAGCGCTGGGTCCTCCGCATTCGCGGAGGACGACGATTATGCTTTCTTCTTCAACTGGCTCTGCGGGTTGAGATTGCCGATACGGCCGGACTCAGAACCGGCGGCCGGATCGAGCACGGCGTTGATCAATGTCGGCTTGCCGGAGTCCATCGCCTCGTTGACGGCGCGCTTGAGCTCGTCCGGCGAAGTGGCGTTGACGCCGACGCCGCCGAAGGCCTCCATCATCTTGTCGTAGCGCGCGCCCTTGACGAACACGGTGGTCGCCGGATCGTCGCTCGTCTTGTTGACGTCGGTGCCGCGATAGATGCCGTCATTATTGAAGACGACGATGCAGACCGGCAGGTTGTAGCGGCAGATGGTCTCGATCTCCATGCCGCTGAAACCGAACGCCGAGTCGCCCTCGACGCACAGCACGCGCTGGCCGGTCTCGACCGCGGCGGCGACGGCATAGCCCATGCCGATGCCCATGATGCCCCAGGTGCCGACGTCGATACGCTTGCGCGGTTTGTAGACGTCGATGATGCCGCGCGCGAGGTCGAGGGTGTTGGCGCCTTCGTTGACCAGGATGGCGTCGGGCCGCTCCTTGACGATGGTGCGCAGCACGCCGAGCGCGCCGTGATAGTCCATCGGCGAGTTGTTGTTCATCAGGCGCGGCGCCATCTTGGCGATGTTGTCGTCGCGCTTCGACGTCACCGTCTTGATCCAGTCGGCGGCGGGCGCCGGCCACTTGTCGCCCATGCCTTTGAGCAGCGCATCGACGCAGGAGCCGATATCGCCGACGACGGGCGCGACGATCTCGACGTTGGAGTCCATTTCCTTGGGCTCGATGTCGATCTGGATGAACTTCTTCGGCGCGTCGCCCCAGGCCTTGCCCTTGCCGTGCGACAAGAGCCAGTTCAGGCGTGCGCCGATCAGCATGACGACGTCGGAGTCTTTCAGCACGGTCGAACGCGCCGCGCCGGCGCATTGCGGATGCGTGTCGGGCAGCAGGCCCTTGGCCATCGACATCGGCAGGAACGGCACGCCCGACTTTTCGACCAGAGCCTTCACGGCGTCGTCGGCCTGGGCGTAGGCCGCACCCTTGCCGAGAATGATCAGCGGCTTCTTGGCGCTTTTGAGCACATCGAGCGCGCGCTTGATCGAGTCGGGCGCCGGGAGCTGAGCGGGGGCTGGATCGATGACCTTGACCAGCGACTTCCTGCCGGCCTCGGCATCCATCACCTGGCCGAACAATTTGGCCGGCAGATCGAGATAGACGCCGCCCGGGCGGCCCGACACCGCGGCGCGGATCGCGCGCGCGAAGGCGATGCCGATGTCCTGCGCGTGCAGCACGCGGAACGCCGCCTTGCACAGCGGCTTGGCGATGGCGAGCTGATCCATTTCCTCGTAATCGCCCTGCTGCAGGTCGACAATCTCGCGCTCGGACGAACCGGAAATCAGGATCATCGGGAAGCAGTTTGTCGTCGCGTGCGCGAGCGCGGTGAGGCCGTTGAGGAAACCCGGCGCCGACACGGTGACGCAGACGCCCGGCTGCTTGGTGAGATAGCCGGCGATCGAGGCCGCGTAACCCGCCGCCTGTTCGTGGCGGAACGACAGAACGCGAAGACCTTCCGCCTGCGACATGCGCAGGAAATCGGTGATCGGAATGCCGGGCACGGCGTAGAGCGTCTTGACGCCATTGAGCTTGAGCGCGTCGATGATGAGGTTGAAACCGTCGGTCAACTCACGTTCTTCGCCGGCGCCCTGCTTCACCGCTGCTTCTGCCATTTTACTCGCTCCCCTCTTCTTTCATGCTGCG
>Ga0182736_1000859_pt1 | contig 37256 bp, 36 predicted proteins | sample eDN5th30CKraftBY_FD_128882 | JGI IMG/M metagenome (GOLD analysis project Ga0182736, IMG submission 128882) | Enriched backyard soil microbial communities from Emeryville, California, USA - eDNA 5th pass 30_C Kraft BY (version 2) (version 2) | ecosystem: Environmental > Terrestrial > Soil >... | reverse complement strand
GTGACGAATCCTCTTACGCCACCGGCTCGGAGTTCGTCATGGACGGCGGTCTGGTCACCGACGTTCCGCACAAAACCGGTTGACATCAGGTCATACACATGAACATGATGTGTATGCCCGCCGCCGGCTCGGCGGCTCGCGACAATCAGAGGTGTTCGTCTTGACATCAACGCAATCAGCGTGTCCGTTCGGTCCCGGTTTCGACTTCACCGACCCGGACGTCCTGCTGCACGGAATGCCGATCGCCGAGTTCGCCGAGCTGCGCAGGACCGCTCCGATTTGGTGGAATGAACAGCCGGCCCACAGCAACATCTTCGACGACGGCGGCTACTGGGTAATCAGCAAACACCAACACATCAAAGAGATCTCGCGCGACAACGATGTGTGGTCGACCAACGCCAAGGGCGCGGTGATGCGATTGCCCGACGGCATCACCGCCGACCAGCTGGAGCTGACCAAGGCCCTGCTGATCAACCATGACCCGCCCGAGCACACCCGGCTGCGCAAGCTGGTGTCACGGCTGTTCACCCCGCGCTCGGTGGGCGCGCTGGAGGACAAGCTCGCGCAATCGGCCCGGGACATCGTTGCGGCCGCCGCCGAGAAGGACAGCGGCAACTTCGTCGATGACATCGCGATGAAGCTGCCGCTGTTGGCGATCGCTGATCTGATCGGGGTCCCCGAGGGGGACAGGGAAAAGCTTTTTCACTGGACCAACTCGATCATGAACACCGACGACCCGGATTTCGACTCCGACCCGGCGATGGCCAACGCCGAGTTGATGGGCTACGCCTACACCATGGCCGAGGAGCGGCGGCGCTGTCCGGCCGACGACATCGTCACGCGGTTGGTGCAGGCCGACATCGACGGCGAATCGCTCGGTGAAACCGAGTTCGCGTTCTTCGTGATCCTGTTGGCGGTGGCGGGCAACGAAACCACCCGCAACGCGATGACCCACGGCATCAACGCCTTCGCGGAGAACCCTGATCAATGGGAGCTCTACAAGCGCGAACGCCCCGAGACCGCAGTCGACGAGATCGTGCGTTGGGCCACCCCGGTGCACTGTTTCCAGCGCACCGCCAAGGTCGACACCGAGATCGGCGGGGTGTCCATCGCCCGGGGACAACGGGTCGGCCTGTTCTACAGCTCGGCCAACTACGACGAAGAGGTCTTCGAGCGGCCGTTCGACTTCGACATCCTGCGCGACCCCAATCCGCATCTGGCGTTCGGCGGGCAGGGCACGCACTACTGCATCGGCGCCAACCTGGCCCGCATGGAGATCCGGCTGATCTTCGACGAGATCGCCTCCCAGCTGCCCGACATCGCCAAACTCGCCGAACCGCAACGGCTCCGCTCCGGTTGGATCAACGGGGTCAAAGAATTACCGGTCTCCTACCACGGCTAGCGTCGGCGAGTGCCCAGTCAAACAGACAGTTGGTTGAAAGAGCCTTCCCCCGGGCACCGGCGGCCTATAGGCTCGACAGGCGGGCTGCCCGACGGCCCGAGCCAGGCCCGGGACCGTTTCCTAGCCGGATATCCGAGATGAAAGCAGGTTCGTGGTGAAGACAAAGGGTGCGTTGCTCTGGGAGTTCAACAAGCCGTGGTCGGTCGAAGAGATCGAGATCGGTGACCCCCAGAAAGACGAGGTCAAGATCCAGCTGGAAGCGGCCGGCATGTGCCACTCCGACCACCACCTGATGACCGGAGACATCCCGATGGCAGGCTTCCCGGTGCTGGGCGGCCACGAGGGCGCCGGCATCGTCACCGAGGTCGGCCCCGGCGTCGAGGACATCGCCCCCGGCGACCACGTCGTGCTGTCCTTCATCCCGTCGTGTGGCCGCTGTCCGACCTGTCAGGCCGGGATGCGCAACCTGTGCGACCTGGGCGCCGGCCTGCTCAACGGCGTGGCGGTCAGCGACGGGACCTTCCGGGTCACCGCCCGCGGCCAGGGCGTCTACCCGATGACGCTGCTCGGCACCTTCTCGCCGTGGATGGTGGTGCACAAGACGTCGGTGGTGAAGATCGACCCGTCGATCCCCTTCGAGGTGGCCTGCCTGGTGGGCTGCGGCGTGACCACCGGCTACGGCTCGGCGGTGCGCACCGCCGACATCCGCCCGGGCGAGGACGTCGCGATCGTCGGCGTCGGCGGGGTGGGCATGTCGGCCCTGCAAGGTGCGGTCAACGCCGGGGCCCGCAACATCTTCGTCATCGACCCGGTGGACTGGAAGCGTGACCAGGCGCTGAAGTTCGGTGCCACCCACGTCTATCCGGAGATCAACGCTGCAATGGGCGGGATGATGGAAGTCACCGCCGGGCTGATGGCCAAGAAGGTGATCGTCACCGTCGGCGAGGTGCACGGCGCCGACATCGACAACTACATGATCCTGACCTCTAAGGGCGGCACCTGCGTGCTCACCGCGATGGGGTCCATGCTCGAAAACCAGGTCACGCTCAACCTGTCGATGCTGACCCTGCTGCAGAAGAACCTGCAGGGCACCATCTTCGGCGGCGGCAACCCGCAGTACGACATCCCGCAGCTGCTGTCGATGTACAAGGCCGGCAAGCTCAACCTCGACGACATGGTGACCCGCCAGTACAAACTGGAGCAGATCAACGAGGGCTACCAGGACATGCTGGAAGGCAAGAACATTCGCGGCATCATCCGCTACACCGACTCGGACCGGTAGCCACGCCGACCCCTGCGCTCACCAGGCGACCCACTCGCATGTCTGCCTGGTAGGCGCAGGGTCAAGCGGGGGTCAGGCCTTCCGGAACACCAGGCTGGCCCGAAGCCTGGTCCGGTTACCGACCATGCCCAGGAAGTTGCCCTCCACAGCGAACTGCTTGCGGGTGACGGTCGTCTCGGTGGTCAGCCGCACAGCCCCGCCACCGAGCGGGGTGATGTCGACCTTGAGCGGCAACGATCCGGTGATGCCCTTGACGGTCAGCTCGGCGTCGAGTCGGGCGGTGTCCCCACCGGCCGGCTCCCCGCTGGTGACCACCACGGTGATGTCGGGATAGCGGTCGGTGTCGAAGAAGTTCGATCGGCGCAGGTCATTGTCGCGGGTCCCCAGGCCGGTATTCACCGACGCGGCCTTGATGTCGAGACGACCGGACACGGTCTTGGAGTCCTTGATCTCGCCGCTGCCGGAGAAGTCGGTGAAAGCGCCACGCACCTTCAGCGCGCCCCACATCGTGCCGTTCTCAAACCGGATACTCGACTGCCCGGCATCAAGATTCCAGACGCCGACCGCCTCGGGGCTACTGAGAAATGTTGTGACAGCTGACATCTCATCTCCTCTACCGTTGGCGTAGCCTGCACCGGGGGCACCAGCTTGCCCTCGATAATACGCAGCGGCGGCCGCTAAATCCGATAGTCGACGCATATGCTGAAGCTCATGAGCACCGTCTTCACCAAGATCATCAACCGGGAACTGCCGGGTCGGTTCGTTTACGAGGACGACGACGTCGTCGGTTTCCTGACCATCGAACCGATGACCCAGGGCCACACGCTGGTGGTACCGCGCGCCGAGATCGACCAGTGGCAGGACGTCGACGGCGCCGTCTTCGCCGGGGTGATGGCCGTGGCGCAGCGCATCGGCAAGGCGGTGTGCCGGGCATTCGACACCGAGCGCGCCGGCATGATCATCGCGGGTCTGGAGGTCCCACACCTGCACGTCCACGTCTTTCCGACCCGCAGCCTGGCGGACTTCGGTTTCGCCGGCGTGGACCGCAACCCGTCACCGGAATCCCTGGACGAGGCCCAGGCCAAGATCAAGGCCGCGCTGGCTGAACTTCCCTGAGACTCAGCGGGTCTCGGCAGGTATCTCGGTTCTGTCTACCGACGCGTCGGCATGACGCGGCACCGACACCCGGAAGGTGCAGCCCTGACCGGGAGGGGAGCTCACGGTGACGGTGCCGTCATGCGCCCGGGTCAGCGAGTCGACGATCGAGAGCCCCAGCCCGGTTCCGCCGCTGGCCCGCGCCCGCGACGAGTCGGTGCGGAAGAACCGCTCGAAGGCGCGCTGCACGTCCTGCTCGCTCATCCCGGGCCCCTGGTCGACAACCTCGAGGATCGCGTTGTCGGTGTCGGTGCCGACCCGCACGGTGATCGCGGCCTCTTCCGGGGTGTGCTGCAGCGCGTTGGACACCAGATTGCTCAGCACCTGGCGCAGCCGGGCTTCGTCACCGAGCACCTCCGGGGTGCCCGGGCCGTCGAAGACCTCCAGTTCGATGGTCCGGTTCGGCGCGATCGCCCGAGCGTCGTGCACCGCGTCGGTGGCCAGCACCAGCAGGTCGACCCAGTTCCGTTCCAGGGGCCGTTGGGCGTCCATCCGGGCCAACAGCAGCAGATCCTCGACCAGCAGGCCCATCCGGCTCGCTTCGCTTTCGATGCGCGACATCAGCAGCTCGACGTCGCGGGCCGCGCCCTGGCGATACAGCTCCGCGAAACCCCGGATCGTGGTCAGCGGCGTGCGTAGCTCGTGGCTGGCATCGGTGATGAACCGGCGCATCCGTTCTTCGGAGACGCGCGCGCTGTCCGCCGAGGCCACCGAGGACGCCACCGCCTGCTGAATCTGTGCCAGCATGCCGTTGAGCGCCAGCGAGAGCCGTCCCACTTCGGTACGCGGATCACGTTCGGGCACACGGCGATCCAACTGGCCGGCGGCGATCGCCGCCGCGGTCCGCTCGACCTCGGCCAGCGGGCGCAGACTGCGGTTGACCACCACGTAGCCGACGGCGCCCAGCACCAGCAGCACCCCGACGCCGATCGCCACCCGCGACCAGGCCAGGTAGCGCAGCGTGGCCCGCGGGTCGGACAGGTCCCTGGCCACGGTGATCAACCTGCCGTTCTCACCGTGCACCGACAAGGCCCGCCACTGCACGCCCGACCCGTCGACCGAGCCGATCGTGACCGGTACCGATCCCACGTCGTTGTCGGGCGGCAACAGCGGCTCGGCGTTCTGGTCGTTGACAACCGTCCAGACGCTGCCGTCGGGGTCGACGTCGCGAACGTAGAAGCTCGTCGGCGGCCGGCCGGCGTTGGGGTCCTCGTCTTCCTTCGACGGCGGCCGCCCCCGCTGCTCCAGGGCCCAACCGTGCGCCGCGTCGATGAGGGTGGCGTCGATCCTGCTGATCAGCCGGTGCCGCAGGATCGTGGTGACGGCATACCCCTGTGCCAGCAGTCCGATGGCCACCATGGCCAGGGTCGCGGCGACCAGACTGACCCGCAGGGGCAGAACATCGCGGGGGGGTTTGAGCATCGCCATCTTCTTGCCCTATGCCCCGCGCCCGGCCGTCACGGCCGACGTTCGTTCAGCGCGGCTCGCGCAGTACATATCCCACCCCGCGCAGCGTGTGCAGCAGGCGCTTCTCGCCGGTGTCGATCTTGCGGCGCAGATATGAGACGTAGGACTCCACCACGTTGACGTCACCACCGAAGTCGTAGCGCCAGACGTGGTCGAGGATCTTCGGCTTGCTCAGTACGGTGCCGGCGTTGATCACGAAATAGCGCAGCAGGGTGAACTCGGTGGGCGACAGCGATACCGGTTGGCCGGCCTTCCACACCTCGTGGGTGTCCTCGTCGAGTTCGATGTCAGCGAAGGTCAGCCGCGAGTTGCGCGGTTCCCCGGCGCCCTTTCCGGCCCGGCGAAGAATGACGCGCAGCCGGGCCACCACTTCCTCCAGACTGAACGGCTTGGTGACGTAGTCGTCGCCGCCGAGGGTCAGGCCGGTGATCTTGTCTTGCAGCGAGTCGCGTGCGGTCAAGAACAAGGCCGGGGCGTCGATGCCGTCGGCGCGCAGCCGGCGCAATACCCCGAATCCGTCCATCCCGGGCATCATCACGTCCAGGATCACCGCGTCCGGCCGCACCTCCCGCGCGCGGTCCAGCGCCGCCGGCCCGCTGGTGGCGGTGTAGACCTCGAACCCCTGGAATTTGAGGCTGACCGACAGCAGCTCGACGATGTTGGTCTCGTCGTCGACGACGAGGACACGAGCCTCTGGCGCAGCGTCTTGCGCAGCTGTTGCTCCCATAGGGTTTATTCCCTCGTGGTCGGGTGAAAATGAACTGGATATCGGCTGTGTGTTTGTTGTCAATCAAACTACCTGATATCGGCCCCGGATCGCCCCTACACTGGCCGGATGAGCCTGGCCAGACAGCTGATCACCGTAGCGACCGCTCCGGCACGGATCAGTCTGTCGATCGCCGACGCCGGGCTCGGTGTCGCCACGGCCGCGCTCGGGCTGGCCCGCCAGACGCTCGGGGAATCCCCGAACCAGGGGCCGGCCAACTCGATGGCGCACATGCTGGGCCTGGAGGACACGATCGCCCGGGCCAACCGGCTGGCCAAACTGATGGACGACGACGCCCCGCTGGGGCGCGCGCTGGCGCCCGGCGGCCCGGTGGACCGGCTGCTGAGCCCGGGCGGGCTGGTCGACCAGCTGACCGGGCCGGGAGGCGTGCTGGACCGCCTCACCGCGGAGGGCGGCGGGTTGCAGCGTGCCCTGCAGCCCGGTGGGCTGGTCGATCAGCTGACCGACGAGGACGGGTTGATCGAGCGACTGCTCTCCGAGGACGGCCTGGCGGACCGGCTGCTGGCCGAGGGCGGGCTGATCGACAAGCTCACCGCGCGCAACGGACCGCTGGAGCAGCTGGCCAACGTCGCCGACACGTTGAGCCGTCTGGCGCCGGGTATGGAGGCACTGGAGCCGGCCATCGAGACGCTGCAGGAGGCTGTCATCGCCCTGACGCTGGTGGTCAACCCGCTGAGCAATATCGCCGAGCGCATTCCGCTGCTGCCCCGCCGGTCCGCACGGCGCCCGTCGTCGCGGCCGGTGCGCTCCCAGCGGGTGATCGACACCGACCCCGCCGACATCGAGTGAAGCCCTAGTACGACCGGCCAGCGGCGTACCGCGGTCGCCGGTAATGGTGCCCCCTGCCGCGATTCCTCGAGCCGCAGATTCTCCCGGCGATTCTCGCTTGCATCTCCATTGATGTGGTCGACGATCAGCGTCAAGGTCATGCCGTTCCAGTTACGCTCGATACCGCAGATCGCACAGCAACCGTGCTGCTGCTCATCGCGGTAGTCCCGGACGTAGTTGCCCAGGTGCGACGTGCGACCACAGATTCCGGTGTCGAGCCAGGCCGCCAAGAGCAGGCGTCGTTGATGTGCTTGTTGGCATGCGTTGCTGCAGAACGCTCTTAGCCGACGTCCTTCGACATCGGCTCCGCAGCCGAGACAGGTCACTGTCACAAGACGGACGCTATCCGCCGGTACCGACAGGAATGGAGCCGCGTGAGAGACTCGAACTCTCGACATCCGCTTTACAAGAGCGACGCTCTACCAACTGAGCTAACGCGGCTGGGGCCCGCTCGATGAGCCATGGCGATTGTACGACGGGCCGGCGCTGTTCCTGCTTTGGCCACGGTGGAAACGCGACTGCCTAGTCGCGGGTCAGGTACTCCAACACCACCCGAGTGAAGGCGTCCTTGGCCTCGATCATGGCCCAGTGCCCGCAGTTTCCGAACACGTGCACCTCGGCGTTGGGGATGGTCCGCATCGGGACCAGCGCCATGTCCAGCGGGCTGACCCGGTCGTCGCGACCCCAGGTGACCAGCGTCGGCGTCGTGAGCCGGTGCATCGTCGCCCAGGGCAGCGGACCCTTGGACGCCTGCATCATCTTCACCATGTTGGTGAAGGCTTCCTTGCCGTACATCCGCCGGGCGCTGGCCAGGGTGTCGGGGTCGGTGGCCAGCGCCCACCGCTCCTCGATGAGCTCGTCGGTGATCACCGACGGGTCGTAGACCATCGAGTGCAGCCAGCGCACCAGCGCGTCGCGGCTGGGGTTGTCGACGAAGTCCTGCAGCAGCCGGATGCCCTCGGCCGGTCCCGGCGTGAGCAGGTTGGTGCCGATGCCACCGATGGTGACCAGCTTGTCGACCTTGTCGGGGTTGCCGATCGCGTAGCCGATCCCGACGCCGCCGCCCATCGAGTTGCCGACGATGCTGAACCGGTCCAGGCCCAGCGCGTCGGAGAACGCCGCCACCGCGCCGAACGCGGTCACCATCGGGTGCCCGCCGAAATCGTCGCTGACCCCGAACCCGGGGAACTCCAGCACCAGGCAGCGGAAGTGCTCGGCGAACGCGGGCAGCACCCCACGGTAGTTGCGCCAGCCGGTCACGCCCGGCCCGGAACCGTGCAGCAGCAGCAGCGTCGGCCCGTCCCCGGCTTCGTGGTAGCGCAGCACCCCTTGCTCGGTGGTGACCTCGCGCAGTGTCTCGTCGTGGCTCAGCTCTACCGCCATGTGTCTCCTCACAGGTCCCGGAATTCTTTAGACACGCTAACGCCGACCGCGCCGGTCACGGTGCCGGGGTCCGCTCTTGCCCGCGTTTGAACCGCATCAGGTAGCGCGGTACCCGCAGAATCCCGACGCTGCGCGGCCAGTCGTCGGCGCGGAAGTAGGCGTCCGACCCACCGTCGACGAAGATCACGCTGCCGCAGAGGAAGTCGGCGGCATCGGAGAGCATGAACAGCATCCAGTCGGCCAGTTGGCCCGGATCCCCGAAACCACCGACCGGTACCGGGAAGCTGCGGACGGCCTTCTCCTGGCCCGGGGTGGCGAGCTGCTTCTCCAGCAGCGGCGTCATGATCGCACCCGGCGCCAGCGCGTTGAGCCGGATACCCGCCCCCGCCCACGACGGCTCGACCGCCCGACGGCGCACCCAGCGCGACACCGCGATCTTGGAGGCCGCGTAGGCCAACGACGGCGCCCCCGGGCCGAACACGCGCAACCGGCGCACCGCCTTGGCCGCATTGCCGGCCAGCAGTGCCCGCACCGCGGATCGTGGCACCGCCGGCACCGTGGTGGTCGAATTACTGCCGATCACCACCACTTTGGCGGCACCGGTTGCGGCCAGCGCCGGTCGCCATGCCTCCAGCAGGTCGACGACCCCGAAGTAGTTGACCTGCAGGATCAGCCGCGTCGCCCGCGGAGTGGGTCCGACGCCGGCGGCCAGCACCGCCCCGTCGAGGCGGCCGCCACAGAGCGCCAGCACCTGCTCGGACGCCGCCGCCCGCCCGTCCGGTCCGGACAGGTCGGCGACAACGTCGGCATCGCGCAGGTCCACCCCGATCACGGTGTGCCCGGCCGCCCGCAGCTTCTCCGCCGCCTGCCGTCCCATACCGGATGCCGATCCGGTGACCGCATACACGCCCACGCTTACTCCCCCACCACGCCGCGCAAACCGTCCGCGCCGAACGCCGGCTCGAGCATCGCCGAGAAGTCCGGGCCACGGCGCAACATCTGCCCGCCGTCGACGTTGATGACTTGACCGGTGATGTAGCCGGCGGCGTCGCTGAGTAGGAACAGCGCCAGGTTCGCGACGTCCTCGACCTCCCCGGGCCGGGGCAGCGGCGTGCAGACGCGGTAGTCCTCGCTCAGCTCCGGGGAGTCCAGGATCGGCGCTACCAGCTCCGTGCGAGTCAGGCCCGGGCGGATGCTGTTCACCCGCACCCATGACGCACCCAATTCATCGGCGGCCAGTTGCATCAGGTGATCCAGTGCCGACTTGGTCGGCCCGTAGGCGCCGAACCAGCGATGGGTATTGCTGGCTGCGATCGAGGAGATCCCGACGAACGAGCCGCCGCCACCACGCACCAGCGCCCGTCCGGCGTGCTTGAGCACATACATCGAGCCGTTGATATTGAGGTCGACAGTGCGCCGCCACGCCTCCGAATCGATCTGGGTGATCGGCCCGATGGTCTGCGAACCGCCGGCACAGTGCACCACCCCGTGCAGCCGGCCGTGCTGCTGGACGGCCGTGTCGACGGCGGCGATAACGCTGTCTTCGTCGGTGACGTCCGCCGCGAAGTGGCGTACCCCGATCTCAGCGGCCACCGCCGCCAACCGCTCGGCGCCCCGGCCGACGATCACAACGTCCGCCCCGGCAGCGGCCAGCCCGGCTGCCACCGCCTTACCGATGCCGCTGCCACCCCCGGTGATCAGGTAGCTGCGGTCTTCGAAGGAAAGCTGCACGCCGGCCCCTCACGTCGAAACTGAAACACGTTCTACCTATGGAACCACGTCCGCGTGCTCAGCGAAACGATCAGGAGTGGCGTCTGCTCACGGCCGATCGCGGCGGGCCAAGTCGGTGGCCGTGGCGGTGCGCCAGTCGGGCACCTCCGGCGGCAGCGCGATCGGGAACTTGTTGTCGTTATGCGCCGACCAGTGCGCGTGGCCCAGCTGGTGGATGTGGAAGCCGTGCCGCAGCGCCTCGGAGAAACCCATGGCGTCGGCGGCCGCGTTCACCGAGTCCTTGATCAGCAGCGCGGCCATCGTCGGCAGCTGCGCGATGCGGCGGGCGAATTCAAGGGTCTTCTCGGCCAGCTCGTCGACGCCGAACACCTTGGAGACCATGCCCAGCCGGTAGGCCTCGTCGGCGTCCAGCGAATCCCCGGTCAGCAGCAGCTCCTTGGCTTTGCGCGGCCCGAATTCCCAAGGGTGGGCATAGTATTCGACACCGGGCATGCCCAACCGCACCCCGACCACGTCGGAGAATCGGGCGTTGTCGGCGGCGACGATCAGGTCGCACGCCCAGATCAGCATCAATCCGGCGGAGATGGTGTTGCCCTGCACCTGCGCGATGGTGATCTTGCGCAATTCCCGCCAGCGGCAGGTGTTGGCGAAGTAGTAGTGCCACTCCTGCAGGTAGGTCTTCTCCACGACCGGTTCGCGGGTCCCGCCGTGGCTGCGGAACGTCGGGTGCTGGGCGGGCCCGGCCCGGCGCTCGGCCACCGCCGCTTCCGAGCCCAGGTCGTGGCCGGCGGAGAAATTCTTGCCGCGCGCCGCCAGAATCACCACCCGCACGGCGTCGTCGGCCTCGGCACGGCCGAAGGCGTCGTCCAGCTGCACCAGCAGGGTGCGGTTCTGCGCATTGTGGGTCTCGGGGCGGTTCAGCCAGATCCGGGCGATGCGCCCGTCGTCGAGGGTTTCATACTCGACGAGATCGCCGACCTGCTCCGATGTGGTCTCCATGTGGCCCCTCAACCTCCGCCCTTGCTGTCGTCCGCCTCACAGGTTACGGCGCACTTCGCTAGAGTCGACTCATGCCTGCTAAATCCGAACACGCCGACATCGACGACGTGGAGCCGCTGGCCGACAGCACCGCACGCCAAGCCCGGCGGGTCGTGGCCGCCTATGCCGAGGACGCCGACGAGTGTCGGGTGTTTCTGTCCATGCTGGGGATCGGTCCCGCGAATACCGAGAAGCACGGGGCCTAAATGCCCGGGTCGGGAGGCCATGGCGCGTCGGAGACCGGAGATTCCGATTTCGTCGTGGTGGCCAACCGGCTGCCTATCGATATCGACGTCCTGCCCGACGGTACGACGGCGTGGAAGCGCAGTCCGGGCGGATTGGTCACCGCGCTGGAGCCGCTGCTACGTAAGCGCCGGGGCGCCTGGGTGGGCTGGCCGGGCAGCACGGAAGGCCCCGACGGGCCGATCGACATCGAAGACCTGCGGCTGCACCCGGTGGCATTGAGCGCCACCGACATCGCCGACTACTACGAGGGCTTCTCCAACGCCACCCTGTGGCCGCTGTATCACGACGTGATCGTCAGGCCGACCTACCACCGCCAGTGGTGGGAGCGCTACGTCGACGTCAATCGCCGGTTCGCCGAGGCGACGACTCGGGCCGCCGCCCCCGGGGCCACGGTGTGGGTTCAGGACTATCAGCTGCAGCTGGTGCCCAAGATGCTGCGGACCCTGCGTCCCGACCTGACCATCGGTTTCTTCCTGCACATCCCGTTCCCACCGGTGGAGCTGTTCATGCAGCTGCCGTGGCGCAAAGAGATCGTCGACGGCCTGCTCGGCGCCGACCTGGTCGGCTTCCATCTGGCGGGCGGCGCACAGAACTTCTTGTTCCTGGCCCGCAACCTGACCGGCGCCCCCACCTCACGGGGTGCGGTCGGGGTGCGCAGCCGGTTCGGCGAGGTGACCCTGGCCGACCGCACGGTGCGAGTCGGCGCCTTTCCGATCTCGATCGACTCGGGCGAACTCGACCGCAAGGCACGCGAGCGGGGAATTCGTCGGCGGGCCAAGGAGATCCGTGCCGAATTGGGCCACCCCCGCAAGATCCTGCTCGGAGTGGACCGCCTGGACTACACCAAGGGCATCGACGTGCGCCTCAAGGCGTTCAACGAACTGCTCGCCGAAGGCCGCGCCAAGCGGGACGACACGGTGCTGGTGCAGCTGGCAACGCCCAGCCGGGAGCGGGTGGAGAGCTACCAGATCCTGCGCGACGACATCGAGCGCCAGGTCGGCCATATCAACGGCGAGTACAGCGAAGTCGGCCACCCGGTGGTGCACTACCTGCACCGGCCGGTCCCCCGTGATGAGCTGATCGCGTTCTTCGTGGCCAGCGACGTCATGCTGGTCACCCCCCTGCGCGACGGAATGAACCTGGTCGCCAAGGAATACGTGGCATGCCGCAGCGACTTGGGCGGCGCTTTGGTGTTGAGTGAGTTCACCGGTGCCGCAGCCGAATTGCGCCAGGCCTACCTGGTCAACCCTCACGACCTCGAGGGCGTCAAGGACGTCATCGAGGCCGCGATCAACCAGAGTCCCGAAGAGGGCCGCCGACGCATGCGCGCACTGCGCCGCCAGGTACTGGCCCACGACGTCGACCGCTGGGCCCGGTCGTTCCTCGACGCGCTCGCGGACTCCGCGGAGTAGCTCAGCTGCACAGGTGGATCGGGTTGTCCTGACAGGTCAGCGGGTAGTGGATGACCGGGTTGGGCAGCGGCGCGACGAACGTCAAGGTGAACGGGGTCTTCTCCAGCCCCGGCTGCCAGCCGCAGACTGCGTTGTGCGAGTGGGTGTAGGTGCCGCGCAGCGAGGTGTCGAACTGGTACATCTCTTCACTGCCGGCCGTGCTGCCGTCCGGGCATCGGGTGCCGGCCAGCAGCGGCGTGTGGTAGGTCCATTGTCCGTTGGCCAGCCGGTAGGAACCGGCCTGCCCCGGCGGGCCGTTGCTTTCGACCTGCAGCCTGCAGCCGATCGCCAGCTCCAGCGGCACTCGCCCGTCGCCGACCGTCGGAACGCACAGCGGATAGATCTTCCACGTCGCCGTGGTACCGCCGCCACTGTAGGTGTAGAGCCCCTCCAGGGTGCCTTCCGGCGCCGCGTCGCCGTCGGCGCCGGCCTCGACCGCCAGACCGGTACCGGCCGCCATCGCGATACCGAAGGCGGCCAGACCGCGAACGAGCCTCCTCATGGGGAACATCCTCTCAGCTAGATCGGCACGATATTGCTGATCAGCCACTTGCGGTCGACCTTGCGGAAGTCGACCCGCAGGCGACTGCCCTCGTAGTACTTCTCCTTGGACTTGCCCGTCACGGTGCGGTTGACGAAGACCAGCACCGAACCGGTGGTCCGCTTGGCGTCCAGGGGCCCGACGCCGACGACGTCGACCTGATTCACCAGCTGCTTCTCCCGGGCCTGCGGGATGATCTCGTTGACGGCCCGGGTCTCGAACTCACGGCGGTAGTCGCCGGTGAACATCGGGAACGTCTCGGTCAGGCTGCGTTCCACCGTCTTGTACTCGTAGCCGAGCACTTTGGGAATCTCGTCGACCACGAGCTTGCTCAGTTCGCCGCGGGCCACTTCTCCGCCGCGCGTCTCGACCCGGCTCCAGTACAGCGATCCAGCTGTGGCGCCGAGAGCCACGAAGACACCGAGCAGGCCGGCCAGGGCGGCCAGCGTCAACCAGCGGCGGTTCATCGGCTGCCGTCCGGCCACTTGAGGTCGTAGGCGGTCATATTGCCGGCGTCGTCCTCGTGCACGATGATCCGCAGCGCGTACGGCTGGGACGGCTTGTTGACGCCGTCGGCATCGGTCGCCGTCGCGCGCATCGCCACCAGCACCGAGGCGTTGCCGGCGACCTCGTCCCGGCTCTCCAGGGCCGCGGCGTTGATCACGGCTTCCGAGCTGTGCTTGGTCTCGCGCAGCAGCGCCTTGAGGTTGTCGGCGTTGCCGGCCATGGTGTCGCGCAATGGGCCGCTGGTGCCCGCCACGAAGCGGTCCACCTGCTCGTTGATGGTGTCCGGCGTGTAGGTGTACATGTTCAGCACGGTCTGGACCGCGGTGTCGACGAAGCGCTGGTCGCGACTGTCGGCCGCGGCGGCGTGCCGATGCTGCAGCAGCAGTACGGCGACCAGCACACCCAGCACCGTGCTCGCCGCCAGGGCGGCGACTCCGGCAAACACCGCGACCTGCCGCGCGTTGGCCGGGCGGCGCGGTGGTGGGCCGACCGGGCGGGCGACCCGCACGGCGGGCCGACTGGGAACCGGCACCGCAACTTCGGCGGCATCACCGACCGGTCCGGCCGCCCGCGAGGCCCGACGACGACGGCGGGTGTCCTCGGGACCGGTCACGTCTGCCTCGGCTCGAGCATCAGGTCGGCCCAGTTCTCGGCCGGCAGCCATTTGTCGGCCCCCGAGACGAACACTCCGGTGCCGCCCGCCGGGTCGACGAACTTCCCGGTGCGTTGGTCATAGCTGCTGTAGGCGACCCCGTTGGCCTGCGCCTCGGCCGGCAATGGTCCGGGAGCGGGCCCGGGGGCCGGTCCCGGCGCGGGGTCCCGTCCGTAGGGCGGCAGGCCGCCGTTGCCGCCGGGGCCGGTCGGCAGGTTCTGGTCCGGCGGGGCGTAGTACGGCCACGGTGCCGGCGGATTCGGGCCGAGTTCGTTCGGCGGGTAGGGCAGCGGGTACGGCGGATTGGGCGCCGGACCGGGACCGGCCGGCACACCGGGAGGCAGCGCGACCACCGGCGGGCCGGGGTCGTAGTCCGAACTCGGTGGGATGTACGGGAATTTGTTCATCGGCGTGATCATCCGCGGGTCGGTGATCGGCGTGTCGTACGGCACCGGCGGACCCCGCCACGCATTGCTGCCGATCGGGACGAAACCCTTCGGGTCACGGCAGAGCTGAATGGTCGGCGCCCGCTTGCCGGGATACTCCATGCACGGGTAGTTGCGCGCCCCGCGGACCGCGACCGAATCGTTCTGGGCCGCTTTGCAGTACAGCTCCTTGGGCAATTCACGCACTGTCTCATCAGCGGGCGTGCGCATCTCGGTGAACGGCAGGAACCCCACCGTGCACGGCGGCGGGTCGTGCATGTCGATCTTGAAGTCCAGCTTGACGCCCTCTTCCATCGGGACGCCACCGGCAACCGTCATCAGCGCCGCCATCAGTGCGGGGAACACCACCAGCGCCTGCTCGATCGAGTTGCGGTAGATCACCCCGACCCGGCCGAAGTTGGCAATGCTGGCCGCCAAGGTCGGGAACGAGGCCCGGATCCCGCTGAAGGTGGTGTTCGCCTCGTCGGCGACACTCGGCAGGACCTGCAGCACCTCGCGGAGTTGCGGATCGGCATTGCGCACCTCGGTGGTGACCACCGCCAACGATCGGGCCAGCGTCTTGATGTCGTCGCCGCTGCGGATCTGGGCATCCAGGAACGGTTCGAACTGATCGATCAGCCCTTCGGTCGCCGCGAAATTGGTGTTGGCTTCATCGATCAGCTGCCGCGACGACGCGATCATCCGGGCCAGCTCCTGCCCGGAACCGTTGAAGCCCTCGAAGGTGTTGCGCAGCAGGTCGCGAAGGCGGCTGTTGGCGACGCTGTTGACCAGTGTCTGGGCCTGGTCGAGCATCCCAGCGATGTCCTGGCCTATCGCGGTGCGGTCCTGGCCGATCCGCGCGCCGTTGTGCAGCGCCCCGGCGGCCGCGGCTCCTTCCGGTGGAACCAGGTCGATGTACTGCTCCCCGATCGCAGACATGCTCTTGACGGTTGCGGTGACGTTGCCCGGGACCTTGGTGGCACTGTTGAGCCGCATCTGGGCGTCGATCCCGTGGTCGGTGAGCCGGACGTCTTCCACCCGGCCCACCGTCACGCCGCGATAAGTGACATTGGCGCTCTGGTAGATTCCGCCGCCGGCGATGAAATCGGCGGTCACCTTGTAGGTTCCGATCCCCATCCGGCTGGGCAGGTGCAGGTACAGGATCGAGATCGCGCCGACGGCCAGCACGGTGACCACGGCGAAGATCCCGAGTTGGATTCGGACGAGGCGGGTCAGCATCGCAGGTCATTCCTCATATCGGACAGCCGTGCCGGGCGGGATCTTGAACGGGTCGGCCGCCTGCCCGGACAGGTTCGCCATTTCACCGATCAAGAAGTCGGGCGGATTGAGCACGTCGTGCATGTGCGGCATGTTCGGGTCGAACGCGCCGGTGGTGAACACGGTTTCGCCGAATCGCCGCAGCGTCATGTCGAAGGTGACGTAGACGTTCAGGAAGTCGCCGCGCACCGCGTTGCGCAGATACATCGACGGGAACGGGAAGGTCGGAATGAACGGGAACGCCGTTACCAACTCGTTGGCGTTGTCGGCGAACGCCTTGATGACCGGGTAGAGGTCCTTGATGTCGGCGGCGAAGTCCTCTTTGGTCTCCGTCATGATCCGTGACCCGACGGTCGCCAACCGCTGCAGCGCTCCGAACGCATCCACGATGTTGGCGCGGTTGTCGTTGAGCACCTGCAGCGCACCCGGCATGGTCTCCAGGGCCCGCGCGAGGCTGGGGGCACTGCGGGCCAGGGTAACGCCGATCCGGTTGAGCCCCTCGGCGGCGGCGATGATGTCATGGGCCTGGCGGTCCAGCGATGCCGTCAGCTCGGCGAGCCGGGGCAGCAGTCCGGCGAAGGTGCCGGCCCGCCCGGCGACCGCCGCGTAGGCCTCCTCGGTGATGTCCTGCAGCGCGCCGAGATTGCCCTGGTTCACCACCACGCCCAGTGAGGACAGCACCTCTTCGGTGCTGGGGTAGCGCCCGGTGCGGCTGAGCGGGATCTGGTCGCCGGGAGCGAGTCGGCCGGTCGGGGCCTCGTCGTGGGGTGCGGAAAGTTCGATGTGCTGGGATCCCAGCAGCGAGGTCTGGGCGACTTTCGCGGTGGCATTGGCCGGAAGCTGAACATTGCCGTCCAGCGACAGTTTGACCGCCGCAAAAAAGCTGCCGTCCGGTTGCTGCACGGCTTCCAGACCGGAGACGCTGCCCACGGTGACGTCGTCGACCATCACCGGCGAGTTCTGCGGCAGCGTGGTCACGTCCGGTAGTTGCACCGTGATGTTGTAGGACCCTCGGCCGTGGCCCGCGGTGCCCGGCATGTTCAGCGAGTTCAGCCCACCGAACTGGCAGCCGGACAGCACCAGCGCTCCGGCCCCCAGAACGCAGGCAAGAGATTTCACCCTCATCCGCCCTCCCGTGGTGCGCCGGCCCCGGGCCGCTGCGGGCCGTGCGGACCGGGTGCCTGGCCCAGCTGTCCCGGCTCCGACGGCGGCAGGAACAGCGCGGCGACGTCATCGGTGCTCGGCGGCGTGACACCCGGTGCAGGCATCCACTTCAGGTAGGGCACCGGTGTCTGCGCCTTGGCTTCGGTCTCCGGGGTGTCGTAGATGATCTGGCCCTTGTAGGCGGTGATCGAGTTGATCGGATGGAACAGGAACGGCACGAAGTTCATCGACCAGCGCCGCATCACCGGCCCCATCCGCTCCTTGCAGATCTCGGCCCGCTTGAAGTTGTCCGGCACCGAGCCGACGTCGAAGATTCCGCCGCAGATGAACTGCACCGGGTTGGCGAAGTCGGGCAGCGACAGCAGACCGCTCAGGGTGCCCTGCGCGGGGTTGTAGATCTGGTAGAAGTTGACCAGGCCGTGCGGGGTGATGTGCAGCACCTGCTCGAAGTTCTCACTCTGGTCGCTGAGCAGCTTGCTGAACTCCGAGAGCTTGTTGACCTGCGCGATCAACGCGTCGTTGTTGTCGTGCAGGAATCCGCGCACGTCGCGCAGCGCCTGGTTGAGGGTGCCCAGCGTGACATCCAGGTCGACCGAGCTGTCTGCGAGCACCGCCGAGACGGCCGCGGCATGGTCGGTGAACTGCACGATCTGCTCGTTGCTGCCGGACAGTGCGTCGACCAGCACCTGCAGGTTCTTGACGGTGCCGAACAGATCCGTGCGCGAGTCACCGAGCCGTCCTGTGGTCGCCGACAGCTCCCGCAGTGCGCTGCGGAACGAGTCCCCGTTGCCGTCGAAGGTGTCAGCGGCCTGGTTGACGACCGCGCTCAGCGCGCCGTTGAGTTTGCCCTGCTCGGGCGCCAGTTGCGCACTGAGCTGCGTCAGTTCCTTCTTGACCTCGTCCCATTCGACCGGGACCGCGGTGCGGTCTTCGCCGAGCACCGCGCCGTCGGCAAGCCGCTCGCCGCCGGTGTAGGCCGGAGCCAGTTGAATGACCCGCGCCGAGACGATGTTGGGCGCCATCAGCACCGCGTGCACGTCGGCCGGCAACGGCACGTCCCTGTTCACCGACATGGTGATCTTGACGTTCTCCGCGCGCGGCTCGATGGACTCGATCCGGCCGACCGGTACCCCGACCACCCGAACGTCGTCGCCCGGGTACAGGCCCACCGCCGAGGCGAAGTAACCGGTGATCCGGTAGCCGCGCTGCGCCGGCAGCACCAGGTACACACCGGCGGCCAGCAGCGCGGCCAGCGCCCCGGCGAGCAGAATCCGCAATGACGGTCGCGTCATGGCGACTTCGGCTTTATCACGGTGCGCTCGGAGATCATCCCGCGCAGGTAGTCGGCCAGGCTGTCCGGTAGCTTGCCGGGCTGGAAGTACATGTCGAGCAGCACCTCCGACATGGTGGGCGGCGGCATGCCGTAGAGGTTGATCTGGAAGCCCGGACCCGAGGCCACCACCTCACCGAGCGTGGTGGCGTATCCGGGCAGCCGCTCCATCGCCCCGGCGATCCGGTCCTTGCGTTCGATCAGGTTGTCCATCACCAGGTTGAGTTTGTTCAGGGTCGGGCCGATTTCGGCCTTATTGTCGGCGACGAAGCCGGAAAGCTGCTGCGACACATCGTCGATACCGCCGATCAGCGCACCGATCGCTTGACGGCGTTCGTCCAGCGCTGCGAAAAGTTGGTTGCCGTCGAGCACCAGCTGGTTGACCTGCTCGGCACGCTGGTTGAGTACTCCGGTGACCGACTTGGCGTGGGTCAGCAACTGGCCCAGCGCTTCATCGCGACGGTTGATGCTGCGCGACAGGGCGGCAACCCCGTCCAGCGCCCCGCGCAACTGCGGCGTCGCCTCGCGCATCGAATCGGTGAGCACCTGCAACGCTTCCTCGAATCGCGGCTTGTCCAGATCCCGGGCGTTGCCGCCGAGGTCCTGCAGCGCGTTGTTGAGGGTGTACGGGGCACGGGTGCGGTCCAGTGGAATCTCGGTGACCGAACCGGCGCCGGCGGGCGTGATCGACAGTGCCTTCTCGCCCAGCACGGTGTCGGTGCGGATCGCGGCCAGCGACTGGTCGCCCACCCGGATGTTGCGGTCGACGGAGAAACTCACTTTCGCGCTGGCTCCGGCCAGCACCACCTTGGTCACCTTGCCCACCCGGATACCGGACACCGTCACGTCGTTGCCGGGAATGATGCCGCCGGCGTCGGCGAAATAGCCTTGGTAAACCTTGCCCTGCGGCCAGAACGGCAGGCTGGTGTATCCGAAGGAGACCAAGAGCACGCATGCCACCAGTGCGATGCCCAATGTGCCGGTGCGAACCGGGTTTACGCGGTCAATTTTTGACAGGAGAGCACCTCCCCTTGCTGGTGTCATTCTGGCCGCCCATCGGCAGAATGATGTCGCTGCCCGCCGGCCCGTTCAACTTCAGGGAGACCGTGCAGTAGTTGATGTTGAAGAACGAGCCGTAGGCGCCGAGCGCATTGAGCCGCAGGTAGTTCTCCTCCAGCGGGTCGATGACGTCGTTGAGTTCCTGTTTGCGCTTATCCAGCACGGTGGCCAGCGGCCGGGCGTTCTCGATCACGCCCTGCAGCGGCCGGCGGGTGCGGCGCAGTGTGTCGGTCAGGTCGGTCTCCACCGACGCCAGCGGTCCGATCGCCCCGGCGATCGCGTCCTTGCCCTCTGCCAATCCGGTGATCAGCTGCTGCAGCCGGTCGACGGTGGCGTCGAACTGCTCCCGCTTGTCATCGACGGTGGACAGCACCGTGTTCAAGTTGTTGATCACGTCGCCGATCAGCTGGTCGCGGGAGGCCAGTGTGGTGGTGAACGAGTTGGTGCTGGAAAGCATCTGCGTCAGCGCGCCGCCCTGGCCCTGCAACAACTCGATGATCGCGTTGCTGACCTCATTGATCTTGTTGCCGTCCAGACCCTTGAGCACCGGGCGCATCCCGCCCAGCAGCGCGTCCAGGTCCAGCGCCGGCTGGGTGTTCTTCCGCGCGATGGTGCCGCCGGGCGGTAGTTTGCGCAGATCGCCGGCGCCGGAGGCGATCTCCAGGTACCGGTCGCCGACCAGGTTCTCGTAACGGATCAGCGCGCGGGTCGAGTCGTAGATCTGGTAACGCTTGTTGACGTCGAAAGTGACGTTGACGCTGTTGTCGCCGGCCAGCTCGACGCGTTTCACCGTGCCGACCGGGATTCCGGCGATCCGCACATCCTCGCCGCCCTTGAGCCGGGAGGCACTGGCGAAATTGGCGTGGTACGTGTGGTTGGACGCGAACCGGAACTCGCCGAACACCACCACCAGCCCGGCCGACACCAGCAGCATGGCGAGCGTGAAGATGGAGACCTTGATCAGCGTGCTGCGGGTGCTCATCAGTACTCGTCCCGTTCGGCAAAGGCCCCGTTGAACAGGAACTGCGCGGTCGACGGCGCGTCGAACTGCACCTCGGTGTTCGGCTGAAACGGGATGTAGGCGCTGTCGGTGACCAGGAACGGCGACCGGAACCAGGAGCCGCCGTACTGCTTGCTCGGAATGTCCGGCAGGCCACGACAGTTGGGGCCACCGGTCGCGTTGGCCACCGGCAGGCTCTCCGGATAGGTGTAGGCCGGTGCGCCCGGGATGAAGCTGGAGTGCACGTAGAGCGCCGGCTTGGTGCCACCGATCGACGGACCGAATTTCTCCAGCGCACCTTGGATTCCCCGGAACAGGCAGCCGAACTCCGGCGAGTACTCGGCCAGCAGAGAGCCCAACGCCCGGAACCGGGTGATGCCGGCGATGAAGTCGTCAGCGGCCGGCGCGAACGTGTCGTAGCCGTTGTTGGCCAGCCCGGTGGTCGCCAGCAGCGCCTTGTTCAGGTTGTCGCGCTGGTCGACCAGCGTCTTGCTGATCGTCGGAACATTGTCGAAGATGGTCGCCAGATCCGGGGCGGCGTCGCCGTAGATGTTGCCGACCACCGCGGTCTTGGCGAAACCCGACTGGAGCTGCGGCAGTTTCGGGTTGAGCTTCTCCAGGTAGCCGTTCAGCCCGGACAGCAGCGCGCCCAGGTTGTCGCCGTTGCCGCGCAATCCTTCGGCCAGCGCGCTGATAGATCCGTTGAGCTGCACCGGGTCGATCTTGTCCAGCAGATCGGTCAACTTCTGGAACAGCGTGTTGGCTTCCAGCTGCACGTCGGAGGCCTGCACATCGGCGCCGCTGCGCAATGCCTTACCCGACGGCACCGGCGGCGGAATGAACTCCACCGCCTTGGCTCCGAAGATGGTGTTGCTGGCGATGTGCACGGCGGCGTTCGACGGGATGTATCGCATCGCGGCGCTGTCGATGGCCAGCGCGAGCTTGGCCTGCTGGCCCTGATACGTGATCTCCTTGACCTTGCCGATCTGGATACCGCGGTATTTGACCTTGGCGTCCCTCTCCATCACCAGGCCGGCCCGCGGCGACGTGACGGTGACCTTATCGGTGGAGCTGAAGACGGAGACATAGGACAGATAGGTGAAGACGGTGGCGGCAACCAGGAGCGCACCCAGGACTGCCGCGGCAATCCGCACCTGGGTACGCCTCGATCCGTTTTCCACCCGTATGTCCTTGCTATCCCGAGAGGTTGAAGTTACCGGACCCGCCGTAGACGGCGAGTGAAACGAACAACGTAATGACTACCACGACCACCAGCGACGTGCGCACCGCCTGACCCACCGCGATACCCACGCCGACGGGTCCGCCAGCCGCGTTGAAGCCGTAGTTGGTGTGCACCAGCATCACCGCGATCGACATGATGATCGCCTGCAGGAAGGACCACAGTAGGTCGGTCGGAATAAGGAAGGTATCAAAGTAGTGGTCGTAAAGGCCTGGCGACTGCGCGTTGATGAACACCGTGGTGGACCGGGCCGCGAAGAACGCGGCCAGCACCGACAGCGAGTACAGCGGGATGATCGCGATCAGGCCGGCCACCAGCCGGGTGGACACCAAATAGGACACCGCGTGCACCGCCATCGATTCGACGGCGTCGATCTCCTCGGCGACCCGCATGGCGCCCAGTTGCGCCGTGGTGCCGGCGCCGATGGTGGCGGCCAGGGCGATCCCGGCGACGACCGGCGCCACGATCCGCACGTTGAGGAACGCCGACAGGAAGCCGGTCAACGCCTCGATGCCGATATTGCCCAGCGATGAGAAGCCCTGCACCGCGATCACACCGCCGGAGGCCAGGGTCAGGAAGGTGGCCACCCCGACGGTGCCGCCGATGATCGCCAGCGCTCCGGTACCCATGGTGATCTCGGCGATCAACCGGACCGTCTCCTTGCGGTACTTGGTCAACGCGTTGGGCACGTAGCGGATCGAGTCGGCGTAGAACAGTGCCTGTCCGCCGAAGTTGTCGACGGCCTTGGGTACCCAGCGGAACAGCCGCCGGAATCGCAGGGTGGCGTCGTAGCTCATTTGACCAGCACCCGCACGCTGATCGCGGTCATGACGACGTTGATGACGAACAGGCAGATGAAGGCGTAGACGACGGTTTCGTTCACCGCGTTGCCGACTCCTTGCGGACCGCCCTTGGCGGTCAGCCCGCGGTAGCACCCGATGAGTCCGGCGGCGGTACCGAACAGCAGCGCCTTGATCTCGGCCATCACCAGCTCGCCGAGTCCGGTCAGCACGGTGAGCCCATTGATGAACGCGCCCGGGTTGACGCCCTGCAGAAAGACAGAGAAGACGTAGCCACCGACCAGGCCGATCGCGCACACCAACCCGTTCAGCAGCAACGCGACGAACGTCGACGCCAGCGCGCGGGGCACCACCAGCCGCTGGATCGGGTCGATGCCGAGCACCCGCATGGCGTCGATCTCTTCACGGATGGTTCGTGCGCCCAGGTCGGCACAGATGGCGGTGGCACCGGCACCGGCAACCACGAGGACGGTGACCACGGGCCCCAGCTGGGTGATGGTGCCGAACGCGGTCCCGGCACCGGACAAGTCGGCGGCGCCGATCTCGCGCAACAGGATGTTGAGGGTGAACGCCACCAGGACGGTGAACGGGATGGCGACCAGCAGAGTCGGCACCAATGAAACGCGGGCGATCATCCAGGTCTGGTCAAGAAACTCACGGAACTGAAAAGGCCGGCGAAACATACCCCGGAAGGTCTCGATCGACATCTCGACGAATCCGCCCACAGCTCTCGCCGGAACCGTGAGCTGATCGATCAAGGCTCGTCCTTCCCTCAGATCAGGGCATCCGCCGGGGCTTGCCGGTGGTCGCAAAACTGTATCCGGACACGGCACGCGACCGGCATCGTTCGCGCGATTCAGACGCCGCCTCGCGTGAGCCGGATCATACTAACTAGAACAAGTTCGCACTGTCAAAGAACGTGTTATCGCTAGCTAGGCTGCCTATTTGTCCTGGTCAGAGCGATTGTGACGTGCACCTCGTTGAAACGCGTTCTAATTGCCCGCTAATCGGCGTCCATCAGCTCCGAGGCGGAGAACGTCCGGCGCGGATCCCGGCCGGAGAAGTAATTTGCCAGCGTGTCCGACAGTCCCGCCGGATCCCACGCCTGGCCTTCGGCGCTGAACTTGCGTTCCACCGTCGGCGCGGCCATAAGGGTCACCTCAGGTCCGTAGACGACGAAGACCTGCCCGCTGACCGCCGCCGAGGCCGGAGAGGCCAGGAACCGCACCAGGGTCACCACGTGCTCGGGCGACAGCGGGTCGATCTCGCCCTCACCGACCTGGGCCTCGCCGAACACCTCGGCGGTCATGGCGGTGCGGGCCCGCGGGCAGATCGCGTTGGCGGTGACGCCGTAGCGGCTCAGCGCCCGACTGGCCGAGAGCGTCAGCGCGGTGATCCCCGCCTTGGCCGCGCCGTAGTTGGCCTGCCCGACCGGGCCCATCAGGCCGGCCTCCGAGGAGGTGTTGACGATGCGGCCGTACACGGCTCCGGTTTCAGCCTCTTTGGCCTTCTGCCGCCAGTAGGCCGCCGCATTACGGGTCAACAGGAAGTGTCCGCGCAGGTGCACCGCGATCACGGCGTCGAAGTCGTCGTCGGACATGTTGAACAGCATCCGGTCGCGGGTGATTCCGGCATTGTTTACGACGATGTTCAGCCCACCCAGGCCGTCGGCGGTGGTCACGAGTTCATCGGCGGTGGAACGCTGGCTGATGTCACCGGCGACCGGGATGCCCTTGCCGCCCGCGGCGGCGATCTCGTCGATCACGTCGGAGGATCCCAGCGCCGGCGCGATGTCGTTGACGACAACGGTCGCCCCGGAGCGGGCCAGCCCGATCGCCTCGGCCCGGCCCAACCCGGCGGCGGCGCCGGTCACCACGGCGACCTTTCCGGACAGATCGGTCGGGTTGTCGTTCGCAGTCATGTACGCCGCTCCTGGTTGGGCGCCGGCGCCCCGCGGGCGCCGGCGGTTATGAATACCTCTAGTCGCCTGTGGCTGGGAGGTTAGTCCTCGACCCGGCGCAGTGCGGCCCGCGGGCACTCGGCGATGGCCTGCATGGCGTGGGCCTCGCGGTCGGCCGGGACCGGTGCCATCTTGACGAAAGCCTGCTCATCGTCGTTGAGCTCGAACAACTCGGGGTCGATTCCGACGCAAATCGCGTTGCCCTCGCAACGATCCAGATCCACCTCAACTCGCATGACATCTCCTGTCAAAACCCGGCGCCGACGGGACATTTCCGACCGGCGTTGTCCGCTACTGTCACCATACGATCCAACAGCTCCCCCACGCGACGCGGCTAGAGGGCATTGGACCCTTGTTGAACCGCGAGACTAGAACGTGTTACAACGAGCTGTCGACCAGAATCTTATCGTGACACCGATCACCAGCGAAGGACGCACCCGATGCAGATCAGTTACACGCCCGCCCAAGAAGAGCTGCGTCGCGAACTGCGGTCCTACTTCACCACCTTGATGACGCCGGAGCGCCGCGAGGCACTGAGTTCGACCCAGGGTGAGTACGGCACCGGCAACGTGTACCGCGACACCGTGGCACAGATGGGCCACGACGGCTGGCTCACGCTGAGCTGGCCCAAGGAATACGGCGGCCAGGCCCGTTCGCCGATGGATCAGCTCATCTTCACCGACGAGGCCGCGATCGCCGGGGCCCCGGTGCCGTTCCTGACCATCAACAGCGTCGCGCCGACGATCATGGCGTTCGGCACCGAAGAGCAGAAGAAGTTCTTCCTGCCCAAGATCGCCGCCGGCGAGCTGCACTTCGCGATCGGCTACTCCGAGCCCGGTGCCGGTACCGACCTGGCCTCGCTGCGCACCACCGCGGTCCGCGACGGCGACGAGTACGTGATCAACGGCCAGAAGATGTGGACGTCGCTGATCGCCTACGCCGACTACGTGTGGCTGGCGGCGCGGACGAACCCGGAGGCCAAGAAGCACCGCGGCATCTCGATGCTGATCGTTCCGACCACCGCCGAGGGCTTCTCCTGGACGCCGGTGCACACCATGGCCGGCCCGGACACCAGCGCCACCTACTACCAAGACGTGCGGGTGCCGGTGACCAACCTGGTCGGCGAGGAACACGCGGGCTGGAAGCTGGTGACCAACCAGCTCAACCACGAACGCGTCGCGCTGGTGTCGGCGCAGCCGATCTTCGTCGCCCTGGATGAGGTGCGCGAGTGGGCGCAGAACACCAAGAACTCGGCCGGCGGCCGGATCATCGACTCGGAATGGGTGCAGCTCAACCTGGCCCGCGTGCACGCCAAGGCCGAGGTGCTCAAGCTGATCAACTGGGAGCTGGCATCCTCGACCGACGCCGCCCCGTCCCCGGCTGACGCCTCGGCGGCGAAGGTGTTCGGCACCGAACTGGCCACCGAGGCCTACCGGCTGCTGATGGAGGTGCTCGGCACCGCCGCCACCGTGCGCCAGGACTCCCCCGGCGCGCTGCTGCGCGGCCGGGTGGAGCGGATGCACCGGGCGTGCCTGATCCTCACCTTCGGGGGCGGCACCAACGAGGTGCAGCGCGACATCATCGGCATGGTGGCCCTGGGCTTGCCCCGCAACCGCTGACCTAATACTCACAGGACCTGGAGGGCAAAGCACTCATGGACTTCACCACCACCGAAGCGGCCGACGACCTTTCCGGCTTGGTCGGCACCATCGTGGATACGGTGTGCACCGCGGAGCACCAACGCGAGCTGGACGGGCTCGAGCAGCGCTTCGACTCCGGGCTGTGGCACAAACTCGTCGACGCCGACGTCGTGTCCAGCGCGGCAAGCGAATCGCTGGGCGGCGGCGGCTTCGGCGTCTTGGAGCAGGCGGCGATCCTGACCGCCCTGGGCCGCCAATTGGCCGCGGTGCCCTACCTGGAGTCGGTGGTACTGGGCGCCGGAACGCTGGCCAAATTCGGCTCCGCCGAGTTGCAGCAGACCTGGGGGGCGCCGGCGGTGGCCGGCGACAAGATCCTCACTGCCGCGCTCGACGGTGACATGGGCGAAGGCCCGGTCCGCGCCGCCACGACCGACGCCGGCTTCCGGCTCACCGGCACCCGCACCCAGGTCGGTTTTGCCCCGATCGCCGACGCCTTCCTGGTGCCGGCCGAAACCGATTCCGGTACCAGTGTTTTCCTGGTGGCCGCCACCGACCCGGGCGTGACAGTGGGCCCGTTGGCGACCACCGGCCTGGGCAGTGTCGGGCATCTTGAGCTGTCCGGAACCGAGCTGGAGACCGGCCGCCTCGTCGGCGAAGCCGAGGTTCTCGAGTATCTGACCAGCCTGGCGGCACTGGGCCGCAGTGCCTACCAGCTGGGGGTGTTGGAGCGCGGCCTGGCCCTGACCGCCGAATACGCCCGCGAGCGCGAACAATTCGACAAGCCGATCGGCAGCTTCCAGGCCGTGTCGCAGCGGCTGGCCGACGGCTACATCGACGTCAAGGGCCTGCGACTGACCCTGACCCAGGCGGCCTGGCGCGTCGGCGAAGGCCTGCCCGCAGCCAGCGAGGTGGCCACCGCCGCGTTCTGGGCGGCCGAGGCCGGACATCGGGTGGCGCACAGCATCGTCCACATCCACGGCGGCGTCGGTATCGACATCGATCACCCGATCCACCGGTACTTCCTGGCCGCCAAGCAGACCGAGTTCGCACTCGGCGGCGCGACCGGGCAGCTGCTGGCGCTCGGGCGCGAGCTGGCCGAGACCCCGGTCTAGGCGACTCAGCGGTGCAGCGCCTCCCCGAACGTCACCTTGAACCCGGGAATATCCGACAACGGCATGGTGGCGTCGTAGGTGCGCTGGTAGCCGGTGGCGCTGATCTTCCAGCCGTCGGCGGTGCGGCGGTAGCTGTCGTGATAGAACGCGGCACCGATCAGCATCAGGTTGTAGTCGGGGATGATCACGCGGTCCTGCAGGTACCAGATGCCGGTGGCGGTGTCCGGCCCGGTGAGCGTGATCTCGGGATGGTTGACCCGGTGCTCGCTGATGATCGTTGCCGGCAGCGAGTTCCGCATGAACTCCACCAGCGAGTCCCGGTCGGTGAAGCTGTGGTCGCTGCCCATCGACTTGCCGTAGTCGGCGGTGACGTCCTCGGCCAGGGTGGCCGCGAAGTCGTCCCAATGTTTGGTGTCCAGCGCCCGCAGGTAGCGGTACTTGACCTGTTTGATGGCCTCGATGGCGGCGAACGTCTCGATATCAGTCACCGCCCTATTGCAGCATTAATCTGACCACCATGTCAGCACCGGCTCTCATCGACGAACAGGTCACGGTCACCGGACTGCTGGCGCCGCTGGCCGACGTGGACGACCGCGGGGTGTATTTCGAGGACTCGTTCATCAGCTGGCGCGACCACATCGCGGCCGGAGCCCGGTTGGGGGCCGCGCTTCGGGCGCGCCTCGACCCGGACAAACCCCCGCACATCGGTGTGCTGCTGGGCAATACCCCGTTCTTCTCGACGGTGCTGGTGGCCGCCGCGCTGACCGGGCTGGTCCCGGTGGGGTTGAACCCCACCCGCCGGGGAGCGGCCCTGGAGCGCGACGTGGCCCACGCCGACTGCCAGCTGGTGCTGACCGACCACAGCACCGACGCCGGTGTTGCGGGTGCGATCGATATCGAATCGTCCTCGTGGGCTGCGGAATTGGCCGATTACGACGACACTCCGGTGACGTTTCGCGACGCCGGTCCCGACGACCTGTTCATGCTGATCTTCACCTCCGGCACCAGTGGCGATCCCAAGGCGGTGCGCTGCACGCAGTGGAAGGCGGCCTTCCCCGGGGTGATGCTCTCGCAACGGTTCGGGCTGGGGCCCGCGGATGTCTGCTACCTGTCGATGCCGTTGTTCCACTCCAACGCGGTTATGGCGGGCTGGTCGGTGGCGGTGGCCGCGGGCGCCTCGATCGCGTTGCGGCGCAAGTTCTCCGCATCCGGGTTCATTCCCGACGTGCGCCGCTTCGGCGCCACCTACGCCAATTACGTGGGCAAGCCGCTGTCGTATGTGCTGGCCACCCCGCCGCAGCCCGACGACGCCGACAACCCGCTTCGGTTGCTGTACGGCAATGAGGGGGCGCCGCGGGATCTGGAACGTTTCGCGGATCGCTTCGGCTGCACCGTCGTCGACGCCTTCGGCTCCACCGAGGGCGGGGTGGCGATCGGCCGCACCCCCGACACCCCGCCCGGGGCGCTGGGGCCACTGATCGACGGGAACGCGATCGTCGACGTCGAGACCGGCGAAGAGTGCCCGCCCGGTGTGGTGGGTGAGCTGGTGAATACCAGTGGACGCGGCCAGTTCCGCGGCTACTACCGCGATCCCGACGCCGAGGCGGCACGAATGGCCGGCGGCATCTATCACTCGGGGGACCTGGCCTACCGCGACGAAGCAGGCTACGCCTACTTTGCCGGGCGGCTGGGTGACTGGATGCGGGTGGACGGCGAGAACCTGGGCACCGCGCCGATCGAGCGGATCCTGCTGCGACACAACGCCGTCGCGCAGGTGGCGGTGTATCCGATCCCAGACCCGGCGGTGGGCGATCAGGTGATGGCCGCTCTGGTGTTGGCCCCCGCGGCGTCGTTCGATCCGGATGAGTTCCGCGCTTTCCTGTCCGAGCAGCCCGACCTGGGGCCCAAGCAGTGGCCTGCGTATGTGCGGGTGGCCGCGGAACTTCCCTGCACCGAGACGTTCAAGGTGCTCAAGCGGGTGCTGTCGGCCGAGGGAGTGCAGTGCGCGGATCCGGTGTTCCGGATCTCCCCCGCGAAGCGGTAGTTGGCGCGCGAAAGTGCGGGTAGACCGCTCGACAACTCTCCCCGCAAGCGGGAGGTACCCCCAGCCCTCGCGGTCATGAACCGGCCGACCCGCCCGCCGCGCCACCACCGATCCGGCCGCTCGGCGCGCAATACTGAGTCAATGCCCGCAGTCCGCCGAGCACTCGTCGCGGCCCTGGCCGCCGTCATCACAACCCTGGCTCTGGCCTCCCCCGCCTCCGCCGATTCCCTGCAGGCCGGCTTCGCGCAGCTGGCCAACACCATCCCGGCCAACGTCGGCATCGCCTATGCCCCGGTCGGCCAGAACCAGGCGGGCACCCTCGGTTCCCTGCAGAACGGAGTCGCCTGGTCGACCATCAAGGTGCCACTGGCGATCGCGGCGATTCACGCCAACCGCCCCAACGCGCAGGATCTGGCCGCCCGGGCCGTCACCGCCTCCGACAACGACGCCGCCGAGCAGCTGTGGTCCTCACTGGGTCCGGCGCCCCAGGCCGCCCAGCAGGTGCAGGCCGTCCTGCGAGCCGGCGGGGACACCGGCACCGCGGTCGAATCCCGACGGCTGCGGCCCGAGTTCAGCGCGTTCGGCCAGACCCAGTGGCCGCTGGCCCGCCAGGCGGTGTTCGCTGCCCACCTGCCGTGCATGGCCGCGGCCGCACCCGTGGTCGGCCTGATGCGCAACACCGTGCCCAACCAGCGCTGGGGGCTGGCCACCATCGGCGCCCCGACCAAGGGCGGCTGGGGGCCCGGCCCCGGTGGCGGCTACCTGGTGCGGCAGTTCGGCATCGTCGGCACCCCGGCCGGGTCGTTGGCTGTGGCACTGGCCGCCGAACCGAAGGACGGCAGCTTCGATTCCGGGGTGGCCGCGCTCAACCAGATGACCCAGTGGCTCAGTGCCAACGCCGCCCAGCTACCGGGGGGTCGCTGCTCCGGGTAGGTTGGCGGTTACCACCGTGTTACCCGCGAGTAGGAGACAGCCATGCCCGCTCCGTCCGCCGCAGACTTCGACCGGCTGCGCGCGCTGGTCGCCATCGACGACATCGACGCCCGGCAATCGAGGACCATCGACGAGGTCTTCACCGGTAAAGCGCTGACCACCATTCCGATCGGCACCGCCGAGGACGTGACGGCGGCCTTCGCCAAGGCCCGGGCCGCCCAAGCCGGGTGGGCCGCGCGCAGCGTCAAAGAGCGCTGCGCGATCATCGAGCGCTACCGCGACCTGGTGATCGCCAACCGGGACTTTTTGATGGACGTCGCCCAGGCCGAGACCGGCAAGGCCCGCTCGGCGGCCCAGGAGGAGATCGTCGACATCATGCTCAACGCGCGGTACTACGCGCGCCAGGCATCCAAATTGCTGGCCTCCAAGCGGGTACAGGGGCTGCTGCCCGGCATCGTCAAGACCGTGGTCAACCACCACCCCAAGGGCGTCGTCGGAGTCATCTCGCCGTGGAATTACCCGATGACACTGTCGATTTCGGATGCGATCCCGGCACTGCTGGCCGGTAATGCGGTGGTGGTCAAGCCGGACAGCCAGACCCCGTACTGCACACTGGCCAACGCGGAACTGCTCTATCAGGCCGGGCTGCCGCGTGAGCTGTTCGCGGTGGTGCCCGGCCCGGGATCGGTGGTCGGCACCGCGATCGTGCAGCAGTGCGACTACCTGATGTTCACCGGCTCCAGCGCCACCGGCCGTTCGCTGGCCGAACAGTGCGGCGCCCGGCTGATCGGGTTCTCCGCTGAGCTGGGCGGCAAGAACCCGATGATCGTCACCAAGGGTGCGAACCTGTCCGAGGTCGCCAAGGCCGCCACTCGCGCCTGCTTCTCCAACGCCGGGCAGCTGTGTATCTCGATCGAGCGGATCTACGTCGAGCGGGAGATCGCCGACGAGTTCGCCGCGAAGTTCGCCGAGCAGGTGCGGGCCATGAAGCTGTCGGCCGCCTACGACTTCTCCGCCGACATGGGCAGCCTGATCTCCGAAGACCAGATCAAGACCGTCTCCAACCACGTTGACGACGCAAAGGCCAAGGGCGCCAAGGTTATCGCCGGCGGCAATCCCCGCCCCGACATCGGCCCGCTGTTCTTCGAACCCACCGTACTGACCGACGTCACCGACGAGATGGAGTGCGGGCGCAACGAGACGTTCGGTCCGGTGGTCTCCATCTACCCGGTCGACGGCGTCGACGAGGCGATCGCCAAAGCCAACGACACCGAATACGGGCTCAACGCCAGCGTGTGGGCCGCGACCAAGGCCCAGGGTGAGGCGATCGCCGCCCGGATCCGCTCCGGCACCGTCAACGTCGACGAAGGCTACGCACTGGCCTTCGGCAGCACCGCGGCACCGATGGGCGGCATGAAGGCTTCCGGGGTGGGCCGCCGCCACGGCGCTGACGGCATTCTGAAGTACACCGAGTCGCAGACCGTCTCGACCGCCCGGATTCTGAACCTTGACCCGCCGCTGGGGATTTCAGGTCCGCTGTGGCAGAAGATGCTCACCCCGATGATCCGGGTGGTGCAGGCGCTGCCGGGCCGGTAACGCTCAGCGCCTGCCGCTCCGGTTCTTCCCCCGATCGATGTCACGCTCCAACTCGGCCAGCGCCGGCTCGATCTCGTCGGCCATCTTGTGGATGTCCTCGGCGACTTCCGGGGTGGTCACGAACCCGAAGTCGAGGTGTTCGCGATAGGAGAAGCAGGTGACGTTCAGGGCCACATCCATGACCGGCGGGCCGAGCGGTACCAGTGATTCCAGTTCCGCCCCGGCCATGTAGATCGGAATCGGCGGACCCGGAACGTTGGAGACGACGAGGTTGATCGGGGCCAGCCGATTCGACAGTCCGGTGGCCGTGTAGGCGCGGGCGGCCAGCTGCAGCAGCCCGGGCGGGGTGGTGTCGGTCAGCCCCATGATCTGGTGCGCCGACAACGCCTTGGCCATCTGTTTGGCACTCTGGGTGCTGGCGTGAATGGACTTGAGCCGCTGGGCTGCTCCCTCGATGTCGGTCGCCAGTGACACCGTCATCGAGCTGACCTTGTTTCCGACCTCGCCCTGGCTCTCCTCGGTACGGGTCGACACCGGGATCTGGGCTACCAGTGGCTTGTCCGGCAGTTCCCCGCGCTCGCCGAGGTAGCGCCGGACGGCACCGGCGACCATGGCGAGCACGACGTCGTTGAGCTTCACCCCGTAGGCGTCCTTGACGGCCTTGATCCGGGCCAGCTCGACGCGCGTTGCGCTGATCCGCCGGTGCGGCGAGACGCTGGCGTTGAACCGGGTCACCGGGGCGTCGAAGTAGCGTGGTGGTTTGCGGGCCAGCCCCAGCCCCACCGTGGCGATCTGCTGTCGCACGGTCTGCTGCAGCAGCCGGCCGATGCGGTACGGCGTCATCACCGCGACGTTGAGCAACTCCTCGGCGACACGGCGCTGGTAGCTGGGCATGCTGGATGCACTCGGTGATCCGTTCGTCTCCGGTTGAGGCGGCCGCGGCTCGGGGGTGACGTCCAGCATGATCTCGAACAGTCCCGCGCCGGAGACGCCGTCGACGATCGCGTGATGCATCTTGGTCAACGTCGCCACCCGGCCGCCGTTGACCCCTTCGATCACCCACATCTCCCACAGCGGGCGGGAGCGGTCCAGCTTGTAGGACATCAGCCGCCCCACCAGCTCTTCGACCTCGCGCCGCCCGCCCGGGGCGGGAACGCCGATGCGCCGCAGATGGAAATCGATGTCGAGTTCGTCGTCCTCGATGAACCACGGCCGGTCCAGGCCCAGCGGGGCGGGACTGACCCGCCAGCGCAGCTGCGGCAGTTGCGGCAGTCGCTCGATCAAGAGCTGGCGGACACGCTCGAAGCTGTAGTTCGGCGCATTGGTGGTATCGCAGATCGCCAGCCCACCGATGTGCATGTGCCAGCCCGCCGTTTCGGCGGACCAGAACGCCGCGTCGACGCCCGAAAGTCGCTGCATCGACAGAGACTAGCTCCGTACCCCGGGTCGCCGGAGGCAGATCGCCGGTGAAACCGGGGAATCTAGCTGTCGGCCGTCACATGCTTGGCGTGCACCTCGTCGGCCGGGCGGGCCTCAGTCTGCTCCTTGGCCCACCGGTAGTCCGGCTTGCCGGCCGGCGAGCGCTTGACCTCGTCGACGAACCACAGGCTGCGGGGCACCTTGTAGCCGGCGATCTCGGTGCGAGCGCACGTGTTGATCTCCTCCAGGGACGGCCGGGCATCCCCACGTGCCTGCACGACCGCGGCGACGTGCTGGCCGTAGCGGACGTCGGGCACCCCGACCACCAGGGCGTCGAACACGTCCGGGTGGGTCTTGAGGGCGGCCTCGACCTCCTCGGGGTAGATCTTCTCGCCGCCGGAGTTGATCGACACCGAGCCACGGCCGAGCATGGTGACGGTGCCGTCGGCTTCGACCTGCGCGAAGTCACCCGGGATCGCGTAGCGCACCCCGTTGATGGTTTTGAATGTCTCGGCGGTCTTCTTCTCGTCCTTGTAGTAACCGACCGGGATGTGGCCGCGCTTGGCGATGATGCCGCGCACCCCCGAGCCGGGCTGGACCTCGTTGCCGTCCTCGTCGAGTACCACGGTGGTCTTGTCGATGGTGACCCGCGGCCCGCCGGTGTGCGCCTCGCCCTTGGCGACGATGCTGGTGCCGCCGAAGCCGGTCTCGCTCGACCCGATGGAGTCGGTGATGATCCGGTTGGGCAGCAGTTCCAGCAGCTTCTCCTTGATGCTCGGGCTGAACAGCGCCGCGGTGGACGCCAATAGGAACAACGACGACAGGTCGTACTCTTCGCCGGCGGCTTGCGCGGCCAGCAACGCGTCCAGCAGCGGACGCGCCATCGCATCCCCGGTGAAGAACAGCAGGTTGACCTTGTGGTCGTGGATGGTGCGCCACACCGCGTCGGCGTCGAATTCCGGTGCCAGCACCACGGTTTGGCCGCTGAACAGCGACATCCAGGTCGCCGACTGGGTGGCGCCGTGGATCATCGGCGGTATCGGGTGGCGGATCATCGGCGGGTTGGCCGCGGCCTGCTTGGCCAGGTCGTACTCGTCGGCGACCGGCTCACCGGTGGCGAAGTCGGTGCCACCGAACAAGACCCGGTAGATGTCCTCGTGGCGCCACATCACGCCCTTGGGGAACCCGGTGGTGCCGCCGGTGTAGAGCAGGTAGATGTCGTCGGCGCTGCGCGGCCCGAAGTCGCGCTCGGGCGAGCCCTGCGCCAGCGCCGCCTCGAATTCCACCCCGCCGTAGCGGCCGTAATCCAAGTCGCTGCCGTCCTCGACCACCAGGATGGTCTTGACCTTCGGGGTGTCGGGCAGCACGTTGGCGACCCGGTCGGCGTACTGGCGCTCGTGCACCAGCGCGACCATGTCGGAGTTGTCGAACAGGTAGCGCAGTTCGCCCTCGACGTAGCGGAAGTTGACATTGACCAGGATGGCGCCGGCCTTGATGATGCCGAGCATCGCAACGACGATCTCGTTGCGGTTGCGGCAGTACAGGCCGACCTTGTCGTCCTTCTTGACGCCCTGGTCGATCAGGTAATGAGCCAGCCGGTTGGCCTTCTCCTCCAGCTGCGCGTAGGTCAGCTGTTCGTCCCCACAGATCAGGGCGACCCGATCCGGAACGGCATCGATGGCGTGTTCGGCGAGATCCGCGATGTTGAGAGCCACAACACACAAACTAGAACGTGTTACATTTCGTTTTCAAGTCGAGGCCCCAACGCGGAAAGGCGGACGCCGGTGTCCGAGTCGTCACAACAGCCCCACGCCCTGGTTGAACAGCGCGGACACACGCTGATCGTCACGCTGAACCGGCCGGAGTCCCGCAACGCCTTGAGCGGCGAAATGCTGGCGATCATGGTCGAGGCGTGGGACCGGGTGGACAACGACGACGAGATCCGCTCGTGCATCCTGACCGGCGCCGGTGGCTACTTCTGCTCGGGAATGGACCTCAAGTCGGCCAACCAGAAGGCGCCCGGCGACTCCTTCAAAGACGGCAGCTACGACCCGTCGCGCATCGACGGCCTGCTCAAGGGCCGCCGGCTCACCAAGCCGCTGATCGCCGCCGTAGAGGGGCCCGCGATCGCCGGCGGCACCGAGATCCTGCAGGGCACCGACATCCGCATCGCCGGCGAGAGCGCCAAGTTCGGCATCTCCGAGGCCAAGTGGAGCCTGTACCCGATGGGCGGCTCCGCGGTGCGACTGGTGCGCCAGATTCCCTACACGATGGCGTGTGACCTGCTGTTCACCGGTCGGCACATCACCGCCGCCGAGGCGTTGAGCATGGGACTGATCGGCCACGTGGTGCCCGACGGGCACGCGCTGACCAAGGCGCTGGAGATCGCCGAGCAGATCAACAACAACGGCCCGCTGGCCGTGCAGGCGATGCTGCGCACCATCCACGAGACCGAGGGCATGCACGAGAACGACGCCTTCAAGCTCGACACCCAGATCGGGATCAAGGTGTTCTTGAGCGAGGACGCCAAGGAGGGCCCGCGGGCCTTCGCCGAGAAGCGCAAACCCGAGTTCAAGAACCGCTGATGCAGATCGCGGTCACCGGCGGCACCGGCTACCTCGGCGCCCACACCGTCAAGGCACTGCTGGAAGCCGGGCATTCGGTGCGGCTGCTGGTCGCGCCGGGCTGCGGTTCCGAGCCCGTCATCCCGAAGCTGCGCGAGCTGGGCACGTTGGAGGTGCTCGACGGCGACATCCGCGACGCCGACGTCGTCGGGCGGCTGTTGGACGGCTGCGACTCGGTGCTACACGCCGCCGGGGTTGTCGGCACCAACGACCGCCTGGAAAAGCTGATGTGGGACATCAACGCCCACGCCACCGAGGCGATCCTGACCCGGGCGGTGGCCGCCGGTCTGGACCCGGTGGTGTCGGTCAGCAGCTACAGCGCACTGTTCCCGCCGCCCAACGGTGTCATCGGGCCGGACTCGCCCACCGTGCCGGGGCGCAGCGCCTATGCCCGCACCAAGGCCTACGGCGAGCGGGTAGCCCGTCGGCTGCAGGATGAGGGCGCCCCAGTCGTGGTCACTTACCCGTCCAGCGTGGTCGGCCCGGCGTTTTGGACGGTGCCCGGGGTCACCGAGCGGGGCTGGGCACCGATCGTGCAATACCGGGTGGCGCCGGTGGTGCGCGGCGGCATGGCGATGGTCGACGTCCGCGACATCGGCCGGGTGCACGAGGCACTGATGCGGCCCGGCCGCGGCCCGCACCGCTACCTGTGCGGCGGGATCATGGTCGGCTTCGACGAGATGATCTCCGCGGTGGAGGTCGGTTTGGGCGCGTCGGTACGTCGAATCCGGGTCGCCCCCAGTGTGTTCAAGGGAATCGGCCGGGTCAGCGATCTGGCCAGCAAGCTGCTGCCGCTGCCGGAATCGTTGAGCTACGAGGCGGCCTGGCTGCTGACGTCGGCTACCCCGACCGACGATTCGGCGACGTTGGCCGATCTGGGATTGCAGTGGCGTTCGCCGGTGGACGCGATCGTGGAGTCTTTGCGGGCCGGGCTCGCGCCCACCGCCCCGCCGGTCCTGCCGCAGGTCCTGCCGCCGGCCATCCCGCCGGTCCTGCCGCCGGCCATCCCGCCGAACGTGTAACCACTGCGAAAATCCGGCCGGCAGATTCATACGGTCAATGCAACGTCGCTGATTAGGAGGTTGCAATGCCGACTGGGTTCCCGACTCCGTGGCCGATGCGAAGGCAGTTCTTCGATTTGGTGTGTGCTGGCACCTCGGTG
>Ga0182736_1000857_pt1 | contig 37338 bp, 37 predicted proteins | sample eDN5th30CKraftBY_FD_128882 | JGI IMG/M metagenome (GOLD analysis project Ga0182736, IMG submission 128882) | Enriched backyard soil microbial communities from Emeryville, California, USA - eDNA 5th pass 30_C Kraft BY (version 2) (version 2) | ecosystem: Environmental > Terrestrial > Soil >... | reverse complement strand
GGACCAACAGCAGGTCGGCACCCGCTACGTCATGGTCGCCGTCCGCATCCTGGCCGACCCCAAGGATCCGGCCGACCTGGCGAAGGCTCGCCGCCTGCAGGATCAGATCATCGTGAGCCAGGAGGACTCCGGCAGCTTCGAAGTGCCGCGGTGGGACCCGGTCAGCCAGAAGAAGGTCAGCGACGCCCTGCTGACCCTGGCCGAGACCATCCCCGACACGCGGGGCATGTTCGGCACCCAGGACGACACCGACCCGGTGCGGCATCTGATCGGCGCCGCCGCCGCCTGGGGCGGCAACCCCGAGTCCGACGCGCTGTACCTCAACGTCACCCCGGCCCGCAACGACGGCAATACCGTGTACCGGCTGACCGTCAAGGACGTTCCGGTGAAAGCCTTCTGGTCGGTCAGTGTCTACAACAAGAACGGCTACTTCACCGAGAATCCGCAGCAGGCCTATTCGGTCAACGACATCACCGCGACGAAGACGCAAGACGGATCGGTGACCGTGCAGTTCGGCGGGTGCCCGGCCGGCCCGGCCACCGTCGCCAACTGTCTGCCGATCACGCCGGGATGGAACTACCTGGTCCGGCTCTACCAGCCCGACCAGGAGATCCTGTCCGGCAAGTGGGTTTTCCCGGCGGCTCAGCCCGAGGAGACGGCCGGCGTCGATACCCGATCGCCCGCGCCGCCTCCGTCCGCGCCGGCACGTCCCTCCCGCTGACGCACCCGGGCACCGTTACTCTGCTGATTGTGGTGTTCATCGGGCCGATGCCGGGCTAAGTGCCGGCGACGCGGCACGCCTACTTCGCGTACGGGTCCAACCTGTGCGCACAGCAGATGGCGCGCCGCTGCCCCGAGGCGGCCGACCCCCGCCCGGCGGTGCTGGCCGACCACGATTGGCTGATCAACCAGCGCGGTGTCGCCACCGTCGAGCCGTTCCCCGGCTCACGGGTGCACGGGGTGCTGTGGTGGGTGTCCGATCGCGACCTGGCCGCGTTGGACAGGGCCGAGGGCGTTCCGGTGCGCTACCGCCGTGATCGGCTGACGGTGCATACCCTCGACGGGGTTTCGCCGGCGTGGGTGTACATCGACCATCGGGTGCAGCCCGGTGCACCGCGGGACGGCTATCTGGAGCGCATCATCGGCGCCGCTGTCCAGCACGGGCTGCCCCCGGGGTGGATCGACTTTCTTCGCCGCTGGGATCCGATCCAGTGGCCGCTGCGTACCCCGCCCGCTAATGACGCGGCGCCGCAGTCACTCTCAGAGCTGTTGGCCGATCCCGACGTCGTCGAGGAGAGCCGATTGCGGTCGCGGTTCGGATTCCTGGCCATTCACGGCGGGGGCCTGGAGCAGATGACCGACGTGATCGCCGAACGCGCCGCCGAAGCCGCCGATGCGTCGGTGTATGTGGTGCGCCATCCCGACGGCTACCCGCGACACCTGCCCTCGGCCCGCTACCTCGCCGCGGAGTCCGCGCGGCTCGCCGAATTCCTCGACCATGTCGACGTCGTGGTGTCGCTGCACGGGTACGGCCGGATCGGACGCAGCACGCAACTGCTGGCGGGCGGGCGCAACCGTCGGCTGGCCGCCCACGTCGCCCGATGTGTGGATCTGCCGGGCTATCAGGTGATCACCGATCTGGACGCGATCCCGCTGGGCCTGCGGGGGCTGCACCCGGCAAATCCGGTGAATCAGGTCCGGGGCGGAGGGGCCCAGCTGGAACTGTCACCGCGGGTCCGGGGCATCAGTCCGCGCAGCCAGCCCCCCGGGGAGGACGGCCTGTCGCCGGTCACCTCGGCGCTGACGCGCGGGCTGTCGGCTGCGGCCCGCTCCTGGCGGCTGAAGGACTAGGAGGTAGTCGGTGGACAAACAGTTTCGCTTCGGGGTGGGTCTGCACACGGTGCGGTCTGCTGCTGCGCTGGCCGAGACCGCACGACGGTTGGAGGGATCCGGGTTCGACGTACTGCACGTGCCCGATCATCTCGGCGCCCCGGCCCCCTTCCCCGCGCTGGTCGCGGCCGCGGCAGCCACTACGACGATCCGGTTGGGCACCTACGTGCTCAACGCCTGCTTTTACAAGCCGGCACTGCTGACCCGCGATATCGCCGCCACGGACCTGTTGTCCGGCGGCCGGCTGGAGATCGGGCTGGGCGCGGGCTATGTGCAAGCGGAATTCGAGGCCGCCGAGCTGCCGTTCCCCAATGCCGCCCGGCGCATCGAGTACCTCGAACACGTGACGACTTACGTGTCCACCCACCAGCCGCGGGTGCCGATCCTGATCGCCGGCAGCGGTGATCGGCTGCTCAGGGTGGCGGCCCGGCACGCCGACATCATCGGGCTGACCGGCGCACCGGTGGCCGGCGCCGATGACGCCCTGGCGGAGCGGGTTTCCTTCGTCCGCGCGGCGGCCGCCGACCGGTTCGAGGCCGTGGAACTGAATCTGGCCATCACGGCGGTGCCCACCGACGCCTCCGGGATGCCCGACCTGTCGCTGACCCGCCAGTTCGCCCCGACCCTGTCGGATCAAGAGCTGCTGGCCATGCCCGCTGTGCTGTCCGGGTCACCGCACGAGATGGCCGACACGTTGCGGGAATACCGCCGCAGGTACGGGTTGAGCTATTTCACCGTCCAGCAGAATCACGCCGAAGCGTTCGCGAAAGTCATTGCCGCACTGCGATGACCACCCGGACTCAACGCGGGCCCGGCCACCCCGCCAATGCGGCGTCGGCCAGCGCGTGCAGATCCACGCGGCTCGCTCCGCTGCGCGCCTGCACCGCGATGCCCTGACACACCGCGGCGATCCAGCGCGCGAGCACCATGGTGTCGACACCGGACAATTCACCCTCGGCCACCGCGACGTCGAACCGTTCGGCGATCTGATGCACTGTGTCCTCGCGTATTTGGGCCAACCCCGGCCCGTTATCGACAGTCAGGCAGCCGTGCGGGTCACCACTGGTCGCCTCGGCCGCACCGTGGACCATCGCTTCGGCGACACCCCGGGCGGTCGGCAATGCCAGCGCCTCGACGACATAACCTCCCTGACCGGCGAGGTAGCGCTGGACGGCCCGCCGGTAGAGCTTCTCCTTCGAACCGAATTCGGCGTAGATGCTACGGCGGTTGACCCCGGCGGCGGCACTGACGTCGCTGATCGAGACGCTGTCGTAGCCGTGCGCCCAGAACAGCGTCATCGCCGCCTCTTCGACCTCAGCGGGATCGAACTCCCGCGGCCGTCCCACCACCATCGCGCCGCCTTCGTGTGACTCCGGTCACGCCGGGAATGTATCAGACGTTTCACGCCTTGACCTGACCAAACTAAGTAACACATCGGTTCGTAACTAGCGGGAGAGGCCACCACATGAGCACAGCACCCCTGACCGGACGGCGGGCACTGGTCACCGGAGGTTCACGCGGCATCGGCGCGGAGACCGTGCGGCGGCTGGCGGCCGACGGCGCCGCGGTGGCCTTCACCTATTCGGCCTCGACCACCGACGCCCAGAAGCTCGTCGCCGACGTCGCCGCTACCGGGGGAAAGGCCGTTGCGATCCAGGCCGACTCCGCCGACCGCGCGCAGGTCGCGGCCGCCGTCGAGCAGGCCGTCACCGAACTCGCCGGCTTGGATGTGCTGGTCAACAATGCCGCCGTCGCTCATGTGGCGCCCATCGATGAGTATCCGGCCGAGCAGTTCGACCGTCTTGTGGCGATCAACATCGGCGGAATGTACTGGGCGGTACGCACCGCGGTGAAGCATCTGGGCGAGGGCTCGCGGATCATCAATATCGGCAGCATCAACGCCGATCAGATTCCGGGTCCGGGCCTTTCGGTCTACGGCATGACGAAGGGAGCGGTGGCGTCGTTCACCCGGGGCCTGGCGCGCGACCTCGGCCCACGCGGCATAACCGTCAACAACGTGCAGCCGGGCCCGATCGATACCGACGCGAATCCGGACAACGGTGGTGACTTCCCCGAGAGCCTGAAGAAGGTGACGGCCCTCGGTCGCTACGGGCAGGTCGGTGACGTCGCCGCCGTCGTGAGCTTTCTGGCGGGCCCGGAATCCGGATTCGTCACCGGGGCGAACTGGAACGTCGACGGCGGCTTCACCGTCTAGCGACTTAACGCGGTGCGTCAGCCCCGACGCAGCGTCGACACCAACGCCCACAGCGAACAGCCCAGCGCCCCGGCAACACTGACCGCGCCGATGCCCAGCCCGTATCCGACCGTGATCGGAGCGACGACATTCAGCCGGTAGTACCAGACCACCAGCCCGGCGATACCCAGCGAGATCACTAGGGCCGCAACCGATGCCAATCTACTGAAGAGTCCCCGACCGATCATCGCACCGGCCACCAGCAGAACCGCCGCCAGCAGCACGATCAGCTGACCGACGCCGAAGCGCGGCGGCAGCACGATACTGCCGACACTGCCGCCGATCGCACTGGCATGCCCTCCACCGTTGGCCGAGGTCGTCAGCCACGGCAGCCACGCACTGACCGACAGGATCACGGCGAACAGCGCGATGAGCCAACCGGGCCGCGAGTGAGTCATGCGGTGACATTAACTCGCCTCGATGAGTTCACCGCGGTGCGGCATCCTCAGCGTCCGGGTCAGGCCGAGCCGGGCCAGGAAGGCGTCGTCGTGGCTGACCACGATGAACGCGCCGCGGTAGCCGGCCAGGGCCTCGACCAGCTGGTCCACGCTGGCCAGATCGAGGTTGTTGGTGGGTTCGTCGAGCAGCAACAGCTGCGGCGGCGGGTCGGCGAGCAGCAGCTGGGCCAGCGCGACCCGGAACCGCTCACCGCCGGACAGCGTGCCGATCGGGCGGGCCACACCGGCGGCGTCCAACAGGAACCGGGCCAGCTGGGCACGCACGGCCCGCGGCTCGCTGCCTGACACCGCCGACACGGCATCGAACGCGGACACCGTGTCATCGAGGTGATCAAGGCGCTGCGGAAGATAGCCGACCCGATGGGTCAGCAACCGTCCGCTTGCACCGGCCAGCAGCGCCTCCAACAGCGAGGTCTTGCCGACCCCGTTGGGCCCGTCCAGGGCGATCCGTTCCGGCCCTTGCACGATCACCGGCCCAGCGCCGCCCGGCAACTCGGCCAACCGGCGGCTGGACGGCACATCCGGGTCCGGCAGCGTGACGCGGATCCGCTCATCGTCACGGACCCGGACCGAAGCGGCGTCGAAGCCGGCTTGCGCGTCGCGCACCCGCCTGTCGAGACCGGTGCGCAGCCGGCCGGCCGAAACCTGTGCGTTCGAAGCGTTCTGGTTCATGACGATCTTTGCGGCCCGCTTGTTGTCGTAGGAGGACCGGGCCGCCCTGCTGCGTCGGGCGAGTTTGGTCTCGGCCTCGACTCGCTGCCGCTTCTCAACCTTGACCAGCTGTTCGGCGGCGCGGGCGGCGGCCCGCGCGGCCGCCTGCTCGGCGTCCAGATGCGCCCGCCACGCACTGTAGGGGCCGCCGAAGCCGGCCAGCCGCCCGTCGTACAGCTCGGCGATATTGTCCATCTGCTCCAGCAACGCGGTATCGTGGCTGGCCACGATGAGAGCGCCGGGCCACGATCCGACCAGCTGCGCCAACCGTTCCCGGGCGGCGCGGTCGAGATTGTTCGTCGGTTCGTCGAGCAGGGTGATCGGGGCGGGCTGCAGACGCAGACCGGTCAACGCCACCGCCATCGCCTCGCCCCCGGACAACTCGCCGGCTCGTCGCTCGAGATCGGCCGAACTCAGGCCGATCGGGCGCAGGGCCGCGTCGGCGCGGGCTTCGATGTCCCAGGCGTCACCGAGGATCTCGAAGTGGACCGCGTCGGCGTCACCGCGTTCGATCGCGCGCAGTGCGACGAGTTGCCCGGCGACACCGAGCAATTCGGCGATCGACACAGCGACATCGAGCGTGAGCAGCTGCGGCAGGTAGGCCACCTCGCCCACTGTGGCGATCCGCCCGGTGGTGGCGGTGAGCTCCCCGGCGATCAGGCGCAGCAGGGTGGATTTTCCGGCGCCGTTGGCACCGACCAGGCCGGTGCGGCCGGGGCCGAATACACCGTTGACGCCGGCCAGCGCGGTGGTGCCGTCGGGCCAGCTGAAGCCGAGATCGGTCAGGGTGACAACGGAACTGAAGTCGGCAGAGGGTTTGGACATGAGGTCTCCGGAAGAGTCAGCGGGTGCGCTGACAACCGGGGACGCGACTGGGGCGATGCGTCGGTGATCAGCGCGCGGACAGCGGCGCGAGACCGGCGATGCCTGTCATTCTCCAGACCTCCTGTGCGGGGACGCCCGCCACCCTAGCGGTGGGAAGGCGTGGCGTGCAACCGATCAAGCCGGCGCGAAAACCCTGACGAACTTGTGCAGCGACTCGTTGATGTCGCTCTTCAGCGCCGCGGCCACCAGCATGCCGATCGGACCGAACAGCGCCGGCCCGCCCAGGTGGACGTCGAAGCTCACCTTGGCGCCGTCGCCGGCCGGGGCGACCTTGGCCAGCAGCTTGATCTTGACGCCGCCCTTGCCGTCGCCGTTGAGGGTCATCCCCGTCGGGGGCTTGTAGTTCACGATCGTCCACTTGATCCGGTTGGGCATGCCTTTGACCTCGACGATCGACTCGAGCGTCGTGCCCTTTTCCAAGGTCTCGGGCAGCGCACTGCGCCACACCCGGTGGATGGTCAGCCACTCTTTGTAGCGCGACAGATCCGAGGCGTGCGCCCAGGCCTCCTCGGGAGGCAGTGGGACGTCAATGGATCCGGAGAGCTTGGCCATGTGATTCTCTTCTCCTCATATCCCCTTATCGGTGGGTCATTGTGGTCGTTGCCGGCTCCCGCCACAACTTGGGCCGCTCACCGAGCATCGCGCCGCGCGCCCACCACATCGCCTCGATGGCGGCGGCACCCACGGCCCCGATCCCCAGTGCCAGCGACGTCAGCGCGACGTTGGAGGGATCCAGCAGGAACTTCTCCCGCGCCAACGGGATCGCGAAGATACCCACATAGGCCAGGCCGCAGCCGATGACCAGCGCCAGCCGCCACCACTGATAGGGCCGCGCCACCACGGCCAGCACCCAGCCCGCGGTGGTCAGCAGCGTGATCAGCGCGGTGGTGGACGCCTGGATCTGCTGCACCGCGGTGGCCTCGCTACCGCGATAGGCCAGCAGGTAGGAGCTGAATGTTGCGATGCCCACCACCAGCCCGGCCGGCAGTGCTCCGCTCATCACCCGCCGAACGAATCCGGGATGTGCGCGTTCGTTGTTCGGCGCGAGCGACAGGATGAACGCCGGGATGCCGATGGTGAACCAGGCGGCCACTGTGACGTGGATCGGCTGGAACGGATACAGCAGCGGTTTGGTGCCGAACAGCGCCGAAGCCAGCCCGACCAGGCCGACGAGCAGGGCGAGCAGCACCGAATACACCGTCTTGGTCAAGAACAGGTTCGCCACCCGTTCGATGTTGCCGATCACCCGGCGACCTTCGCCCACCACATAGGGCAGGGTGGCGAACTTGTTGTCCAGCAACACGATCTGTGCCACCGAGCGCGCCGCCGAGCTGCCCGCGCCCATCGCGACACCGATATCGGCGTCCTTGAGCGCCAGCACGTCGTTGACGCCGTCACCGGTCATGGCCACCGTGTGGTCACGTGCCTGCAGGGCGCGCACCATGGCCCGCTTCTGATCCGGGCGCACCCGGCCGAAGACGGTGTGCTCCTCCAGCGCGCCGGCCAGCCGCTCCGGATCGGTGGGCAGCTTGCGGGCGTCCATCGCAGCCCCGGACAGTCCCAGTTCCTCAGCCACCGCGCCCACCGAGACCGCGTTGTCCCCGGAGATAACCTTCACCGAAACTTCTTGCGCAGCAAAATATTCCAAAGTGGCACGGGCATCGGGCCGTATCTTCTGCTCCAGCACCACCAACGCCACCGGGGTGACCTGCCCGGGCGCGTCCGGGTGGTCGACGGGCCGGTCGCTGGCCCCCAGCAACAGCACCCGCAGCCCGCGCGCCCCGATCTGCTCGGCCTGTTCGGCGGCCTCCGAGGACGGGTCGAGCAGCACGTCGGGAGCTCCGATCACCCAGTCGCCGTGCTCGGAGAACGACACGCCGCTCCACTTGGTGGCCGACTTGAACGGTGCGCACCCGCTCGGCTCCCAGCCCGGCGGTGTCGGGAACGCCTCGGCGATGGCCTGGATGCTGGCATTGGGGCGGGCGTCCTCGGCGGCCAGCGCGGCCAGCGCCTCGTGCACCGGAAGTTCTTCGGCGCCGGGAAGTTCGGCGACCTCGGCCACCCGCATCCCGTTCTCGGTCAGGGTGCCGGTCTTGTCGGCGCAGACGACGTCGACGCGGGCCAGCCCCTCGATCGCGGGCAGTTCCTGCACCAGGCACTGCCGCCGCCCGAGGCGCACCACCCCGACCGCGAAGGCCAGCGACGTCATCAGCACCAGACCCTCGGGAACCATCGGCACCAGCGCCCCGACCATCGCCAGCACCGAGGCCCGCCAGCCCACGTCGGTGGTGAACAGCTGCGTGTAGATGATCAGCAGACCGGCCGGGATCAGCAGGTAGGTGATGAATTTCAGGATCTGGTTGATGCCGTTGCGCAGTTCGGATTTCACCAGGGTGAACTTGCTGGCCTCCTCGGCGAGTTTTGCCGCGTAGGCCTCGCGGCCCACCCGGGTGGCCCGATAGGCACCGCTGCCCGAGATCACGAAACTGCCCGACATCACCGCATCGCCGATGGTTTTGCCGACCGGGTCGGCTTCACCGGTCAGCAGGGACTCGTCGACCTCCAGATCGGACACCTCGACGACTTCGCCGTCCACGACGATCTGGTCGCCGGGGCCGAGTTCGATGACATCATCGAGCACCACCTCGCGGGCCGGCAGCGACACCGTCCCGGATTGTCTGCGCACCAACGGTTTCGCCTGGCCGACGATGGCCAGCTTGTCCAGTGTCTGCTTGGCCCGGATCTCCTGCACCATGCCGATGACGCTGTTGAAGACGATGAGCAGGCCGAACAGCCCGTTGATCAACGATCCGGTGGTGAGCACGATGACCAGCAGCACGCCCAGGATCGCGTTGATCCGGGTGAACACGTTGGCCCGTACGATCTCGCGCACACTGCGTGCGGCGCGCACCGGGATGTCGTTGGTCTGCCCCTGCCCAACCCGCCGGGCGACTTCGGCGTCGGTGAGACCGGCGGCGCCCTGGGTGACGGTCAAGATCGCCACCACGGCGTGACGTCGCCGGTTTCCTGCGGCGGTTCCAGCTTCGCCTCTCCTCCGTCGAACCTCACTGAACCGCCGGTTTCCTGCGGCGGTTCCAGCTTCGCCTCTCCTCCGTCGAACCTCACTGAACCGCCGGGAGGCGGGACGGCCACCGCGACGCCGGCGGTCTGTGCGGCGGTCAGCAGCCGCTCCACCGGCTCGTTCCACCGGTGCGGCGCCAGGCGGAACGTGCACCAGTGGATGGGCACCAGCGTGCCGCCGTCGAGGTCCTGGTGGGCCCGGACCGCCTCTTCGGGGTTCATGTGGACGTCCGGCCACGCGGTGTTGTAGGCGCCGATCGGCAGCAGGGCCACATCGAACGGTCCGTGCTCGGCGCCGATCTGGTTGAAGCTTTCGGTGTATCCGGAGTCGCCACCGAAGTACACCCGGTGATCGGGTCCGGCGATCACCCACGAAGCCCACAGCGTCAGGTTGCGGGTCAGGAACCGGCCGGCGAAGTGCCGGGCCGGGGTGCAGGTCAACGTCAATTCGCCGAGCGCGGCGTGCTCACCCCAGTCCAGTTCGACGACCCGTTCGGCGGGAATCCCCCACGCCCGCAGGTGCGCCCCCACCCCGAGCGGGACGACGAACGGCGCCCACTGGCTGCGGGCGAGCCCGGTGATGGTGTCGATGTCGAGATGGTCGTAGTGGTCGTGGCTCACCACGATCGCGTCCACCGCGGGCAGCGCCGCCAGCTCCACCGGCGGCGGATGCAACCGCCTTGGACCGACGGCGTCAGACGGCGAGCAGCGGTCGCTCCACACCGGGTCGGTCAGGATGCGATAGCCGTCGACTTCGACCAGCGCCGTGGCGTGACCCAGCCAGGTGATCGACAGCGGTTCGGCGGCGCTGGCGAAATCGGGGACCACCAACGGGATGGGCTCCGAGCGCCGTCGCGCGCCGCGGTCGGCGAACAGCTCCCGCAGCATCAGACGCTGTTGTTCGCGGTCCATGTTGACCGCCGCGACGCGCTCGAGGTTGTGGAAGACCCCGTCGTGGTGGTGCGGCGAGCGGGCGGTCACCGCGGCGATGGCCTGCGGTGCGGCACCCAGCGCGGCGGGCGTGCCGCGCAGCGCGCGAAGCGTCCAGCCACCGGCGGCCAGGGAGGCGGCGCCCCCCAATATCCGGCCCAGCCGAAGTGCTCCGCGCAGCATGCCGCCGAGTCTATGGCGGTGACCCGCTGCACCCGGCTCCGCCGCGTTTGCGATCACCGCTGCACCCGATGGCGGTGACCCGCTGCACCCGGCTCCGCCGCGTTTGCGATCACCGCGCTAAGCGCCCTGGAACTTCGGCGCCCGTTTCTCGATGCGCGCCATCTGGGCCTCGATGACATCCTGGCTGGCCCAGGCCCGGTCGAACAGCTCCTTGTGGATCGGCTCCTGCTCCTGCAGGGCGCCGTCATCGTTGAGCACCCGCTTGGCGTGTTGCAGCGCCAGCGGCGCCAGCCCGGCGATCTCGTGCGCCCAGGCCTGCGCGTCGGCCAGGCCGCCGATCCGGTTGACCATGCCGGTCAGCAGCGCCGTCTCGGCGGTCAGCTTCTCGGCGGTCAGCAGCATCGCGCGGGCCCGCCCGTAGCCGGCCAAGGTGGAGAGCCGGCGGATGCTCCAGTTGTCCAACGCCAGCCCATACTTGGCCACCGGGAACTGGAAATACGCCTCAGGGGTCGCCACCCGCAGGTCGCAGACCATCGCCAATTGCAGGCCGGCGCCGATCGCGGCCCCGTTGATCGCACCGATCACCGGGACCGGGACATCGCCGATGGCCGTGTGCAGTGCGATCAGCTTGTCCGGATAGTCGGCCGCGAACGCGTCGCCGGACAAGTCGGCGCCGGCGCAGAACACGGTGCCCTGCCCGGTCAGCACGATCGCCCGGACGTCGTGGGTGGCGGCGTCGACGATCGCCGCCCGCAGTTCGGTGACGAGCTGGGAGTTCAGTGCGTTTCGCCGCTCCGGGCGCTGCAACTCGATAGTGGTGACGGCTTCGTCGCGGGTAACGTCGATCATGACGCACCAGCCTATTAGCCTCGTGCTGTGAGCAGGACCGGGGCCGACGAACTGCGCGGCGCGGTGCTGGACCGCGGATCGTTCATCGGCTGGGATGACGAGCCGATAGCGGTGCCGGTCAGCGAGACCTACGCCGCCGAGCTGGCCGCCGCTCGGGCCGCCACCGGCCGCGACGAGGCGGTCATCACCGGCGAGGGCCGGATCAACGGGCGGCGCGTCGCGGTGATCGCCAGCGACTTCGACTTCCTGGCCGGTTCGATCGGGGTGGCGGCCGCCGAGCGGATCACCTCGGCGATCCAGCGCGCCACCGCCGAGGGACTGCCGTTGCTTGCGTCACCGAGCTCGGGCGGCACCCGGATGCAGGAGGGCACCGTCGCCTTCCTGCAGATGGTCAAGATCGCCGCGGCCGTCGAGCTGCACAAGCGCGCCCACCTGCCCTATCTGGTCTACCTGCGCCATCCCACCACCGGCGGGGTGTTCGCCTCCTGGGGTTCGCTGGGCCACATCACACTGGCCGAGCCCGGGGCGCTGGTGGGCTTTTTGGGGCCGCGGGTCTACGAGCAGCTCTACGGCGCCCCCTTCCCGCCGGGAATTCAGACCGCCGAGAACCTGCAAGCCCACGGGGTGATCGACGGCGTGCTCCCGGTGAAGTGGCTGCGCCGCACCTGCGCGCGGGCGCTCAAGGTGATCCTCGACGAGCCCGGTCCCGCACCGGGGCGACCGCCCGCCGAGCCGATTCCCGACGTCCCGGCGTGGAACTCGGTGTGCGCGTCGCGGCGCCCCGACCGACCGGGCGTGGGCTTGCTGCTGCGGCACGGCGCCACCGAGCGGGTCTTCTTGTCCGGCACCGGAAGCGCCGAACGGGCTGCCACCATGGTGCTGGCGCTGGCCCGCTTCGGTGGCCAACCGGCCGTCGTGCTGGGGCAACTGCGCGGCCCGGATCGCCTCACCGACCCGGCCGCGCTGCGGGACGCCCGCCGCGGCATGGCGCTGGCCGCGGGCCTGCGGCTGCCGCTGGTGCTGGCCATCGACACCCCGGGTCCCGCGCTGTCGGTGCAGGCCGAACAGGGTGGGCTGGCCGGAGAGATCGCGGCCTGCTTGGCCGAGCTCGTCACGCTGGAGGTGCCGACGGTGTCGGTATTGCTCGGCCAGGGCAGCGGCGGGCCGGCGTTGGCGATGGTGCCGGCGGATCGGGTGCTGGCGGCGCTGCACGGCTGGCTGGCGCCGCTGCCCCCGGAAGGCGCCAGCGCCATCGTGTTCCGCGACACGCAGCACGCGCCCGAACTGTCGGCAGCGCAGGGCATCCGATCGGCGGATCTGCAGGCGCACGGCATCGTCGACATGATCGTGGCCGAGCACCCCGACGCCGCGGCGGAACCGATCGACTTCACCAAACGGATGTCGGCGGCCATCGCCGCCGAGTTGCACGCGCTGCGCGGAGTGCCCGACGACACGCGTCTGGCAGCCAGGCTGGACCGCTACCGCCGCATCGGGCTTTAAGCCAGCGACCGCTGCCAGGCCTCGTGCAGGGCGGCGTAGTGTCCCTCGGCGCGGATCAACTCGGCCGGCGGCCCGTCTTCGACGACGGCCCCGCCCTCGATGACCAGCACCCGGTCGGCGATCTCGACCGTCGAGAGCCGGTGGGCGATCACCAGGGCGGTCCGGTGCGCCAGCACGCTGCGCAGCGCCCGCTGCACCATCCGCTCGCCCGGGATGTCCAACGCGGATGTCGCCTCGTCGAGGATCAGCACCGCCGGGTCGGCGAGGAACGCGCGGGCGAAGGCGACCAGCTGACGCTGTCCCGCCGAGAGCCTGCCACCGCGCTTGGCCACGTCGGTGTGATAACCGTCGGGCAGGCCGGCGATGAACGTCTCGGCGCCCACGCTCGCCACGGCGGCGGCCACTTCGGCGTCGGTCGCCCCGGGACGGCCGAAGCGGATGTTGTCGGCCAGCTTCCCGGAGAACAGGAAGTTCTCCTGGGTGACCATCACCACGTGCCGGCGCAGCTCTGCCTGGGTGAAGTCACGCAGGTCGATGCCGTCGAGCGTCACCGAACCCGACGCCGGGTCGTAGAAGCGGGCGATCAGCTTGGCGATGGTCGTTTTGCCGGCGCCGGTGCTGCCGACCAGCGCCACGGTCTGGCCGGCCGGGATGCTCAGCGACAGCCCGTTGAGCACCGGCGCATCGGCCCGATACCCGAAACACACGTCGCGCAGCGCGATCTCACCGCGCACCTCACCGGGGGCGGCCGGAGTGGCCGGGTCGGTCACCGTGGGCGTCTCGGCAAGCACTCCCGCCAGCTTCTGCAGCGCCGAGTTCGCTGACTGGAAGGTGTTGAGGAACTGGGTGATTTCCTGCATCGGTTCGAAGAACATCCGCAGGTAGAGCAGGAACGCGGTGAACGTCCCGATCGTCATGTGCCCGTGCAGGACGCGCCAGCCGCCGTAGAGCAACACCACCCCGGTGGTCAGGTTGCCGACCAGTTTGACCCCGGGGCTGAAGACGGCGACCAGTTTGAACGCCTTTTCGTTGACGGCGCGGTAGCGGTCGGCGACGTCGGCGAAGATCTGCTGGTTGCGTGCTTCCCGGCGGTAGGCCTGCACCGCCTTGATCCCGGTCATGGTCTCGACGAACTGCACGATCACCCGCGCGGCGTGTTCCCGGACCGCGGTGTAGGTCTTCGACGACTGGGCCCGGAACCAGCGCAGCAGCGCCACCAGCGGCGGGAAGGCGGCCAGGCACATCAGGCCCAGCCGCCAGTCGAGCACGACCAGCAGCACCGCCGTGCCCGCCAGCGTGAGTGCGGCGCTGACCAGACTGTCGAACCCGCTCGTCAGCATCTCTTGGATCGCGTCGATGTCGTTGGTCAGCCGGCTGACCACCCGACCCGAGGTGTAGCGATCGTGGAAGCCGATGTCGAGGCGCTGGAAGTGACGGAACACCCGCCGGCGCAGCTCCAGCAGCACCCGCTGGCCGATCCGTCCCGACCACTGCAGGAACACCAGCCGGCTGCCGGCCTGGGTGAGCACGACGGCCCCCAGCGCGACGACGATCACCGTCAACACCCGGGTCGAGCCGTCGGCGGCGATCGGTGGGATTCCACGGTCGATACCACGCTGCGCCAGCACCGGAACAGCAAGGCGGGCGGCGTTTTCCACCACGACGATCAACGCCAGCAGCACGACCGCGACGCGGTAGGGGCGCAGCAGCGACCACAGCAGGGCGCGGGCGGCGGCCCGGCCGGTATCGGCCGTCACCGCCGGGCCCAGTCGACGAGGTGTTCGGCGCCGTCGTCGATTTCGTCGTCGGCGGCCAGCAGGTAGCGGTAGCGCGGCACCGCGGCCAGCAGTTCGGCGTGGGTACCGACCGCGGTGATCGCCCCCTCCTCCAGCAACGCCACCCGATCGGCCAGCGCCACGGTGGACGCCCGGTTGGCCACCACGATGCCGGTGATCGGCTCCGGGCCATCCCGCAATACCCGGCGCAGCGCATCCGTCACTGCGGCTTCGGTGTGCACGTCCAGCGCCGACAGGGTGTCGTCGAGCACCAGAATCGTCGGTGCGGCAACCAGGGCCCGGGCCAGCGACAGCCGTTGACGCTGCCCGCCCGAAAGGCTCATCCCCTGCTCGCCGATGCGGGTGTCGAGCCCGTCCGGCAGGTCGTAGACGAAATCCGCCGACGCGGTCGCGAGGGCACGGGCCAGCTCCGCGTCGCTGGCATCCGGGCGGCCCAGCCGCAGATTCTCTGCCACCGACATGGAGAACAACGTCGGGTCGTCGAAGGCGGTGATCACCGCCGAGCGCAGCGCCGCCAGCGTCAGCGAGCGGATGTCACGCCCGCCGATGAGGATCTGGCCCTCGGATGCGTCGTAGAGCCGCGACAGCAGCATCACCAGCACCGACTTGCCCGAGCCGGTGGCGCCCACCAGGGCGACGGTCTCGCCGGGTTCGACGGTGAGGTCGACTCCGCGCAGCACCCACGTGTCGTTGAAGCGGAATCCGACGCCGCGCAGCTCCAGTCGCCCCGACGGCGGCACCGGGTCGTCTCCGTCGGTGATCTCGACGGGCGCATCGAAGATCTCGGTGATCCGGTCGGCGGCCGTCATCGCCTCCTGGGTAGCTGAGAGCAGGAAGCCCAGCGACGACACCGGCCAGACCAGCGACAGCATCAAGGTGATGAACGCGACCAGGGTGCCCATGGTGACCTGGTGGTGCCCGGCCGCGTACGCACCGATGGCCAGCACCACGATCAACGTGAGGTTGGGAATCACCTCCAGCAGCGTCCAGAACCTTGAGGACACCACCACCTTGTCGATGCCCAGGTCGCGCAGGGTCTTGGCCTGCGCGTCGAAGTCGGCGATGACGTAATCCTCACGGCCGAACGCCTTGATGGTGCGCAGGCCCAGCGCGGACTCCTCCACAACGGTGGCCACCTGGCCGGCCTGGTCCTGCGCCCGGCGGGACAGCCGGGTGTACTGCCGCCGGAAGTGCTGCACCACCAGCGTCACCGGCACCATCGACACGGCCGCCACCACGCCCAGCGGCCAGTACAGCAGCAGCAAAATGGTGGTCACCACCACGATCTGCAACGTGTTGAGCAGCAGGAACACCACCACGAACGACAGGAACCGGCGGATGGTCGCCAGATCGTTCATGATCCGCGACAGCAGCTGCCCGGACTGCCAGCGGCCGTGAAACGTCATCGGCAGCACCTGCAGCCGGGCATACAGCTCTTTGCGGAGGTCGGCTTCCACGCCCATGGTGGCGTGCGCGACCAACCAGCGCCGCACCAGCCACAGCACCGCCTCGCCGACCCCGAGTGCGGCGGCCGCCGTCCCCAGCACCCACAGTCCGCGCTGGTCCCCATGCGCCACCGGCCCGTCGATGACGGCCTTGGTCATCAGCGGGATCGCCACCGTAGCGCCGAGGCTGACGATGGCCACCGTGATCATGCTGATCCACCTCGCCCGGTAGGGCCGCAGGTACGGCAGCAAACTGCGCAGCGCGGAGGCCGGATTCACCCCATCGACCCTAGAACCAAGTCACCGCCCCGCGGCGCATCCCGCGCTTAGCCGCGACATTCAGGCAAAATGGCGGCCATGAACAACCCCGCCAACGCCGCTGCCTCCCCTCGGGTACTGGTAGTCGACGACGACTCCGATGTGCTCGCCTCCCTGGAACGTGGACTGCGCCTGTCCGGTTTCGAGGTGGCCACGGCGGCCGACGGCGCCGAGGCGTTGCGCAGCGCCAAGGAGACCCGCCCGGATGCCATCGTGCTCGACATCAACATGCCGGTGCTCGACGGCGTCAGCGTGGTGACGGCGCTGCGGGCGATGGGCGATGACGTGCCGGTCTGCGTGCTGTCCGCTCGCAGTTCGGTCGATGACCGGGTCGCCGGGCTGGAGGCCGGCGCCGACGACTACCTGGTCAAGCCGTTCGTGCTCGCCGAGCTGGTGGCCCGGGTGCGGGCGATGCTGCGGCGGCGCGGGTCGTCGGCCAGCTCGTCGTCGGAGACCATCACCGTCGGCCCGCTGGAGGTCGACATCCCGGGCCGCCGGGCCCGGGTCAAGGGCGTCGACGTGGACCTGACCAAACGGGAGTTCGATCTGTTGGCGGTGCTCGCCGAACACAAGACCGCGGTGTTGTCGCGCGCCCAACTCCTCGAGCTGGTCTGGGGCTACGACTTCGCCGCGGACACCAACGTCGTCGACGTGTTCATCGGCTACCTGCGACGCAAGCTGGAAGCCGGCGGCGCGCCCCGGCTGCTGCACACCGTACGCGGAGTCGGCTTCGTTCTGCGCACGCAGTGAGGACCACCATGAACGTCATGAACGCGCTGCGGCGCCTCTTCGCCCGCACGCCGTCGCTGCGGACCCGGGTGGTGCTGGCGACCGCCATCGGCACCGCGATCGTGACGGTCATCATCGGGGCCATCGTGTGGGTCGGGATCACCAACGACCGCAAGTACTGGCTGGACCGCAGGCTTGACGAGGCGGCCGGTCTGACGGTGCCGCTGATCGGCCTGGGTGAGCTGCCCCGATCGGCCGCTGCCACCGACGCGGTGATCACCCTGCGCCGGGCGGGTGAGGTGACGTCGAACTCCGCGGTGGTGCTGCCGCAGCTGGAGCCGGGCTACGCCGACACCGAGATCGACGGGGTGCTCTACCGGGTGCGGACCGTCGACATCCCGGGTCCCGGGCCGCGGTCGCTGGCGGTCGGCGCCACCTACGACGCCACCGTGGCCGACACCAACAACCTGCACCGGCGGGTGCTGTTGCTGTGCACGTTCGCGATCGGCGCCGCCGCGGTGCTGGGCTGGCTGCTGGCCGCGTTCGCGGTGCGGCCGCTGCGCCGGCTGGCCCAGCAGGCCCGGTCGATCGACGCCGGCGACGAGCGCCCGGAGATCGAGGTGCGCGGCGCCAGCGAGGCCGTGGAGATCGCCGAGGCGATGCGCGGCATGCTGCAGCGGATCTGGACCGAGCAGGACCGCACCAAGGAGGCGCTGGCCTCCGCACGCGACTTCGCCGCGGTGTCCTCGCACGAGCTGCGCACCCCGCTGACCGCGATGCGAACCAATCTGGAGGTGCTGACCACCCTGGATCTGCCCGACGATCAGCGCAAGGAAGTCCTCAACGACGTGGTCCGCACCCAGACCCGGATCGAGGCCACGCTGTCCGCGCTGGAGCGGCTGGCCCAGGGCGAACTGTCCACGGCCGACGACCAGGTTCCCGTCGACATCACCGAGCTGCTCGACCGGGCCGCCCACGACGCGATGCGGGTCTTCCCCGACCTGAACGTCTCGCTGGTGCCGTCGCCGACGTGCATCATCGTCGGGCTGCCGGCCGGGCTGCGGCTGGCGGTGGACAACGCGATCGCCAACGCGGTCAAGCACGGCGGCGCAACCCAGGTGCAGCTGTCGGCGGTCACCTCCCGCGCGGGCGTCGAGATCGCCATCGACGACAACGGCGCCGGGGTTCCCGAAGAGGAGCGCCGGATGGTGTTCGAGAGATTCTCCCGCGGGTCGACGGCCTCGCATTCAGGCTCCGGCCTAGGGCTGGCCCTGGTGGCACAGCAGGCCGGACTGCACGGCGGCACGGCGTCGCTGGAGGACAGCCCGATGGGCGGGGTACGGCTGATGCTGCGGCTACCGCCGCCGCGCTGACCCGGTGATCGCCTACTTCGTGCCGCCAGCATCCCAGCGGGTGAAGCCAGCCGCCTCGGCCGTCTGCTCGTCGGCGAACCACACCTCGGCGATCGTCTGCCCGTAGGAGGGGCTCTCCGGGCCGTGGTAGAGCATCGAGTCCTCATTGCCCTTGATCGTCCAGCCCGCCGGACCGCTGCCGTCCTCACCCGGCCGCGCTGAACCTTCGCCGTAGGGTGCACCGCCGACCGGGATCACGGTGGTCTCGGCCTCTGTCGACACCGGAACCTCGCGGGTGACCCACCGGATGCTGAACGCGAATGTCAGCAGCAGGCCCAGCACAAAAGACAAGCCCATCAACCAGCCATTGACGCCATGCATCAGTCGGTTCCTATCTCCCGTGAGCCGGGTAGGGCCGCGATGGCATCTTCTCGGCTGATGCGACGGATCGAGACGACCGTGAGTAGCCAGGCGATCGCCGAACCCGCCACGAACGCCAGCAGGTACCACAGCCAGTGAATGACGAAATTCATCGGACTCTCCTTAGCTAACGGTGATCACGACCCGGCGGTTTTGGGCGCGGCCGTCCGGTGTCGCGTTGCTGGCGACCGGGTCGGCCGATCCGAACCCCTTGGCGGTGACCCGGTCGGCGGGCACGCCCTGCGCCACCAAGAAATCGGCGACCGCCTTGGCCCGGCTGGTGCTCAGCGGCACGTTGATACCGTCGTTGCCGGTGTTGTCGGTGTAGCCGCTGACCGTCACCTGCAGGCCGCGGCAGCCCTTCAGCTTCTCCGCGACCCGGCTCAGTTGCTGTCGGCTGCCCGGCGACAGGGCCTGACCGTTGGTCACGAACGTGATCGGGGTGCTCATCAGGGCGGTGATGTCGGCTTGCAGGTTGCCGCAGTCGCCGGCCGGGCTCGCCGTGGGGGTGCGGGCCGGCGCAAGAGCCGGAGAAGCGCTGGGCGACAACGGACTCGGCGTCGGCGGTGGCGGGACTTCGGGCCTACTCGGGGCGGCAGGTGCGCTCGGCGCCTCGACCGCATCGGGCAGGACCACAATGTTGTTGGCCAGCTTCAGGTTTGGCCAGGCCGCTTTCGCGGCCGCCCCGACGGCTGATTTGACCGCACCGGACGTGGCGGTACCGATCAGCGTGACGGCATCACCATTGATTTTGAATTTGAAGTCCGGCATGGTCACTGCGGCTTTGAACACCGATGCCAGGGCGGCGGAATCGGGCACGGCGACGCCCTGCTTAATGATGAGGTTATCGACGAGTTCCACATCGCTGCCGTACACGCCCGCGAGCATGTCGAGCAGCCATGTCCGCGTGGCGATGTCGGGCAGTTCACCGTTGAGGGTGATGACATTGCCGTTGCGCAGAATCGACAACGGGGCGAACAAAAACCGCTGCGGACTCACGCTGGGCGCCACAGTCGACGGCGCGGCGACGCTGGGTGCATTCGTCTCGAGTTTCGAGCGGTCCGCCATTCCGAGGCCGATCATGGCCAATAGCAAGGGAATTGCCGTCAGGGCGAGGAACCAGCCGACACCGGGAGGTCGACGGTAAAAGCGGGATACCTTTCGCCATGCCGTCAAGGTAGATGTTTCGGGGCCCGGCATGGATCCTCCTAGAAGATCGACAAAGCACCTCGGTGTCCACGACACCGCGAGTGTAGGGGCTTGCGATCAGCTACCGGAGGTATTCAGCCTATTTCGCGCTCTGGCCCGGCGACGGCGCGGCGATCACAAACTTGTCGACGATGTCGGCCCGCGGCCAGGCGCCCCGCGCGGCGTCTGCGACAGCAGCCGCCTCTGACGCCCGCGTGGCGGTGCCGGCCAGCGTCACGGTGTCGCCGGCGATGCTCACTTCGTAATCGCCGATCACCGCCGCCGCTTCGAAAACCGGAGCCGACATGGTGAAGTCCGGTGTGGTGGCGCCGGGCGCCAGACCGAGCCGGTCGACGACGGTGACATCCTCGCTCGAGGTGATCACCGCGTCCAACAGCGCCCGCTTGGCCGCCGGGTCCGCCACATCCCCGGTCACGGTGATCTCGGTGCCGCGGCGGATCACCGAGACCGGCGCAGCGGCACCGGGATCAGTGCCGTCGGGCGAACCTTCCCGCAGCCCACAGCCGATCGCGCCGAGCAGCACCGCAACCAGCGCTGCCGCGATCAACCAGGCGCGCACTCAGCGGGTGCCGAGCAGATCGATCACAAAGACCAGGGTCTTGCCGGCCAGTTGGTGTCCGGCGCCGGCCGGTCCGTAAGCCAGCTCGGGCGGGATCACCAATTGGCGCCGGCCGCCCACCTTCATTCCCGGGATGCCGTCCTGCCAGCCCGCGATGAGCCCGTCGAGCGGAAACTCCAACGACTCCCCGCGGTTCCACGAGCTGTCGAACTCCGCACCGGTGTCGTAGTCGACACCCAGGTAGTGCACGTTGACCAGGGCGCCGGGGGCGGCCTGAGCGCCGTCTCCGACCACGATGTCCTCGATGACCAGTTCGGTCGGGGGCGGGCCGCTCGGGACCGTGATCTGGGGCTTGGCCGAGTTCGTCATGGCGGTTACCGCCCGCCGATGGTGACGTAGTCGCGTTCGGTGTAGCCGGTGTAGAGCTGCCGCGGGCGGCCGATCTTGGAGTCGCCCTCGTCGTGCATCTCGCGCCAGTGTGCGATCCAGCCGGGCAGCCGGCCCAGCGCGAACAGCACGGTGAACATCCGGGCCGGGAAACCGATCGCCCGGTAGATCAGGCCGGTGTAGAAATCGACGTTGGGGTAGAGCTTGCGCTCGATGAAGTAGTCGTCGGTCAGCGCGGCCTCTTCGAGGTCCTTGGCGATGTTGAGCAGTTCGTCGTCGCCGCCGAGCTTGCCGAGGATCTTGTCGGCCTGCTCCTTGACGATGCGCGCCCGCGGGTCGTAGTTCTTGTAGACCCGGTGGCCGAAGCCCATCAGCTTGACACCGTCTTCGCGGTCCTTGACCTTGCGGACGAAATCACCGACGTTGCCGTGCTCGTCGCGGATCTTCTCCAGCATCTCCAGCACCGCCTGGTTGGCGCCGCCGTGCAGCGGGCCCCACAACGCGTTGATGCCACCGGAGATCGAGGTGAACAGGTTGGCCCGCGACGAGCCCACCAGCCGCACCGTCGACGTCGAGCAGTTCTGCTCGTGGTCGGCGTGCAGGATGAACAGCATGTCGAGCGCCCGGACCACCTCGGGGTCGACCTCGTAGGGCTCGGCCGGCAGGCCGAAGGTCATCCGCAGGAAGTTCTCCACCAGGCTCAGCGAGTTGTCCGGGTACAGGAACGGCTGCCCCTCGGACTTCTTGAAGGCGTAGGCGGCGATGGTGGGCAGTTTGCCCAGCAGCCGAATGGTCGAGACCTCGACCTGCTCGTTGTCGGACGGGTCCAGCGAGTCCTGGTAGTAGGCGGAGAGGGCGTTGACCACGCTGGACAGCACCGGCATCGGGTGGGCGTTGCGCGGGAAGCCGTCGAAGAACCGCTTGAGGTCCTCGTGCAGCATCGTGTGCCGCTGGATCTTGCCGGTGAACGTCGCCAGCTGCTCGGCGGTGGGCAGTTCGCCGTAGATCAGCAGGTAGCTGACCTCGATGAAGGTGGACTTCTCGGCGAGCTGCTCGATCGGGTAGCCGCGGTAGCGCAGGATGCCGGCATCGCCGTCGATGTAGGTGATGGCGCTCTTGACGGGCGAGGTGTTGGCGTAGCCGTTGTCGAAGGTGGTGTAGCCGGTCTTGGCGAGCAGCGAACCGATGGCCAGAGCGTCGGACCCCTCGGTGGCGTGGACGATCGGCAGCTCCAGCTCGCCGCCCGGGTACTTCAGGGTGGCGGTTTCGTCGGTTGCGGCCACAAGGAACCCCTTTGCGCTATTCGGCTAACGAGTCGATTGGGTGTGTATAGGAAAAGGTAGTCGGTTGAGGGCCGGCGCGCCCGCCCGGGGCCGGGTATCGCGGCACGTTCACCGCGCCTCCCCCGGTCCCGGCCGACGGTAGCCGATGAAGGCCGGCGCCACGAGCGCGGCGAGCAGCACTCCGACGATCACCAGCACCCCGCCCCCGGCCGCCGCGGCAGCCGTGCCCACCACCGCGCCGGCCGCCCCGTGCACGGCGTCGGCGAGCCGGGGACCACCGGCGACGATCACCGTGAACACCCCCTGCAATCGGCCCCGCATCTCATCGGAGGCGACCTGCTGCAGGATCGTCGACCGGAACGCCGCCGACACCATGTCGGCGGCGCCGCCGACCGCCAGAAACGCCAGCGCCACCCACAACACCCGCCCGGTGTGGCCGTCCGCGCGCCCCACCGCCAGCCCGAAACCGGCCATCGCCGCGCCCCAGACCGCGATCGAGACGACGATCGCCAGCCCCTGGCGGGTGATCCGCGGCAGCCAGCCCGAAAACACCCCGCCTGCCACCGCCCCGACCGCCATCGCCGCGGCCAACAGCGCCATGGTGGTGCCACCCTCGACCGGCCCGCCGAAGTCCGCGGCGGCGATCTGCGGAAACAACGCCCGGGGCAGACCCAGCACCATCGCGATCACATCCACCACGAACGACATCAGCACCACGGTGTTGCCGGCCAGAAAGCGGAATCCGTCCAGCACCGCCGCCACCCCGAAGCGGGAGCTGTCGGGCGAGCCTGCGGGCGGCATCGGGGCCAGCCGGAACGTGGCCCAGATGGGGAAGAGACACGTCAGCGCATCGATCAGGTACAGCGTGGACAGGTCCACCCAGCCGAGCAGCAACCCGGCCAGCAGCGGCCCGACGATCGCCCCGAACTGCATCACGGTCATGTTCAGCGAATTGGCGGCGGGCAGGTCGCCGCCGGCCACCAGCCGCGGAATCGCCGCGGACCGGGTGGGCGAGTTGATGGCGTAGAACGCCTGCTGCACCGACAGCAGGCCCAGCACCAGCCATACCCCGCCGCCGAGCACCGCCTGCACCCACAGCAACAGCGACGCCAGCCCCAGCCCGCAGGAGGCGAAGATTAGCAGTTTCCGGCGGTCCATCGCATCGGCCCAGGCCCCGCCCAGCAGTCCGAACACCACCAGCGGCACCAGCGCGAACAGACCGGCCAGCCCGACGTAGGCCGAACTGCCGGTCAGCGCGTAGATCTGCACCGGGACCGCGAAGATCGTCAGGTTCGCGCCGATGACGGTGGGAATCCCGGCCAGCCACAGCCGCCGGAAGTCCGGGCTGCGCAACGGGGTGGTGTCGGCGAACAGTCTCACGCCGGCCGATCCGGGCTCAGGGCTGCAGACGCTCGATGCGTCCGCCGGTGACCCGAATCCTGTTGTGCAAACGGCCTTCCCGGCCTTGCCAGAACTCCACCACCTCGGGCGCGATCACGTACCCGACCCAGGTGGGCGGGACCGGAATCTGCTTGAGGCCGGCGAACTGGTCGGTCACCGCGGCCAGCTGGTCCAGCAGCGCCGCCCGCGACGCGATCGGCCGGGACTGCTGCGACGCCCAGAAGCCCAGCTGCGATGCCCGGGGCCGGTGCGCCCAGTATTCGGCGGGGATGGCGGCGTCGGTCTTGGTGACCCGGCCACGGATGTGCACCTGCCGGCCCAGCTGATACCAGGGAAAGGTCGCCGAAGCGTACGGTGTCGCGGCCAGCTGCGCGGCCTTGGCCGAACCGTCGTCGGTGAAGAAGGTGACACCGTTCTCGTCGAGGTTCTTGCACAACACCGAACGGCTGAACGGCATGCCGTTTTCGACCGTGGCCACCACCATGGCGTTGGGTTCGGGGATCCCGGCGCGTTCGGCGTCACCGATCCAGTTGCGCAGCAGAACCTCCCAGCCGTCCTCGAGCCAATCGGTGTCGAGGTCGCCGCTGTTGTCCTTTTCCCGGTATTCCACTCGCATCGCCGCCAGGTGCTCGTTGTCGGGGCCCGTCCTGTGCACCGCATAACGCTACGCCCCGGCGCATCCCGGTCGGTGTTACCGGCCGGTAGCCGCCGTCGCGGACCCGAGTGGAAGAATCGGATGCATGACTGCTGCAGTCCCGGATAACTTCGTCGCCGGCCTGGAGGGCACGGTGGCCTTCACCACCGAGATCGCCGAACCTGACAAGGACGGCGGCGCGCTGCGCTACCGCGGCGTCGACATCGAGGATCTGGCCTCCCGGGTCAGCTTCGGCGATGTGTGGGCCCTGCTGGTCGACGGCGACTTCAATCGCCCGCTGGCCCCGGCCGAGGCCATGGAACTGTCGGTACGCACCGGTGACGTGCGGGTCGACGCCCAGGCCGCGGTGGCGATGCTGGCACCACAGTGGGGCTTCAAGCCGCTGCTGGACACCGACGACGCCACCGCCCGGGACCAGTTGGCACGTGCGGCGGTGATGGTGCTGTCCTACGTCGCGCAGTCGGCTCGCGGCTCGCAGACCGCGGTGCCGCAGTCGGAGATCGACGGCTGCGCCACCATCACCGAGCGGTTCATGACCCGCTGGCGCGGCGAACCCGACCCCCGCCACGTCGAGGCGATCGACGCCTACTGGGTGTCGGCGGCCGAGCACGGCATGAACGCCTCGACGTTCACCGCCCGGGTGATCGCCTCCACCGGCGCCGACGTCGGCGCGGCGCTGTCCGGCGCGATCGGCGCGATGAGCGGCCCGCTGCACGGTGGCGCCCCGGCCCGGGTGATCCCGATGATCGCCGAGGCCGAGGATTCCGGCGACGCCCGCGCGGTGGTCAAGGGCATCCTGGACCGCGGCGAGAAGTTGATGGGCTTCGGACATCGGGTGTACCGCGCCGAGGACCCGCGCGCGCGGGTGCTGCGCGCCACCGCCAAGCGGCTGGACGCGCCGCGCTTCGAGGTAGCTGCGGCGCTGGAGCAGGCGGCGCTGACCGAACTGCGGGAGCGCCGGCCGGACCGGGCCATCGAGACCAACGTCGAGTTCTGGGCGGCGGTGATCCTCGACTTCGCCGAGGTGCCCCCGCCGATGATGCCGGCGATGTTCACCTGTGGGCGCACCGCGGGCTGGTGCGCCCACATCATGGAGCAGAAGCGGCTGGGAAAGCTGGTGCGTCCCTCGGCGATCTACGTCGGGCCCGGGCCGCGCAGCGCGGATTCGGTCGCCGGCTGGGACAAGCTGGCCCACCCAGTGGCGTAGCGGCCCCGCCGGCGAGGCACCGCTTCAAAATACGACAGCCGGCCGGAACCGGGCCGCCGATCGGTCAGTTCCGCCGCAGCGCGCTGAGCAGGTTCTGCAGCAGCGGCACACCGGAGTAGTCCTCGACCTGCTCGAGCATGTCCGGCACCCGGGTGAACTTCACCCGGGGCCGATTCTGCGCGTCGCCGCGGGCGATCTCGGCAGAGTCGATGGCCTTCCAGCCCGCGGCGTCGATCACCTCGGGCTGACGGGCGTGCACCATCCGCGCTACCGCGCGCGGCCCGCCGATCGGCTCACTCAACTGCCCGGCGTTGTAATCGGCCACCAGGGCCTGGATCGTGTTGAGCGAGTCGGACTTGTTGGTGCCGATGAAGCCGTTGGTGCCGCGCTTGATCCAGCCCGAGACGTACGCTCCCGGCACCGGCTGCCCGGTGGCCGGGTCGATGACACGGCCGCCCTCGTTCGGCACGACACCGGCGGCGTCGTCGAACGGCAGGTCGGCGATCGGCGTGCCGTGGTAACCGATCGAGGTCAGCACCAGCCCGGCATCGATCCGGTGGACCTGATCGGTGCCGGTCACGGTGAATTCCACTGCGGCGGCACGGTTCTCGCCGAGCACCCGGGCCGGGGTCAGCTGGTAGGCGAACCGGATGCGGGGCCGGGTGGGTTGCGCCGTGGCGCTGTCCACACTGCCCAGCTTGGCCAGCATCTCCAGTTTCTGCCGGGTGAAGTCGTCGCGCACGGTGGCCAGGTCGTTGCGGACCCGGGCGTGGTCCTCGGCGTCGAGTACCACTTCGGCGGTCTGGGTCAGGCCGACCAGCTCCGGCAGGGTGAACGCGGAGTCGATCGGCCCGCGGCGCGCGGCGATCACCACTTCCTGCACCCGGGAATCGCGCAGCACCGCCAGGGCGTGATCGGCGATGTCGGTGCCGGCCAGCTTGTCGGGGTCGGAGGTGAGGATGCGGGCCACGTCCAGTGCCACGTTGCCGTTGCCGACGATCACCACCCGCTCGTGGCTGAGATCGACGGGCAGATCAACGAAATCGGGGTGCCCGTTGTACCAGCCGACCAGCTCGGTGGCGGTGCCGGTGCCGGCCAGGTCCATGCCGTCGACCTCGAGCCGGCGGTCGTGCAGCGCGCCGGAGGCGTAGAGCACGGCGTGGTGGTAGTCCAACAGGTCGGCATGGCTCAGGTGCTTGCCGACCTCGACGTTGAGGAAGAAGTTGAAGCCCCGCCGCCGGGAGATCTCGTCGAACAGTCGGGTGACCAGCTTGGTGCGCTGGTGATCCGGGGCGACCCCGGCGCGCACCAGCCCGTAGGGCGTGGGCAGCTTCTCGAATACGTTGACCAGCACGCCGGGCTGGGTCAGCAGTTCGTCGGCCGCGTACATCGCCGCCGGGCCGGAGCCGACGATGGCCACCGTCAGCGGATGCCTGCCGCGCTTGTGCACCTCGGCAGCGGGCAGGATCGGCGCCAGCTTGGAGGTCGGCGGCAGCTTCACCCCTTCGGGGCGCTTGGGGTAGTAGGACTTGTTGATCTCGATGAACGGCAGCTGCTCGGCCGGCAGCGCGGTGTCGGGGTAGATCGCACCGACCGGGCAGGCCCGGACGCAGGCGCCGCAGTCGACGCAGGCGTCCGGGTCGATGTAGAGCATCTCCGCGGTGGCGAAGTCCGGTTCATCCGGGCTGGGATGAATGCAGTAGACCGGGCAGGCGAAGACGCAGGACGCGTCGTTGCAGCATGCCTGACTGATGACGTGCGGCATGAGACGGCGGTTCGCTGACTTATGCGACGCGCGACAGGTGGGCGCGCTGCGGCTGGGCCCGGAAGCGCGACGGCGCCCCGTTGATCCGGCACATCCGCCACACCAGCTTGGCGACCGGGTTCATCAGCCCGGTGTCGTGGCAGAGCATCCGCACATCGGCGAACATGTCCGACAGCATCCGGCGGGCATCGGCCGACCCGAAGAACACGTCCTTGCGCACCGAGCGGGGGATGTCGAACTCCACCCAGAACTCCTTCGGCGGAACGACGATCGCCGAGCACAGGATCCGCATTGTGACCGGCACGAACAGCGAGAGCCAGAACCGCTTGCGGCGCGGCAGGTGCGGGATGCGCTTGTTGAGGTATTCGTGGGCGAAGGAGATGTGGCGCGCCTCTTCGGCGACGTGGATCGCCATCACCTTCTCCATGATCGGGTGCAGCGTCTTGCCCTCGCGCAGGATGTCCTTCTGGATGTGGTCGATGGGTTCCTCGCCGGCGAGGATGCCGAACCAGAACGGGATCGGCAGCGGGCCGGCGACCAGCGGAATGAACGCCGCAATCCACTTGAGGAACCGCGGCATGCCGGGCACGTCGGCGCCGATGTGGTTGACCATCTCCTGAAACATCAGGGTGTGGTTGCACTCCTCGACCGACTCGTGCAGGCAGTACCGGTACTCCGGTGAGCCGTTGGGCACCCAGAACGCGTAGTTGAGCAGGCCGCGAATCAGGATGGACTCGAAGTGCAGGCCGACCTTGGCCACGTTCGCCTGACGCCACATGCCGATCTTGATCTGGCGCTCTTCGGGCTGCGCCTGGTACCAGGCGTGCTTACCCAGCGGGTCGGTGGCCGGCAGGATCCACCGCGGGTCATTCTCGGTGACCTTGAATTCCGGGCTGTCCCAGTCGATGTCGACGTACGGGTTGAAGTGCCGCCGCACCGAGCCCTCCGAGAGGGTGTTGAGCATGTCGACGTACTTGGTATCGTCGGACACTTCCATGTTGGCCCGCCAGCGGCGCACCAAGCGGGTTCGAGCCGGTTTTTGAGCCGTTTTCTGAGCCATCGGAGACACCCCACTGACGTTTACATTTGGCCTTCGTATGTACAACGGTACCGCAGGTATCGGGTACCGTCTAGGGCTTGAATACCCCTTGTGGCCGTGACAGGTGTCAAGTGTCTCATGTGATTTATGTCACACGAAACCTGCCGTGCAGGCCTCCGCCGGACGCTGTCTACGCTAGAGACCATGCCTGAGCAGCTCACGATCCCGGACAACATCAAGCCCGCCGACGGTCGGTTCGGCTGTGGGCCCTCCAAGGTCCGGCCGGAGCAGTTGAACGCGCTGGTCACCACGGCGGCGCCGCTGTTCGGCACCTCGCACCGCCAGGCGCCGGTCAAAGACCTGGTCGGCCGGGTCCGCAGCGGGGTACGCGAGCTGTTCTCAGTGCCCGACGGCTACGAGGTGGTCTTGGGCAACGGCGGCTCCACCGCGTTCTGGGACGCCGCGGCGTTCGGTCTGATCGACAAGCGCTCCCTGCACCTGACCTACGGCGAGTTCAGCGCGAAGTTCGCCTCGGCGGTGGCCAAGAACCCCTTCGTCGGTGACCCGATCATCATCAAGGCCGATGCGGGCAGCGCCCCCGAGCCGACCTCCGACCCGTCGGTCGACGTGATCGCCTGGGCGCACAACGAGACCTCGACCGGGGTGGCGGTGCCGGTGCGCCGGCCCAGCGGCGCAGGCGACGCGCTGGTCGTGATCGACGCGACGTCGGGTGCCGGCGGCCTGCCGGTCGACATCACCGAAACCGACACCTACTACTTCGCGCCGCAGAAGAACTTCGCCTCCGACGGTGGCCTGTGGCTGGCGATCATGAGCCCGGCCGCACTGGCCCGCATCGAGGCCATCGCCGCTTCAGGCCGCTGGGTGCCGGAGTTCCTGTCCCTGCCGATCGCAGTCGACAACAGCACCAAGAATCAGACCTACAACACCCCGGCGATCGCCACCCTGGCACTGATGGCCGAGCAGCTGGACTGGCTGCTGGGCAACGGCGGGCTGGACTGGGCGGTCAAGCGCACCGCGGATTCGTCGCAGCGGCTGTACTCCTGGGCGCAGGAGCGCTCCTTCACCACGCCGTTCGTCGCCGACCCGGCACTGCGCTCGCAGGTGGTGGGCACCATCGACTTCGTCGAGGGCGTGGACGCCGCCGCGGTGGCCAAGGTGCTTAGGGCCAACGGCATCGTCGACACCGAGCCCTACCGCAAACTCGGCCGCAACCAGCTGCGGATCGCGATGTTCCCGGCCGTGGAGCCCGACGACGTCAGCGCGCTGACGCAGTGCGTGGACTGGGTCGTCGAAAGGCTCTGAGCACAGCCCCGGGCTCCCGTGATCAAGTCGTTATAACCCCAGCGTGTCACCGCGGCCGAGGCCGCTCGCTGCACTAGAGTCCGCAGGTAACCGGGCCTTCGCGAGGAGAAGTCATGCGGGAATTGACAGTCGTAGGTCTCGACGTCGACGGCAAACACATCATCTGCGAGAGCGTCTGCGGTGACGACGAACGCGCCGACATGTTCCGGCTGCGCATCGACGACCGGATGCGTTCCGCGGTGCGCGGCGAGGGCAATCGCGTCGGGCAGACCCAGATCGATCTGGGCGCCACCATGCTGCGCCCGAAGGACATCCAGGCCCGCATCCGCGCCGGCGCGTCGGTCGAGCAGGTGGCCGCGGCGGCCGGGGTCGACGTCTCCCGGGTGGAGCGGTTCGCCCACCCGGTGCTGCTGGAGCGGTCGCGCGCCGCGGAGCTGGCGGCCGCGGCCCACCCGGTGCTGGCCGACGGGCCGGCGGTGGCGACCCTGCTCGAAGTGGTCACCAGCGCGCTGATGAGCCGCGGCCTCAATCCCGATCAGAGCAGTTGGGACGCGTGGCGCAACGAGGACGGGCGCTGGACGGTGCAGCTGGCCTGGAAGGCGGGACGCTCCGACAACGTCGCCCACTTCCGCTTCGCCCCGGGAGCACACGGCGGAACGGTGACCGCCGTCGACGACTCGGCGATGGAGTTGATCGACCCGGACTTCGACCGTCCGCTGCGGCCGGTCGCCCCGGTCGCCGAACTGGAGTTCGAGGAGCCCGCCGCCGCGCCGGTGGTGGACGACGAGCCGGTGCGCCAACGCCCGACGACCCGGCCGTCCCGGCGCAGCAAGCCTTCCGTTCCGGGTTGGGAGGACGTGCTGCTCGGGGTGCGCTCGACCGGCTCAGCCGGTCAACGCTGAGCGACCAGCACCAACAGCACCAGCCACGCCCCCGCCACGCCGAGTCCGGCGCCCAGCGCCAACCATCGCAACACCGGGGTGCGCCGCCAGCCCCACACCGTGGGCGCCAGCCCGCCCACCGCGATCAGGTTGAGGGCGACCGCCACCGCCGGGTGCACCCGCATCAATCCCAGGCTCAGCACCGCGATCGCGGTCCCCGACACCGCCGCGACGAACGCCGCCACGATCAAACCCGTTGCCCACGGCGTGGTTTGGGTCGGACTCATTCCGGCAGCCTAGTGCGCTCGTAGAACGCCAGCGCTGCCGCCGTCGCGACGTTGAGGGAGTCGGTGCCTCGCGACATCGGAATGCGCACCCGCAAGTCACTGGCCCGCATGGCCTGCTCTGACAGACCCGGCCCCTCCGCCCCGACCAGCACGGCCACCGGCTCGTCACGCACCTTCGCCATGGCCGTCGACAGCGCTTCGGCCCGCGGATCCGGAGTCATGGCAAGCAGGCGAAACCCCCGCTCGCGCAGCATTGTCAGATCCGCCGGCCACTCCGCCGAGCGGGCGAACGGCACCAGCAGGGCATGCCCCATCGACACGCGCACCGCACGGCGGTACAGCGGGTCGGCGCAGCCCTGGCCGAACACCACCGCGTCGACGCCCAGGCCGGCGCCGTTGCGGAAGATCGAGCCCAGGTTCTCGTGATCGTTGACGCCCTCGAGCACCGCGATGGTCCGGGCACCGCCGATCAGCTCCGCCACCGTGGGCTCGGGCACCCGCGATGCGGCGGCCAGCACACCGCGGTTGAGGTGAAAGCCGACCACCTCGGCCATCACCTCGGCCGAAACCCGGTAGTAGGGAACCCCGCATACCCCGGCGAGGTCCGGTGCCAGCTCCGTCAGCCGGCGGTCGGTCCCCAGCAACGCCCGGGGCGTGAAGCGCGAGGCCAGCATTCGCTGCACCACCAACACCCCTTCGGCGATCACCAGCCCCTTGCCGGTGGGCAGATCCGGGCGACGGTCGATGCTGTTCAGATCCCGGAAGTCGTCCAGCCGTGAATCGCGGGGGTCCTCGATATCGACGACGTCGATAACCCTGGCCACTTTCCGAACATTACCGGCGGGGCGCTAACGTCAACGGCGATGACCCCCCACCCGCCGCCTGGGCTGGCCCCCGAGCCACCACCGCTGCCACCCGCCCTGCTGCGGGTCTGGCCGGTGATCGGCGCCGGCGCCGGCGGCTTCGGCTGCGCGACCGTCGCGGCGTTCGCGATACCGGCCCTGGAGTCGTGGCGGCCGGTGAGCGTCGCCGGCCTCGGCGTGGGTGTACTGGGCACCACCATCTTTCTGTTGCAGCGCAACGCGGCACGACGCGGCATGCGCGGCGCCCAAACCGGACTGGAACACGAATAGAGTTGCGGCCGAACCAAGGAGGAATGAGATGGCAGCCCCGCTGTTGAAGGCAGAGATCGACATCAAGGCACCGGTCACCGAGGTATGGAACCTGATTTCCGACTTCCGGCGCATGCCCGAGTGGAGCCCGCAGTGCCGGTGGATGAAACCGCTGGGTGCGCTGCGCGCCGGCACCCGCACCATCAACGTCAACCGGCGCGGCCGGCTGTTCTGGCCCACCACCTCCGTGATCACCGAGTACATCCCGGAGCGCAAGCTGGCCTTCCGGGTCACCGAGAACCACAGCGTGTGGAGCTACGAACTCGAGCCGACCGCCGAAGGCACCCGGGTCACCGAGAGCCGGCACGCCGAAAACGGTGTCACGGCGGTGTCGACGTTTCTGACGAGCAAGTTCATGGGCGGGGTCGAGAACTTCGAACAGGAACTGGTCGACGGCATGAAAGCCTCGTTGGCGCGGATCAAGGCGGCCGCCGAAAACGGCTGACGCAGCCTGCATGTGGAGTAATGTCCATCGTCACCATCGATTGGGAGGGAGCCTCGGAGATGATGGGAACCGTGACATTGACCCCTCGCATGCTGAGCGGCGCTGCAGCGACCGCGGTACTGCTGGCCGCCGGCCTGGCCCCGGTGACCGCGGCACCCGAGGTCACCTCGCATGCCGTCGCCCGGGTGTCGGCGGAGGTGATGCTGACCGGTAGCGCGTTGACCGACGGGATCGACGGGATCGACGGGATCATCGCCGACGTCGCGGCCCTGGACACCCCCGGCGCTGCCGACGCCTTCGATATCGCCGGGCTGTTCAACGCGGAATTGGCTGCGGCCCAAGGCTTCTTCAACAGCCTGTTCAGCCTGCCCGGAACGTTGTTCAACGACGTCGAGAACCTGGTCACCAGCCTCGTCAACCTCGACTTCGGGATGGCCTTCAGCGCGGCGTTCACCATCCCGCAGGACATCATCAACTATGTGCTCGGGCTGCCGGGGCTGGTGGTCAACACCATCTACAACATGGCGGTGGTGCTGCCGGGCGAGTTCCTGTTCAACTTCGGCTAGGGAGTGTCGGACTCCGCCGGTTCGGTGGGTGCTTCGGCGGCTGTTTCGACAGTGGCAGCGTCGGCTTCGGCTTCGGCTTCGGCAGGTTCGGCTACCGCCTCAACCGGTTCGGTCGGCTCAACAGCTTCAGCCGCCTCGCCCGGCGCGTCAGCCGGTTCGGCAGTGGTCTCGACGGCGGCAGCGATCTCCAGGATCTCCAGCACACCGTCGTCGTAGGGTTCGTAGGCCGGCGAGCCGGTACCCGCCGGCGCCGGGGTGTCACTGTGGGCGCCGCAGCCGTACTCGGCGTCGACCACCCGCCCGTCTGCGGACATCTCATTGGCGCACGCTCCGAAGGCCGTGCCCAGCACGCCGGCCAGCGGCAGGTAGAACCCGCAGTCGCGGCAGACCCGCTTGGTGGACCGCGCCATCGCCGAATCCGGGCCGTACTCGCCGTCATGCCAGCGCTGCGCCGCCTCCGCGCGGCCCACCGGACTCATCAGCCACCGGCGGCCCAGACCGAGCTCGCCGGCCACCTCGTCGAGCTCCGGGTCGCCGCTCGAGGTATAGCCCGGGACCAGCCGCGGATCGTCGGCGGGCGGTGCCAGCAGGTCTCCCGGGCCCAGATCGCCGGGGCGGACCCGCTGATCCCACGGCACCCATTCCGGCGCCAACAGTGCGGTGGGGCCGGGAACCAGCACCACCTCGCTGATCGTGGAGTGCATGGCGCCCGGGATGGCGGCGACCACGACCGCCCACTGCCAGCCCTGATAACCCGGCAGCAGCGCGGCGAACCGGTGGGTGGCGGCGGTCGCGTCCTCGTAGTCGACGCCCAGGTGCTCGCCGACGGTGTCGGCGCCGCTGAACTCGGCGACGGCCGCCCGGGCCTGGTCGACGGCCTCGGCCAGCACCGCGGGCACGGCGACGGTCGCGGTGTCTGATTCTGCGCTGGGTCGCATCACGCGGGTCCCTTCCCTTCAATGACGCCCCTAATACTGCCGCAGGCCGTCCCGCTCAGCCACACGCAGGCACGATCGCGACCTGCACGGCGCGGCGATGGTCATAGGGAAGAATTGAACCGTGTCTGCACGGCGGCGTGAACTCCCCGACCCCGGCCGGCGTCGTCGTCCGCCTGCGGCCACCGGTCGCGGGCCCCGCCACGGCTCGTCCCGCGAACACCCCGGCATGGCCCATTACCCCAGCGACAGCCCCGCTGACCAGCGGCAGCGCAAGCCGATGCCCAGCGCCAACCGCTACCTGCCCCCGCTGCGCGCCCACAACGGGCCACCCCGTCAAAGCCCGCCCCCGGGCGACGCGGGCGCCGGCGACCGCGTCACGGTGACCCGGGCCGCCGCGGCCCGCAGCCGCGAAATGGGCTACCGGATGTACGGGCTGGTGCAGCGGGCCGCCACCGCCGACGGCGCCGACAAATCCGGGCTGACCGCGCTGACCTGGCCGGTGGTCGCCAACTTCGCGGTCGATGCGGCGATGGCCGTAGCACTGGCCAACACCTTGTTCTTCGCCGCGGCGACCGGCGAGAGCAAGGGCCGGGTGGCGCTGTACCTGCTGGTGACGATCGCGCCATTCGCGGTGGTCGCACCGCTGATCGGCCCGGCGCTGGACCGCATCCAGCACGGCCGGCGTGCCGCGCTCGCATTGTCGTTCGCGCTGCGCACCATGCTGGCCGTGGTGCTGATCGCCAACTACGACGGCGCCGCCGGCACCTTCGGCTCCTGGGTGCTCTACCCGTGCGCGCTGGCCATGATGGTGCTCTCGAAGTCGTTCACCGTGCTGCGCAGCGCGGTGACGCCGCGGGTGATGCCGCCGTCCATCGATCTGGTTCGGGTCAATTCCCGATTGACGATGTTCGGGCTGCTCGGCGGGACGATCGTCGGCGGCGGTGTCGCCGCGGGCGCCGAATACGTGTTCACCCACCTGCTCGAACTGCCCGGGGCGCTGTTCGTGGTCGTCGCGGTCTCGATGGCCGGGGCGGGTCTGGCGATGCGCATCCCGCGGTGGGTGGAGGTGACCACCGGGGAGATCCCGACCACCCTGAGTTACCGCTCGAACGAGCGCCGCAGCTGGCCCGAACAGGTCAGGCGGGCCGGCGGGGCGCTGAGCCAGCCGCTGCGCCAACCGTTGGGCCGCAACATCATCGCCGCGCTGTGGGGCAACTGCACCATCAAGGCAATGGTCGGCTTCCTGTTCCTGTACCCGGCGTTCGTGGCCAAACAGCACGACGCCAACGGCTGGGTGCAGCTGGGCATTCTCGGGCTGATCGGTGCGGCCGCGGGGTTGGGTAACTTCGCCGGCAACTTCACCGCCGCCCGGCTGCAGCTGGGCCGGCCCGCGGTGCTGGTGGTGCGCTGCACCATGGCGGTGACCGCCGTCGCGCTGGCGGCGGCGGTGGCCGGAACCCTGGTGATGGCGGCCATCGCGGCCCTGGTCACCTCCGGGTCCAGCGCGGTCGCGAAGGCATCACTGGACGCCGCGCTGCAAGACGACCTGCCCGAGGAGTCGCGGGCGTCGGCGTTCGGGCGGACCGAATCCACCCTGCAGCTGGCCTGGGTGCTCGGCGGCGCGCTGGGCGTACTGGTATACACCGACCTGTGGGTGGGCTTCACCGCGATCACCGCGCTGCTGATCCCGGGGCTGGCCCAGACCATCCTCTCCTTCCACGGCGACTCGTTGATCCCCGGTTTGGGCGGCAACCGTCCGGTGCTGATCGAGCAGGACGGCGCCCGCCGCGATCAGACAGGGGTGATGAGCCGATGAAACGTTCGACGGCCGTGCTGGTGACGGTGCTGGTGGTGGCAACGGCGGCACTTGCCGGGTTCGGCACCTGGTGGTTCACCCGCGGCGGCGAGCCGACGCCGCCGCAGGTCAGCGCCTACTCCAACGGGCGCCTCACCCATGCCGGGCCCTACATGTACTGCAACGTGCTCGACCTCGAGGAGTGCGTGCTGAGCGAAGCGCAGGGCACGCTGACCGTCGACGAGCGCCATCCGGTCCAGCTGTCGGTGGATACCGTCATCGGCCGCGCGCCGTGGCGGCTCTTACGGCTCTACGACGATCCGGCCGACGCCACCGGCACGATGTACGCGTCGGGCAGCACCCTGGCGGTCACCGTCCCCACCCTCGACCCGCAGCGCGGCCCGCTGCGCGGCCTGGCGGTGCAGCTGCTCACCCTGGTCGTCGACCAGGACACCGGCGAGCAGTTCGCGGTCCCGCACGCCGAATGGGCGGTGGGCCTGCAGTGGGGCGGTCACGAGTCGGATTGAGCTCCGTGCCCGGCCGTCACCCGCTCGGCTTCCGGCACCGGCCCCGGCGCAGTCCCGTCCCCGAATGGCCTGCCGCCCAGTGCTTCTCGCCCATGGGGTGAAAGCCAATTCGCTAGGTCCGGTCCGTCGGGAACGATCCCGGACGGATTGATGTCGGCGTGCACGATGTAGTAGTGCTGCTTGATCTGGACGAAGTCGGTGGTGTCGCCGAACCCGGGCGTCTGGAACAAATCTCGCGCGTAGGCCCACAGCACCGGCATCTCGGACAGCTTCTGCCGGTTGCATTTGAAGTGCCCGTGATAGACCGGATCGAACCGGGCCAGGGTGGTGAACAACCGCACGTCGGCCTCGGTGATGGTGTCGCCCACCAGGTAGCGCTGACCCGCCAGGCGTTCACTGACCCAGTCCAGCGCGGTGAACAACCGGTCGTAGGCGGCGCTGTAAGCGTCCTGGCTGCCGGCGAAGCCACATCGGTAGACGCCGTTGTTGACCTCGGTGTAGATCCGCTTGGCCACCTCGTCGATCTCGGCGCGTAGTGGTTCGGGGTACAACTGCGGGGCGCCGTCGCGGTGGTAGGCCGTCCACTGCGTGGAGAAATCCAGGGTGATCTGGGCGAAGTCGTTGGTGACCACCGCACCGGTGGGCACGTCGACGATCGCCGGCACGGTGATGCCCTTGGGGTAGTCCGCGAAGCGCTTGAAGTAGGCGTCCTGCAACCGCGGGATCTTCAGCACCGGGTCCACACCGCCGGGATCAAGGTCGAAGGTCCAGCTGCGCTGATCGTGCGTCGGCCCGCAAAACCCAATGGAGATAACGTCTTCCAGCCCGAGCAACCGGCGCACGATGATGGTGCGGTTGGCCCACGGGCAGGCCCGCGCCACGATCAGCCGGTAGCGGCCGGGCTCGACGGGATACCCGTCGCGGCCGTCGGCGGTGATCCGGGTGGTGATGTAGTCGGTGTCGCGTTCGAAATCGCCACCGGCAGCAACGTAGGAGGCCATGGTTACCAGCGTGCCAGCCCCGCGCCGCCTACGCTCGAGGAATGCAAGGCTCGGCAACCGTCCAGATGGACGCCCCGGCAGGCACGGTGTGGTCGCT
>Ga0182736_1000854_pt1 | contig 37446 bp, 34 predicted proteins | sample eDN5th30CKraftBY_FD_128882 | JGI IMG/M metagenome (GOLD analysis project Ga0182736, IMG submission 128882) | Enriched backyard soil microbial communities from Emeryville, California, USA - eDNA 5th pass 30_C Kraft BY (version 2) (version 2) | ecosystem: Environmental > Terrestrial > Soil >... | reverse complement strand
GTTGCTGTTCATAACCAAGTCCATCTCCCCCGCCGTATACGGCAATGGAGGTAATTCCTGTAAAATAGGCCAAACCCTCAACCTGCTGATCGATCTGCATAGCAAGCTCTCGGGTAGGCGCTAAAATCAAAGCGCTAATGGCAGGTTTATTTGTTGTTCTGCAAATGGCGTCCATTACGGGTAAAAGGTAAGAGGCCGTTTTGCCAGTACCTGTTTGTGCACAGGCTATTAAGTCGCGTTGTTGAGAAATTAGAGGTATGGTTTGCTCTTGAATAGGTGTTGGTGTTTTGAAGCCCATACTAATTAGGCCCTCTAAAAGCCTTTCGTCAAAATTAAAATCGCTAAAATCCAAAATGTTTAACTATTGTTATGATGGTAAAAATAGCAAATTATTTAGTACCTCGTACAAAGTATTTAGTATTTAGTACGCTTTCAACTTTATCTTCTATGCTTTTAATCAATTATTTACCAACAATTCATCATTTATAACGCAAAAGACCAAAAAAAATTCTACTTTTGTATCCCGTACAATAACATGCTGTAATCGTTGTCAGAACAATATACAGTATATAATTTTCCATTTTATTATCATGACCAAATACATCTTTGTTACGGGCGGTGTTACTTCATCATTAGGTAAAGGTATCATATCGGCATCATTAGCAAAACTACTTCAGGCAAGAGGGTACAGCGTTACCATCCAAAAATTTGATCCTTATATCAACATTGATCCAGGAACATTAAATCCTTATGAACATGGCGAATGTTATGTTACAGAAGATGGTGCAGAAACAGATTTAGATCTTGGTCACTATGAGCGGTTCTTAAATACTGCTACTTCACAGGCAAATAATGTAACTACAGGACGAATTTATCAACATGTAATTGAGCGCGAACGCGCTGGCGATTATTTAGGTAAAACCGTACAGGTAGTACCGCATATTACCGACGAGATTAAGCGTAGAATGCGTCTTTTAGGCGAAACAGGCAAATACGACATCGTAATTACAGAATTAGGGGGAACCGTTGGCGATATTGAATCACTCCCCTTTATCGAGTCGGTTCGGCAGCTGCGTTGGGAATTGGGTAATAATGATTCCTTAGTAATACACCTAACGCTAGTTCCCTACTTGGCTGCTGCAGGCGAATTGAAAACAAAACCTACACAACACTCGGTTAAAATGCTGTTAGAATATGGAATTCAACCAGATATTCTAGTGTGTCGCACCGAGCACCGTATAGGACATGAAATACGTAAAAAGATTGCTTTATTCTGTAATGTTAACATTAATGCTGTCGTAGAATCTGCTGATGCAGCATCAATTTACGATGTTCCGCTCTTAATGTTAAAAGAGCAATTGGATAAAACAGTATTGGCAAAATTGAAACTGTCTAATAAAAATGAGCCAGATCTAGAAAACTGGAAAGCGTTTTTAGGCCGTGTTAAAAATCCTACTGCGGAAATCAAAATCGGTTTGGTGGGAAAATATGTAGAACTTCCAGATGCCTATAAATCTATTAATGAATCATTTATTCATGCCGGAGCGCAAAATGAATGTAAAGTGACGGTAAGAAGTATTGCTGCCGAAAGCATTAATGATAGTAATGTAGAAGAAAAGCTTAGAGGATTACATGGTGTACTTGTTGCCCCAGGCTTTGGCGAGCGCGGATTGGACGGTAAGATTACGGCTATTAGATACGTAAGGGAACATAATATTCCGTTTTTTGGTATATGCTTAGGTATGCAGATTGCGGTTATAGAGTTCGCCAGGAATGTATTGGGTCTAAAAAACGCGAATAGCTATGAAATGGATAAAAAAACCAAATATCCAGTCATCAATTTGATGGAGAACCAGAAGAACCTTAAAAACATGGGCGGAACTATGCGTTTAGGTGCATATCCTTGTGAGCTAAAAAAAGGAACTAAAGCTGCTTTGATATACAATAAATCCAGGATAAGTGAGCGTCATCGTCATAGATATGAGTTCAATAATGAATACCTGAAGCAATTTGAAGCCGCAGGAATGATCGCTTCGGGCATAAACCCCGATAATGGTTTGGTAGAGATTATTGAGCTAAAAGATCATCCGTTTTTTGTTGGCGGACAATTTCATCCAGAATTAAAATCAACTGTAGCAAATCCTCATCCACTTTTTGTTAACTTTGTTGCCGCTGCTTTAGCAAAAGCTGGAAAACGCTAATATGTTGCTAGAACCAGAAAACATTAATTAATATATTTTTATACCGAATCAGTAATATAAAAAAATGGATAGAAATACCTTCACTGGCCTGTTTTTGATTATGATTATCTTAGCAGGATCAGTGTTTTTCCTGAAGCCCTCAGAAGAAGAAATAAAAAAAGAACAACAACTACAAGATTCTATAGCCCGTTCTAAAACGGCAGATGTAAAGCAAAAAGCCAATACTGACACCTTATTTTCTGCTCAACAAGGTCCGCAAGCGAGTGCCATTGATTCTACACAAATGACCGGTCCTTTTGGTAGCGCCAAAGTAGGTACAGAAGAAATAATTGTGCTTGAAAATGAATATATTAAAGCAGATATCAGCACTAAAGGTGGTCGGGTAAAATCTGTTGAAATAAAAGGCGAAAAAGATTTCCAGGGCAATCCTTTATTGTTATTTAATGGGGATAAGAATAGATTTGGATTACAGTTTACCACTTCAGGTATTAATGTTAACACCAATGATCTTTATTTCCTTCCACAGAGTAAAGGTGATATAACGGTAAGTAACACGGATTCTACAACGCTTACCCTACGTCTAAACTACGCTGAAAACCGATATATAGATTATATATATAGCATCAAAGGGAAAAGCTATCAATTAGGCTTTACCATTGCCACTAAAGGAATGCAAGATGTAGTAGCGCCGGCAGAAAACAAATTAATACTTAATTGGCAGGCAGAATTGCCTCAGAAAGAGAAAGACCTCGGAGATGAGCAGAAACGCTCCACCGCCTATTACAGAGAGTTTAATGGAGATGTCGATAAATTGAATCTTGCAAAAGACGAGACTAAAGATTTGGGGAAAATTAACTGGTTCTCTTTCAAACAACATTATTTTTCTAATGTACTAATCGCTAAAAACGGTTTTAGTGGAGGTTCATTGAAAGTAGCCACTGTTACTGATGATAAAATTGTGAAATCATTTGCGGCTAATATGAACCTTGATTTTGCTCGACAGGATATCAATACCTACCCTATGGCTTTTTATTTTGGGCCAAATAAGTTCAGCATCTTAAAAGACCAGGGGAATGATTTAGAGAAACAAGTTGATATGGGATGGGGGCCAATGAAATGGATCAATAGGTTCATTACTTTACCGGTATTTAATCTTTTAGAAGGTTTTAACTGGAATTACGGACTCATCATTTTTGTATTAACGGTATTATTGAAGATCGTTTTATCGCCGCTTACCTATAAATCCTACGTTTCTATGGCGAAAATGCGCGTGTTAAAGCCGGAAATGGATGAGATTAAAGCTAAGGTTGGAGATGACAATCAAACGCTTTTACAGCAGGAATATCTAAAATTATATAAACAGGCTGGGGTAAATCCTATGGGGGGCTGTATTCCCATGGTGTTGCAGATGCCTTTTATGATTGCTTTCTTCTTCTTCTTCCCTAACTTGTTTGAATTAAGAGGGCAGAGCTTTTTATGGATGAAGGATTTATCAACCTATGACGCTGTCTTTAGTTTTGCCAAGCTACCAATTGTTAATATTAATCACATCAGCTTGATGTGTATTTTAATGACTTGTGCAACATTGATCTCTACCTGGTATAACAATATGGTATCGGGAGCAACAGGACAAATGAAATATATCGGATATTTTATGCCTTTGATATTCTTCTTTGTTTTAAATAGTTATCCTTCTGGTCTTAATTATTATTATTTCTTATCAACTTGTATGACATTTGGAATACAGTTTTTCATTAGGCAATCTATCAACGATGAGAAAATACATGCTATGATCCAAGCGAATAAGAAAAAACCCGAAGCGAAGAAAAAAACATCATCTTTCCAAAAAAGAATGGAAGACTATATGCGTCAGCAACAACAGGCTGGTAAAAATAAAAAATAGCTACTTGCAATAAGAAAAAGGCGCACTAAAAATGCGCCTTTTTTATTAAAAAATATTGTTTATGGAAACTGGAAAGCTACTTCAGGCGATAATTCATAATGCAATTGATGGTATTATCACCATTGATGATAAAGGTATTGTGGAGTCTATTAACCCTGCTGCATTGCAACTATTTGGTTATACAGCAGAGGATGTTATTGGCAACAATATATCCATGTTAATGCCAGAGCCAGATCGGAGTCAGCATGATTCCTATATTCATAATTATCTAACTACAGGTATAAAACGCATTATTGGAGCAGGTAGAGAGGTTAGAGGAAAAAGAAAAGATGGCACAACGTTTCCTTTCCGTTTGGCAGTTAGTGAAGTAAACTATAAAGATCGAAAAATTTTTACGGGTTTTGTACATGACCTTTCCAGGCAAAAAGAGGCAGAAGAAAGACTTAAAGAATATACCGCCGAGCTTGAAATAAAAGTCAGCGAACGGACCAAAGATCTTATTAAACTCATTAGCGAACTAGAAGAAGCAAAAGAGGATGTAAGTTTATCGCTGGAAAAAGAGAAAGATCTTAACCAATTAAAATCACGTTTTGTTTCAATGGCTTCTCATGAATTCAGAACACCGCTCAGCTCCGTGCAACTTTCGGCCACACTAATTGAAAAATACCTGGATATACACGATTTCGACCATATCAAAAAGCATACGGGCAAAATTAAAAATTCTGTACAATTACTCACCAATATTCTCAACGATTTCTTATCCCTCGAAAGATTGGAGGCTGGTAAGGTAAGCGCAGTAGTAGAAGAGATTGATCTTATTAAATTGGCTGAAGATATCACCGAAGAGATGCAATTGCTTGCCAAACAAAATCAGCATATTGTTTACCAGCATACGGGGTCTACAAGTATAGTCGAATTAGATCCCAATTTGTTAAAAAACAGTATTATTAATCTAATTTCCAATGCTATTAAATATTCCGGAGAGAATACGTTTATCGAATTTAACAGTGAAATTCTGGATAACTGTTGCATCATTACCGTAAAGGATAACGGTATAGGAATCCCTAAAGAAGAACAGAAAAACTTATTCGAACCTTTTTTCAGGGCAAATAATACGGGTAATATCCCAGGTACCGGCTTGGGCTTAAATATCGTTAAAAGATATGTTCATTTAATGAACGGTGAAGTTACTTGTTCTAGCGACCAGGATATAGGAACTATCTTTACACTAGTTTTTAAATAACTCCCCTTCATTATTTGCCTTTGGCTAAATTGCATGAAAAGCTTGATTAATGCTCAAGCTTGCTGAAAGAAATATTTAGAATAATAAACACACCTATGAATACTGTATTGATTATTGAAGACAATGATGATATAAGGGAGAGTACAATTGAAATATTAGTGCTGGCTGGTTACAAAGTATATAGTGCTGCTGATGGAAGAATCGGTGTTGATTTAGCCCTTAAACATTTGCCTAATATAATATTGTGTGATATTATGATGCCAAATCTCGATGGTTATAGTGTGCTATTTCTGTTGGGAAAGCATCCAGAAACTGCTGCTATACCATTCGTTTTTTTAACAGCAAAGGTAGAAAGAGCCGATATGCGCAAAGCTATGGAAATGGGGGCTGACGATTATCTTACGAAGCCCTTTGACGATATAGAGCTGCTCAACGCTATTGAAACCCGACTTAAGAAAAAAGAGAAGAATAAGGATACTCAAGTTAATTATCAGCTGAGTGATGAAGAACAAAATAGTTTACTGGATAGCCTCCAGTTAAATGGGCGTATTAAGAAATATAAGAAGAAGCAAAGTATCTATCAGGAAGGTGACAATCCATTATATATTTACCAGATATTGAAAGGAAAAATACGAAGTTATCTTTTTTATCAAGATGGAAGGGAATTATCAACCAATATCTACACCGAGGGTGACTACTTTGGATATGAGGCATTATTAGCGCATGAGAAATACTCAGACAATACGCAAACTATTGAGGATAGCGAATTATGTTTGATAAATAAACAGGTATTTTTTGAATTACTTTACCAAAACCCGTCGATCGCGCAGAAATTTATACACCTATTGTCAGGCAATATACGAGAAAAAGAAGAGCAACTTTTGCGTTTAGCTTATCATTCCGTTCGCAAAAAAGTTGCCGATGCATTGGTAAGCTTAGCTAGAAAGTTTGCTGATAACCCCGATGATGACCAATGTACTGTTCGTATATCCAGAGAAGACCTCGCTGCTATGGCTGGTACAGCTAATGAAACTGTCAGCCGTACACTGGCGGATTTTAAAGAAGAGCATTTACTCTCTAAAGATGGAAATGCTATTATCATTCATTCCATACGTCGCTTAAGCAACATTAAACAGTAATTTACTGCACGATGCGTTTTAAATCGCGTTTATGCATTAACGGACCTTTTAGCTACAAATCAGTCATTTCTTAATTATTTCAATCGGTATCAAAAAAGTAACGAAGGTTATATTTTTTGATGATATGTTGCATTGCCTATTATTGCGGTTGACGCTAGTTTTGTGTATTACTTTACGAAGTTTTTAACACGAAACGCCTGGCATCATGAAAGCAATTGCTTATAGTATAAAAGCAGATGAAAAAGAACACCTCGTTAAATCAAATGCAAAACTCCATGATTTAACGCTGATATCTAATGAACTTAATTCCACTACCCTGCCCTACTGCATCGGTAAAACGGTAATTATCATTTCTGGGAGGGATATTTTAGATAAGGACTTACTTTACTCATTAAAACAAATCGGTATTAAGCATATTATTACGCGTTCTAATTCTACGATGCACATAGATCTAGCAAATGCCGAACGCTTGGGCATTAAAGTTGCGAATAACCCTTCCGAAGATCAATCTGTTGAAAACACGGCTTATCAGACTATCAGAAACCTTAATCTTTGGGAAGCTGGACGCTGTGTTGGAAAGGCATGTTGCTGTAAAGACTGTAATAGCTCCATAGATACTGCTTAACAATTAAGAAAGCTCGTTTCATCTCATTTCCGTTGAATATGCCAAACACACGATTTACAAAATATAATATTCCTGCTCCCCGCTACACCAGTTATCCTACCGTACCCTACTGGGATAGCAGTGCTTGGACAAGCGATCTATGGGTTCAGGCTATGCAGCATGCAGTAAAAGATACAACCGAAGGTATCAGTCTTTATATTCATTTACCTTACTGCGAAAGTCTGTGTACCTATTGTGGCTGTAATACACGCATTACCAAAAACCATGAGGTAGAATTACCCTATATAAATTCCGTATTGAAAGAATGGCGAATGTATCGTAAATTGCTTCATCGGAATATAAGTGTAAATGACATACACCTGGGAGGTGGTACACCAACCTTTTTTAGCCCGGAAAACTTAAGATTTTTAATGGAAGGGCTGTTAAAAGATGTTGAAACTGCTCCTAATACCGAGTTTTCGTTCGAAGCCCATCCCGCGAATACCAGCTTAGAACATCTGGAAACACTTTATGACTTTGGATTTAGAAGGCTTAGTTTAGGTATTCAGGATTTTAACCCTGAAGTACAGCGTATTATTAATCGCAAGCAAAGCCCTGCAGATGTTATTCGGGTAATACAACAAGCGAGGCAAATTGGCTATACATCCATCAACTTTGATCTTATATATGGGCTTCCGCTGCAAACATTAACGGGAATAGAAGAAACTATCCGGCTAGCCATAGCCATGATGCCTGATAGGATTGCCTATTATAGCTATGCACACGTGCCCTGGCTAAAGCCCGGTCAACGCATGTTTACTGAAGCAGATCTTCCAAAGGATGAAGATAAACTCAATTTCTACTATACAGCTAAAGAAATAATAAAAGCCGCAGGCTATATGGACATCGGAATGGATCATTTTGCTTTTCCTACAGATAATCTGGCATTAGCTTCCAGAGCAGGTAAATTACATCGGAACTTTATGGGCTATACAGATAAGCAGTCGTCCTTGTTATTGGGTTTAGGCGTTTCGGCCATAAGTGATGGATGGACGGCTTTTGCGCAGAATGTAAAAACTGTTGAAGAATATAAAAAATTGATAAACAACAATATACTACCATTACTTAAAGGTCATATCCTAACAGACAGTGACCTGATTATCAGAAAACAAATTCTCACTATTATGTGCAATGGGGAGCTTGATCTAAAAAAGGAAGCACTGCCGCCAGCTACAGTAAAAAGGCTTGCGCCTTTTATTGCTGATGGCATGGTGATTTTAACGGATGATAAACTTAGCGTTACCTCTATTGGCAAATCCTTTTTGAGAAATATCTGTATGGCCTTTGATGAAAAAATAGCAAGCGATAAAACCAACAAAACACGCTTTAGTAAAGCCTTTTAATTTCTATGGAACCGCAGATCTGCATACAAGAAAAACAGCTATGCTACCATTGTGGCGAAGGAATTGATCAGTTAGTGTATGTCGCCGATAAACACCCCTTTTGTTGTTTAGGCTGCCAAAGTGTTTACCAATTGCTGAGCAAAAATAATCTTGGAAGCTATTACAGCTACAATACATTTCCGGGACAACAGACTGAAAAAGCATCAGCAGAATTGTCTTATTTGGATGAAGAATCGATCGTTAATCAACTGATTGATTTTAAGGATGATCATATTTGCATGGTAACCCTCTATGTACCACAGATACATTGTAGTTCATGTATATGGCTTTTAGAAAACCTGTACAAGATAGACGGTAATATTGTTTCTTCTCGGGCGGACTTTATGAAAAGGCAGGTGCGTATTACCTTTAATTACCATAAGCTATCCTTAAAAAAATTAGTGGAATTATTGGACAAAACAGGCTATACTCCCAAAATAACCTTACAAGATCTTGTCAAGAACAACAAAAAAGATGAAGATAACCTTCTCGTGAGGAAAATAGCTGTTGCCGGATTTTGCTTCGGCAATGCCATGATGATCAGCTTTCCTGAATATTTCGGTATGGCAGCATTTGAAAAGAATTACGCTCAGCTCTTCGGTTGGATAAATTTATCACTCGCCCTGCCCGCAGTGTTATATTGCGGAAGAACCTATTTTCTTTCGTCGATAAAAAGTTTAAAACAACGACGTTTAAATCTTGATGTGCCTTTAGCTCTTGGCATCGCTGTACTCTTTATACGATCGGCAATCGAAATTATCCAGGGTACTGGATCGGGTTTCGCCGATACTTTATGTGGGTTGTTATTCTTTTTGCTTATAGGGAAATGGGTACAGCGTAAGACATATCATCATCTTTCTTTTGAACGTGATTACCGCTCTTATTTTCCCATTGCAGTGACGCGCCTTTGTAACGGAAAAGAAAAGGTGGCGGCATTAGCTGATTTGCAGGTTGGCGACCGGATATTGATACGAAATAATGAGCTGGTTCCTGCTGATGCCATCTTACTAAAAGGGCATGCTTGTATAGATTTTAGTTTTGTTACTGGAGAATCCGTGTCTGTAGAAAAAGTTTTAGGAGAAGTAATTTATGCCGGTGGTAAACAAACGGCAGAAGCGATTGAACTGGAGGTATCTAAACCCGTAGCGCAAAGTTATTTAACCAGCTTGTGGAATCAATCTACATTTAGCGAAACTACAGTCTTTACCACCTTTAGCAACACCGTTAGCCATTATTTTACACCTATTCTATTAAGTATAGCGATTTTGGGTGCAGGTTTTTGGGGAGTGCAAGGTATTTACGATAACGCCTGGGCTGCCTTTACGGCCGTATTGATTATCGGCTGCCCTTGCGCACTGGCATTGAGTTCGCCGTTTACACTATCCGCCGTGCTAAGCATCTTTGACAAAAATGGCTTTTACGTAAAGAATACTCTTTCCGTAGAGAAAATGGCTGCCATTGACACACTAGTATTTGATAAGACAGGCACTATTACCAATCCAAAGGCAGACACTTTATCTTTTAAGGGTACACTAGATGAATATACACAACAATTGGTTTTTTCTACCTGTAGAAATTCAAATCATCCATTAAGCAGAGCCATTATAAAATCCTTGCATTATCAAGGAACGCCTTTAGCGCTAACTAACTATGAAGAAATTGCCGGTAAAGGCATCCGGGCAAACATTGGACAGCAAGAGATTAGCATTGGCAATGCTCGTTTTGTAGGCTTAACAACACAGCATAATGCCGGAACCTATATTAACATAGATGGAGAGGTAAAAGGGTTTTATCCAATTAGACAACACTGGCGATCAACACTTCAGGAAGTTGTAAGCCAACTAAAAAAGCATTACGACCTCCATCTTATTTCTGGCGACACAGACCGCGATCGTGCAGCATTGGAACTTGTATTTCCAGATCCGGCGTATTTACACTTTGGACAGCAACCTGCTGATAAATTAAAATATATCAACGACTTACAAAACGATGGTAGACGTGTATCTATGTTAGGCGACGGCTTAAATGATGCTGGTGCATTAAAGCAAGCCGACCTTGGAATAGCCATTAGTGACGATATCAATAATTTTTCTCCAGCTTGCGATGCCATACTGGGTGGTGATGCATTTACAAGATTACCCAGTTTCTTCAAATTGGCAAAGCAGGCCATGAAGGTAATATACGTGAGCTTCGGTATCTCGTTAGGTTATAACCTAGTGGGGCTATATTTTGCCGTTCTAGGCAATATGTCCCCGCTCTTCGCCGCAGTTCTTATGCCGCTTAGTACCGTAACCATTGTAAGTTTTACCAGCTTGGCCGTGCAATACTGCGCTATAAAAAACAAAATGAAAAGATGAGTGCTATTTATTTCTTAATAGGTTGTAGCGTTATTATAGCTGTACTTTTTTTAGCCGCCTTCTTTTGGGCAAATAAAAGCGGCCAGCATGACGACACCTATACGCCGGCGATCCGGATTCTTTTTGATGATGAAACAAATCCCCACGCCTCGGAAGATACTTCCGAATTAAGGGCAAATAAGTGACAACGATCATTTTTTCTCAAAATCTACATCATTCCTTAGCGAATACACAGCCTGTACTTTTGTCTCAGTAAAAAAACTAAACTATGCAGCAGTTGGAGATATTTAATTATGACAACAGGATTGTCCGGAACTTTGGTATTGCCACCATTTTTTGGGGAATAGTAGGTATGTCTGTTGGGTTATTAGTGGCAGTTCAACTAATATGGCCATTTATGAACTTTGAAACACAATTTACAACATTCGGTCGGATACGTCCAGTTCATACCAACGCGGTGGTATTTGCATTTGTTGGAAACGGTATCTTTATGGGTGTCTATTATTCGCTGCAACGCCTGCTTAAAGCACGTATGTATAGCGACACCTTGAGTAAGATTCATTTTTGGGGATGGCAGCTCATCATTCTTGCTGCTGCGATAACTTTACCTTTGGGCTTTACCACTTCACATGAATATGCTGAGTTAGAGTGGCCTATTGATTTAGCTATCACTATTATTTGGGTTGTGTTCGGTGTCAATATGTTCGGCACCATCATTAAAAGAAGAGAGCAGCACATGTATGTGGCCATTTGGTTCTACATTGCCACTTTTGTTACCATTGCAGTATTGCATATCGTAAATTCTGTGGAGTTGCCCATATCCGCATGGAAGAGCTATTATGTATATGCCGGTGTGCAAGATGCCTTAGTGCAATGGTGGTATGGACATAATGCTGTTGCCTTTTTCTTAACAACACCCTATTTAGGTATGATGTATTACTTTCTGCCTAAAATGGCTAACCGGCCCATTTATTCCTATAAACTGAGTATTCTCCACTTCTGGTCCTTAATCTTTATCTATATCTGGGCAGGGCCACACCATTTGCTTTATACCTCTTTACCTGGTTGGGCGCAGTCGTTAGGTGTGGTATTTTCCATTATGCTTATTGCACCAAGCTGGGGCGGTATGATAAATGGTTTGTTAACCTTACGCGGGGCATGGGATAAAGTGCGGCAAGAGCCAACGTTAAAATTTATGGTAGTGGCCTTAACGGCCTATGGTATGGCTACCTTTGAAGGGCCAATGCTTTCATTAAAACAGGTAAATGCTATAGCACATTTTACCGATTGGATTGTGGCACATGTGCATGTGGGGGCATTGGGATGGAATGGTTTCATGACCTTTGCGATATTATATTGGGCAATTCCCAAAATATACGGAACGACACTATATTCAAAAAAACTGGCCAGTGCTCACTTTTGGATAGGCACATTAGGCATCCTCTTTTATGCTATCCCCATGTACTGGGCAGCTGTAGTACAAGGATTAATGTGGAAAGAATTTACACCCGAAGGTGTATTGAAATATCCTACCTTTTTAGCTACGACCTTACAGATTCTACCCATGCATATGCTAAGGGCTGTAGGCGGAACACTCTACCTTTCTGGGGCATTGTTAATGACCTATAATCTTATTCGAACCATGCGGAAAGGTAAATTAATAGCGAACGAACCGGCCGAAGCTTTAGCGCTACAACCTGTTGTGGTAAACGAAAGGGCGAAACATCGTCGTCTGGAAAGAAAACCTGCCTTATTTATGGTATTAGCCCTAATCGTTATTTTAATAGGTGGTATGGTAGAAATGATTCCTACTTTTATGATTTCGTCTAATGTACCTACCATCAGTAGTGTAAAACCATATACACCATTAGAACTGCAAGGACGGGATATTTATATCCGTGAGGGTTGCGTGAATTGCCATTCGCAAACAGTTAGGCCGTTTCGCTCAGAAACCGTAAGGTACGGTGAATATAGTAAGGCGGGAGAGTTTGTTTACGACCATCCGTTTTTATGGGGATCCAAACGTACCGGACCTGATTTACACCGTATAGGAAAAAAATATCCTAATAAATGGCATTTTGACCACCTACTTGATCCTACGATCACTTCTCCCGGAAGTATTATGCCGCCTTACCCCTGGTTAATAACCCAAAAATTGGATACTACAACTACTGCAAGTAAAATAAAAGCTATGCGTAAATTGGGTGTACCCTACCCTAATGGATACGAAAGTATAGCCAATGCAGATCTGGATAAGCAGGCAATAGCGATTGCTGCCGACTTAAAAGCCAATCAAGTGGAAGTGCTGAATGATAGGGAAATTATCGCCATAGTGGCTTATCTGCAACGATTAGGTACGGATATTAAAGTAACTGAAAATTAAAGCCATCACACATGTTTAAGCAAATAACAAATTTACAGGGTAACGAATGGTATCTTATTACCTCCCTTTGGATATTCTTGCTGTTTTTCATTCTAGTGGCTATTTTACTGTTAAGAATGAAAAAGCAACATAGTAATTATATGCGCAATCTGCCATTAAAAGAAAATGAAACAGAACAGCTGAAAGAATTAGACTAAACGATATTTTTTATGAATGGGTTCTTATTACAAATAACAGCAGAGACAATCACGTCTTGGGCAATAGGCAGCGGTAACATGAATCAGGATATACTAATGGTTACGCTGGTTTTAGTATTAGTCGTAATTCTAGTAGCAGCCATTGTATTACATAAAGCCTTTAAAGCTATTATTCGCGTTACAATGCCCGAAGTGGAGGCTGAGGCAAAAGCCGCTGAACTTTCAGCACGCATAGTAAAACGAGAGGCCTGGAAAAATAGGTGGAACAAATTAATGGGCTTACGCCCCCTAGCCGAGGAAGATGATTTAGTGATTGATCATAGCTATGATGGCATTAAGGAACTCGATAATCCAACGCCTGCCTGGTTCATGGGATTGTTCTATGCTACCATGGTATTCGGAGTGATTTATCTTTCTGTTTATCATGTCTTTGGAGGTATGAACCAGGATCAGGAATATGAAAACGAAATGGCTATTGCAGAAACAGCGCGTCAGGCGTTCTTATCAACTCAAGCAGACAATGTAGACGAAAATACGGTAACCTTAGCTAATAATCCCGAAATAATTACCGAAGGTAAAGCTATTTTCGAGCAAAATTGCGTGGCCTGCCATGGCGCAGCGGGCGAAGGTGGCATTGGCCCGAATCTCACTGATGACTACTGGCTTCACGGAGGTGACATTAAGCATGTTTTTAGAACCATTAAAGTCGGTGTTCCAGATAAAGGAATGATCGCTTGGGAGCAACAGTTGTCGCCCGCAAAAATTGCACATGTTGCCAATTATATCTTGTCGCTACGGGGCAGCAATCCGCCAAATGCGAAAGCTCCGCAGGGTGAATTAGTGCAGATGATATCCGACGATACCACTATAGAAGAGTAATCATTTAAGCAATTGGCAAAATGGCAGAAATAGCGATAAGTGAAGTCAAGAGCAAACGGAATTGGGTATATGCTAAAAAGGTTAAGGGGAAATTATTTACTTACCGGCAATATGTTGGCTATTTGCTTTTGTGCCTGCTGATTATAGCCCCCTTTATCAAAATAGCTGGAGAACCATTATTGCTATTTAATGTGGTAGAGCGGAAATTCGTTGTTTTCGGCTCGGTATTTTTCCCACAAGATCTCCATATTTTCGTGTTCGGTATGCTCATCGCTATGGTGTGCGTTGCGTTGTTCACGGTAGTTTATGGCCGGATATGGTGTGGCTGGGCCTGTCCGCAAACCATTTTTATGGAATTGATTTTTAGGAGAATTGAGTATTGGATAGAGGGCGATGCAAACCAGCAGCGCAATTTAGCCAAAGAGGCACTCACTGTCCAAAAACTTATTAAGAAAATTGTAAAGCACGGCCTATTCTTAATCATTTCGTTTTTTATAGCCAATATCTTTCTTGCTTATATTATTGGAGCCGATGAATTAATTGAAATTATCACAGACCCCATAAATAAGCATATTGGCGGCTTAATTTCGATAAGCCTATTCACCTTGGTATTTTATGCGGTATTTGCTTATATACGCGAATTAGTTTGCACAACCATTTGTCCCTACGGTCGTTTGCAAGGGGTTTTACTAGATGAACAAAGCATAACAGTTGCTTACAACCATCAGCGTGGAGAACCGAGGGCAAAGTTGAAAAAGGCAGAGCCGACAGCCCAGCATGGCGATTGTGTAGATTGCGGTTTATGCGTTCAGGTATGTCCTACGGGTATAGATATCAGAAATGGAATTCAATTGGAATGTGTAAACTGTACCGCCTGTATTGATGCCTGTGACGCCGTGATGGAGAAAATCAGCAAACCTAAGCGGTTAATCGGTTTCTATTCTGCCAAAAGCACAGAAAATAAGAATTATAAGAAGAACAATACTCGTGCAATAGCTTATAGTGCAGTGCTTTTTATCCTGTTAGGTATCTTTTTTTGGTTAATCTTTAGTAGAAGTATTATTGATGGAACATTGTTAAGAGCAAAAGGCACCAGTTATATTTTTAGGGATGACGGTACGGTAACTAATCTATATACCCTCGAATTAATCAACAAGTCGCCTAATACCCTCCCATTTGCACTGGAAAGTGCGAATGGGGATTTTAGTGTACAAACCGTTGGAAATATTCGAGAAATTAAGCGAGACGAAACGGTTCAGTTATCATTCTTTTTGGTTATTCCTAAGAACAAGATACATCACTATAAAACAAATGTGAAAGTGAAAATCGTGTCTGAAAATAAAGTGGTTAAGCAAATGAAGACAACCTTTGTGGCGCCTGTTGGTCGTTAGGTGTTCGTTGGCGATTATTGTTTGTTGGTGGCTAGTGTGAAATGTCTTGTCTTGCCTACCGCAGGCAGGCTTATATCTTGATACTAATAAGTAGTATAGTTGTAATAGTAGTTGAGTTGTTGATATAAGTAACGAGTGGTAGTAAACTGTACAGGCACTCATAACTCATAACTTAAAACTCATAACTTTTTAAAGTCTTGATACCTGCCTACCGCAGGCAGGCTTATGTTTTAATACTTATAAAAAATGAATTGGGGAATTAAAATAGTAATCGGAATGGCTATAGCTATGACAGCTGTGGTGTGTACAGGTGTCTACATGGTAAACAAGGATACCGACTCATTGGAAGAAACAAATTACTATGAGAAGGGGTTGAACTATGATGAAGAATATCAAAGAAAGGAAAATGTAGCGCTTCACCAGAACAAAGCGCAGGTTTTTAGGCAAGACGACAGCCTTGTTGTTAACTTCTCAAAAAAGTACAATAAAGTCGTGCTAAGCTTGAAAAGGCCGTCAGACGAAACATTAGATCGGAAGTTATCCTTTTCGACGGTAAGGTCATATAAAATCCCTATCAACGATCTAAAAAAAGGTATATGGCATGTCAGACTGGAGTGGGAAAACGGAGGGCTGAACTATTTGCAGGACGAAAATATCTATATTAACTAACGATATGATCTTGCTGGCATTCTTTATTGGCTTATTAGGTAGCGTACATTGTGTAGGCATGTGCGGCCCCTTAATGTTTGCAGTTTTAGATCAGCAAGGTACTTTTTGGTCCACAGCTAGTCAACAGCTGCTTTATCAGTTTGGAAGAATAGTAACTTATAGCCTGTTAGGTCTAGTTTTAGGATTATTGGGTGCCGGCGGCATAATAAGTGGCTGGCAGCAACATTTGAGTATCCTAACAGGATGTTTACTTTTATTGCTCGGTGTTTACCATATTATTGGCAGGCAGATTCCGATTATTGCGCGCCAACAACAGATGCTTATTGCTCCAATACTTCAAAAAATGGGCTATTGGTTGCGGCGACCTGGAGGCCATTTTATGGTCGGGCTTTTAAATGGCTTATTACCCTGCGGGATGGTTTACTTGGCTTTAGCCTCAGCGCTCAATACCGGAACCCCATTACGAGGAGGCCTCTTTATGTTGTGGTTTGGTTTGGGGACATTGCCTTTAATGTTGGGGGCTTCTATTATTGGTGTCGCAATAAAAGGAAAGCTTAAAATAAAGCTTGCTCATTGGCTCCCACTCTTGTTAATTGTGTTTGGTATTTGGTTCATCCTCAGAGGATCAAATCTAGCTATTCCCTACCTCAGTCCGGCGCTTGATAATCCAGCAGCGATTGATGTGCTGTGTAAGTAATCTATCCTAGTCCCAATAGTTTCTTTACCCAATTTACAGGGAGGCCAATAAAATACTCGCCATTTTGCCCCTTTATGGGGTAAGTATTAATATAATTTCCTTGCCCAGCATCCCCTCTACCACTTTTAAGGTTAAAGGCATGGCGGTGATAAGGGCATACCAATCGTCCTTCCTCGCACCAACCATTAGATAAATCGGCTCCCGCATGTGGGCAGGTACTACCTGTAGCATAGTAATTATTCCCATCATTGATAAGACAGATGTTCTTACCTTCAATTTTGATTTTTTTTATCGTATTATTCTTCGGTAATAAACTACTATCAATCTTGTGCCATTTTTCCATAATACCTAAACCTAATCGGAATATAAACGTAGATAATTTGTCTATCTTTCGCAAGTGTTATCTTTTTGTATCAGCTTGGCCACATCAATATATAAGCAAGGAAATTACTGGCCTGCCAATATTAATTTATGCATAATGAGTAAAGCAAGAAACCAAATAAACGAGCATCTACTTAATAGAATCAGAGAAACTTTAATTGAACTTGATGACATTAAAGAAAAGCCCATGTTTGGAGGAGTATGTTTTATGGTGAATAATAAAATGTGCATTTGTGTTAGAGAAGATCGAATAATGTGTAGGGTTGGACCAGATAATTACGAGATGTGCCTCGAAGAAATAGGGTGTGAACCTATGGTTCATGGAGGTAGAACAATGAAAGGATATGTTTTTGTAGATGAAGAGGGCTATAAAAAACAGAAAGACTTCAATAGGTGGATTAAACTTTCGTTAGATTATAACGAAAAACTTCTAGTGTAGTGCTATAAGGAATTGCAAATAAAGTCTAGGTTACCTAAGTTTGCAGGATGCAAAGCGCTGATGCCAAATATGCTACACTGATTAAAGAAGAGGCTAAACGCTTAGGATTTGTATTTTGTGGTATTGCGAAGGCCGATTTTTTGGAAGAGGAAGCCCCTAGACTGGAAAAATGGCTTAAAGGCCAAATGCATGGCGAAATGCAGTACATGGAGAATCATTTCGATAAGCGCCTCGACCCCCGACTACTGGTAGATGATGCTAAATCTGTTATTTCTTTAGGTTACAATTATTATACTACTGATAATCAAAAGTATAACGATGCTCCAAAGATATCAAAATACGCCTATGGCTTAGATTATCATGATGTAATTAAGGATAAGCTAAAAGTATTGCTGCAATATATTCAAGAACATATTGGCGAGGTGGGCGGACGGGCTTTTGTCGATTCGGCACCCATTTTAGAACGGGCATGGGCAAAAAAGTCAGGTTTAGGGTGGATAGGAAAAAACAGCAACTTAATTAGCAGAAAACAAGGCTCTTTCTTTTTTTTATGTGAGTTGATTATTGATCTTCCTTTAGCTTACGATATCCCCCCTACCAAAGATTATTGTGGCACCTGCACCAAGTGCTTGGACGCCTGTCCTACTGAGGCCATCGTTGCTCCACAAATTGTAGATGGTAGTAAATGTATCTCCTACTTAACTATCGAATTAAAAAAAGAGATTCCCGACGACTTTGTTGGGAAAATGGATAATTGGATGTTCGGTTGTGATATTTGCCAAGATGTTTGCCCGTGGAATCGCTTTTCTGAACCCCATCAGGAAGCCGCTTTTTCTCCAAACCCGGAACTTTTGGAAATGAATAAACGCGATTGGGAGGAAATAACAGCGGAAACCTTTCAACGTGTATTCAAGAAATCAGCTGTGAAAAGAGCTAAATTTGCCGGCCTCACCAGGAATATTAAGTTTCTAAAGAACGGTTGAGCGACTTTTTGTAGCAATCGATTAGCCAACGATCAATCCGATTAGGCTTAAATAAACCATAACTTATACCGTATAATATATAACTGAAGTAAAAGATGTTACGCAGAGAAAATTTTTACATCATTACAGGCGGGCCGGGAGTTGGAAAAACCACCTTGCTCAAGCAATTGGAGCCTGACTATATTATTGTCCCGGAAGTAGCTCGAGAAATCATTAAGGAACAGGTACAGCAAAATGGCGAAGGCTTACCCTGGAAAGACAGACAATTGTACACGACTTTAATGTTAAACCGTTCGATAAAAAGTTTTCGGGAAATTTGTTCACTAAATACTAAAGACATCTATTTTTTTGATCGTGGTATTTTAGATACTTTATGTTATGCCGAAATGATAGGAGATGGAATTTCTGATGAAATGGATACTATTGCCCAAACGTTTCGGTATAACCCTAGAGTTTTTATATTGCCCCCTTGGCTAGAGATTTATTCAGCGGATGAGGAGAGAAAGCAAACTTGGGAAGAAGCAGAATTGACATATGAAAAAATGCGGGTAACTTATGAAAAATACGATTACCAGCTGATCGATGTTCCTAAAGACACAGCAGAAAACAGAAGAAAATTTATTTTGGGGAAGTTAAATAGTTGAGTAGTTTAACACGCCAACCTACTTAACTATTCCACCACTTTACTACTCAACTACTCAACAAGTGCCTTGCATATCCTTTTCACCAATGCCGGGCCTTCGTATATAAAACCTGTATAGACCTGTACAAGAGAAGCTCCTGCCGCTAATTTTTCCTGTGCATCTGCAGCATTATGAATGCCTCCAACACCTATAATCGGAAAGGCATTATGGGATTTAGTTGCCAGATAACGTATAACTTCTGTAGAGCGTTTAGTTAGCGGTTTGCCACTTAATCCGCCGGTCTCTTTTACTAAAGCAGCCGAAGCATGGAGTCCTTCTCTTGAAATTGTTGTATTCGTGGCAATTATACCGGCAATACCGGTACTGTTTACAATCTCTATGATGTCGTCTAATTGACTGTCGGTTAAATCGGGAGCTATCTTTAAAAGAATAGGGCGTGATAGGCCATTTTTTGCATTACGTTGCTGTAAGGTATTTAAAATATGCATCAACGGTTCTTTCTCCTGTAAATCCCTTAAGCCCGGCGTATTGGGGGAGCTTACATTAACCACAAAATAATCAACTACATCAAATAGCGCATCAAAGCAAATGATATAATCGTTTACAGCCTCTTCATTTGGCGTAATTTTGTTTTTTCCAATATTACCGCCAATCAGTACATTCTTCCTTTTCTTTACATACTTGAGGCGCGTTGCTGCAACATCAACTCCCTGGTTGTTAAACCCCATACGATTGATTAATGCCTCATCAGCCACTAGTCTAAACATTCGTGGTTTATCATTGCCCGGCTGGGGCTTTGGCGTAACTGTACCTATTTCAATAAAACCGAAACCTAAATCTGCCAATTCGTCTACATATTCGGCATTCTTATCAAAGCCGGCAGCTAAGCCAACAGGATTTCTAAAAGTTAAACCAAAGACCTTTCTTTCTAAAGACGGATGGTTATAGGTAAAGGCAGCTTTTACCAATTTGCTCCCCCCCCATATTTTATTCATTGCTCTTAATCCACCAGTAACCTTATGATGGGCCACTTCAGGGCTCATTAGAAAAAACAATGGCTTAACTAGTTTATACATGCCGCAAAGATAATAATTAGATGTTAGATGTGAGACATTAGATATGAGACATTAGATATGAAATCTCGATACTTGATGTGATTTATAAATGACGCGTAAGAAAGCGTAGCGTAAGCGCGCATAACTAAGAACGGATAAACAACAACCAGTAACTACTTGATACTGACATCTTAATACTAGCTATTGGATATTAGATGAGAGAAATATTGATACCAATAAATAGTGATGAGTGCTGAACGATGAGTAGCAAACTATACAGGCACTTATCACTTATCACTCATAACCTATAACTTAAAAAGTCTTGCTTCTTTTTTGTACTTTTGCACCCGAAATGATTGCAATAAATAATTTAACTTTCGAGATAGGTGCACGGGCTTTATATGATGAAGCAAATTGGCATATTAAACCAGGTGATAAAGTAGGCTTGATAGGTGCCAACGGTACGGGTAAAACTACGCTGCTTCGTATAATTGTTGGTGAGTACGCCCCCACCTCCGGAACGATCTCGATGGCCAAGGATATAAAAATTGGTTACCTTAATCAAGATCTATTGTCGTACGAGTCTGAGAAAAGTATTCTGCATGTTGCGATGGAAGCTTTTGAGCGCCAAAATCAACTCCATGGGGAAATAGAGAATCTCTTAAAAAAGATGGAGACCGACTATAGTGAAGAACTGATCAATAAACTCAGTGATAAGCAAATGGAGTTTGAAGCTCTGGATGGTTATAGCATTGAATACCGTGCGCATGAAATTTTAGCTGGATTAGGTTTTGATGAGGAACAACAAAATAGAAAGCTTTCCGAATTTTCGGGAGGATGGCGCATGCGTGTTATGCTGGCCCGCATTCTATTGCAGGCGCCTGATATTCTACTACTGGATGAGCCCACCAACCACTTGGATTTACCTTCTATTAAATGGCTCGAAACTTATTTACAAGCCTTCGAGGGTGCTATTGTCATTGTATCGCATGACCGCTATTTTCTTGATCGGGTTATCAATAAAACCGTTGAAGCCAGAAAAGGCAAGCTAACCTTATACGCCGGCAACTACAGCTTCTACTTAGAAGAGAAGGCCTTAAGAAATGAGATACAAGCTGGCCAATTCAAAAACCAACAAGCTAAAATAAAGCAGGAAGAACGCTTGATAGAACGCTTTAGAGCTAAAGCGAGTAAAGCTAAGATGGCGCAATCGCGTATCAAAGCCCTCGAAAAGATGGAGCGTGTAGATGACGTAGATGACGAAAATCCCAGTGTAAATTTCAGCTTTAAATTCAGTAAGCAATCCGGTAGACATGTGGTGCGTATGGAAGATATCACAAAGGCTTATCCCGGAGTTCCTATCCTGAAACATGCACATGCCGTGATTGAGAAGGGCGATAAGATCGCGCTGATTGGTGCTAACGGAAAAGGAAAATCTACCCTGCTGCGTATTATAGCAAATGCAGACAAAGATTTTGAAGGAAAAAGTGAAACTGGCCATAATGTTACCACCACCTTCTTTGCACAGCACCAGTTGGAAGCACTACATCTTGGAAATGAGATTTTACAAGAATTGCAGGCCTTTGCCCCTAAACATACAGAAACAGAACTTCGATCTATTTTAGGTTGTTTTCTATTTACTGGCGACGATGCATTTAAAAAAATCCGGGTGCTTTCTGGAGGAGAGAAGTCGCGTGTTGCCTTGGCCAAAGCGCTTACCGCAGATGCCAACTTCCTGATATTAGATGAACCTACCAACCACTTAGACATACAATCAGTAAACATTCTTATACAAGCCCTTCAACAATACGAAGGCACTTTTATCAGTGTATCGCACGATCGTTATTTCTTAGATAGCGTGGCTAATAAAATTTGGTATATAGAGAATCAGGAGATCAAAGAATACCCAGGTACTTACCAGGAATACGAAGAATGGACAGCCAAAAAGCCAAATATAAAGGAGAAACAAGCGGTGTCAGTACAAGTTAAAAAAGAAGAAAAAAAGCCAGCTCCAGCAAAAAACGAAACAGTTGATAGGCATAAGCAGCTTCAAAAAATGAATCGCGAGCTGGAAAATATGGAGCAGCTAGTAAGCGCTTTAGAGAATGAATTGAAAGCATTGGAAGGACTTTTAGCTGATCAAGAAATTTATAATGAGCCCGATAAACTTCAAAAAATTAACCAACAATATAACAGCAAAAAGGCCGAATTGCAAGATCAGCAGGCTAAGTGGGAAAGATTAGCGGAAGAAATACTGGATTTTAGTGAGTAAGATGCGAGAGAAGAGGAAACCGAACATATAAAATGACCATAATCGCTATGAAAAACTATATTAGCTTTCTAATTCTACTATGTTCCTTCAGTTTATCAGCATCCTCCGCTCAAAAGAAAGAGCGAAAAGAACAGCATCTCCAATATGATAATGCGGATTATTTAGCAGCAATAAAGAGTGTTCAATTTTATAATGCTAAAGAAGAACAATCATTACCGCTACTTCCCTTAAATAGTGATGAACAATTATTTTTATCATTTGATGACTTAAGGGGAGATGGCCGTACGTATTATTATACGGTAGAACATTGTAGTGCCGATTGGCAACGGAGTAATCTATCTACTATAGAATACATCGAGGGTTTAACAGAAGATAGAATATACGATTACAAAAACTCCGTTAACACCTTACAAGCTTACACCCATTATCAGCTTAAGTTTCCTAACGAGGGAAGTATGAAACCGAAGTTGGCCGGAAACTACCTGCTAAAAGTATATGAAGATGCAGATCAGTCGAAGTTGATATTGACTAAAAAATTTTATGTTTATAAGCAATCTGTAGGAGTTAGTATTCAAGTACTCCCTTCGTTTAATGTAGTCAAACGAAAAGAAAATCAAAAGTTAAACGTAACATTAAATCTTGGTGGGTTAGTGGTAAACAACCCTTATCAAGATATTAAGATTGTGGTAAAGCAGAATAGAAGAGACGATATACAGGAGATGTTAACTAAACCTATGTTTGTTAAAAACGGACAATTGGTTTATAATAATAATACAACGCTTGATTTTGACGGAGGAAATGAGTTTCGGACCCTCGATTTAAGAAGTTTTCGCTTACTTTCTGCACAACTCAGCCAAGACACCTTAGATAGTATAAGAAAAATTACGGTGATGACTGATCAGGATTTATCCGGTGAAGCTTATAGTTTTTCTTTTGATGAAAATGGTAAATCGTATATCAGAAATAACGATTTTGAAGACCAGGATATCGAAGGTGATTATGCGCTTGTTTCGTTTACTTTGGAAGCTAAAAAAACACCAAAACCTATCGAAAAAGTTTACATCGTTGGCATGTTTAACCATTATAAAGCCGAAGAAGAAAACGAAATGAAATATGATGCTGATAAGCATATTTGGCAAGGCACTTTGTTTTTAAAACAGGGCGCCTATCAATATACCTATAAGCGTATGGAAAATGGAAACAACAAGAATGATGATCCAAATGCCTATAATGGTCATCATTTCGAAACGGGTAATACCTATGACGTTTTTGTGTATTATAGAAAACCAGCCACCAACTGGGAAGAGTTAGTTGGCTTTAGCTCCGTAAACACCTCAAGCGTTAGAGATAATGCCTATTAAAGCCGATATTATTATCTGATTACGAATCCTTATCTTTGCCGAATGGATAAAAAATTTGCTAGGGAATCATTCACCATTATGAATGAGCTTGTACTTCCTAACGACACGAATACACTCAACAATTTAATGGGAGGACGATTGTTACACTGGATGGATATTGCGGCAGCGATATCTGCTCAAAAACATTGCAACAGGATTGTCGTTACAGCTTCTGTGGATAACGTGTCCTTTAGGCATCCGGTAAAATTAGGAGATGTTATTACCATTGAAGCACAAGTAACCAGAGCATTTAATACTTCCGTAGAAGTAAGATTGCAAGTATATGCTCAAAACATACCTTCTGGAACACGTGTTAAATCGAATGAAGCCTTTTATACTTTTGTGGCTATCGACCAAGAATCCAAGACCATTGCCGTCCCCCACTTGATACCGGAAACAGACGAAGAGAAGGAGCTGTATGCCGGTGCACTACGCAGAAGACAGCTACGCTTAATATTAGCAGGCAAGATGAAGCCCGAAGAAGCAACAGAGCTGCATAATTTCTTCAATCAGATTGGAGCTTAATTGCTTGTTGGTTATTCGTTGTTAGTTCTCAGCTTTCGGCTCAATATCTAACGTTTATAATGTATTACTTGGAACTTAAAACTTTCCGACTAGCTTCCCAGAGCTACTATCCGATCAAATTCCTCCCGTTTTAATGGCATAACCGACAATCTGCCTTGGCGAACTAACGCAACATCTTTCAATTGCTCGTCTGCTTTAATAGTTTCTAATGTAACAGGCTTCTTTAGTGATTCCAATGGGGCTATGTCAACTACCACCCAACGCTCGTCCGTAGTGGTGGGATCTTGATAAAATTCTTTCACAACTTTTGCTATACCCACTACCTCCTTGCCTTCGTTACTGTGATAGAAAAGTACGAGATCACCTTTTTGCATAGCTTTTAGGTTGTTTCTCGCTTGGTAGTTTCGTACACCATCCCAAAAAGTGCACTTATCTTTTAAGAATTGTTCCCAACTGTATTTAAATGGCTCTGATTTAACAAGAAAATAATTCATATAGATTCAAATATCTTGCGAAGATAAAGAAAAGACGGTTATTTTGGGATAAAAACGATGGTACAATAAAAAAGGAGCGAATATCTGCTCCTTTTTTATTGTACTGTAAGTAATTAGCTATTTCTAATGCTCTTCGTTGCCCTCAATGCCATGTGCATGGCCATGTGACAATTCTTCAGCAGTTGCTTCACGTACATTTAATATTTCAATATCAAAATGTAAATTTTGTCCAGCCATGGGATGATTAAGGTCTACCACTACAGCTTCAGGGCTAACTTCCACTACTTTAGCTCTGAACTGATTTCCTTGATTATCCTGTAAGGGAAGTATCTCACCCAAAGGTGGAATTCCTGATTCTTTAAACATATCGGTTGGCAATTGTGCTACAGCACTATCATCTTTTTCGCCATAAGCATCTACTGCGCCTAGTTCAAAATCAATAGTATCTCCTTGCTTAAGCCCCTGAATATTCTCTTCAAATTTTGGAAGCATCATGCCTACGCCATATAGAAAAACAAGCGGATTTGCTTTATCTGCCTCTTCGACAAACTCTTTCTCTCCGTTATTGATCGTGTGCAATTTGTACGTTAACGCTACTACGCTGTTTGGTGTAATGGTCATTTTTATAAAATTATGGAAATCTGTTATTTACGATTTGATTTCCGGTTCAAAAATTAATTTTTTCATGTCTGCTATAGAAGAAACTGGTAAACTACAAGTATTGTTTTTACAAACATAAATTAGATTACTAGCAGTAACTCTGCCTTTTAACAAGGGAAGATTCTCTTGTTGCCCACCCAATAATACTTTATTGGGAATATAACACTGGTTAACCGTTTTATGTAAAGCCTGATATTCCGGCCCTGTTATCGCTATTTCATTAAAGCCATAAACCGTTTCTAAGAGGCGTATGCTCCAATTAGAATAAGCAGAACCGTAGCTCTTTAATTGTGGAAAAATATTAGCCATTAATTGGGCTGAAATTTGCGCATATTTTTGTTCATCAAAAAGTAGGCCTAATTTATGTAATTGATGCACCATGACAGAATTTGAAGCAGGAATAACATTGTCCATTAATTCGAATTTCCTAGTTATTAACACTTCAGCATCGTCTGCGGTATAGTAAAAGGCAGCTTTGGTTTCATCAAAAAAGTGTGCTATCACATAATCAGTCAACTGTTTAGCTTTCAGTAACCAGTCTATTTGAAAAGTTGCCTCGTAAAGTGCAACAAAAGCCTCAATACTAAAAGCATAGTCATCTAAAAAGCCATAAATTACCTTGTCATGAGATGCCGGTTGATGTAGAAGTTTGCCGTTTTCGGCAATGAGCTGCTTTAATATATAGCTAGCATTTCGTTCGGCAATGACTAAATATTCTGCATTGTTAAAAGCTTGGTATGCATCTACATAGGCTTTAAGCATCATTGCATTCCAGGAGGTCAAAATCTTATCGTCCAAACCAGGCCGCTCACGCAGTTCACGATAAGCGAGTAACTTTCTTTTTATCTCTTTTAAATAGTTTTCCCATTCATCTCCAACAAAACCTGCTTCCGCTGCCAGTTTGTCAGCTCCAGCTGCGGTCTTCAATACGTTAGTTCCTTCCTCTTCCCAGTTACCCGATGTACTTACACCAAAATAACTACTGAAAAGTGAAGCATCGTCGGCTAATACTTTTTCCAATTCTTTTGCATCGAAGGTGTAAAATTTACCTTCCACACCTTCACTATCGGCATCTAACGCACTATAGAAGCCGCCTTCCGGTGAAGTCATTTCTCTTGCCACCCATCCAAGGGTTTCTTCAATCACACGTCTATACAATGGATTTTCGCGCTGTAAATAAGCCTCAGTATAGAGACTTACCAGCTGTGCATTATCATACAACATTTTTTCAAAATGTGGTATATGCCACTTGGCATCCACCGAATAGCGGGAAAAGCCGCCGCCTATATGATCGTAAATCCCTCCCGAAGCTATTTGTTGGAGCGTAAAGTGCGTATGGTTTAGTATTTCCTGATCGTTTGCTAGAAAGCCATAGCGCAAGAAAAACAACCAATTGTTCGGTAAGGGAAATTTAGGTGCTCGCTGATAGCCGCCAAACTCCGCATCAAACGTCTTGCGCCATGGTTCTACAATGGCTAATAGATCGTTTACACCATAGGCCTCCGGTATTCTACTGATTTTAAAGTTTTCGCTTTCTTTGATACCATGCGCCAATTTTTCGGCATACTCTACCGCTGTTTTGGGTTCATTTTGCCATAAAAGCTGTACCTGCTCAAGTGTATTAATCCAGTCTGCAGGTCTAAAATAAGTTCCGCCATAAATTGGTCTTCCGTCTGGCAAACAAATACAGTTTAGCGGCCAACCTCCACTATTTGTCATAAGCTGTACAGCTGTCATATACAACTGATCGATATCCGGCCGCTCCTCTCTGTCTACTTTGATGGCAATAAAACCAGTATTCATTACTTCTGCCACTTTCATGTTTTCAAAACTCTCTCTTTCCATAACATGGCACCAATGACAGGCAGAATAGCCAATGCTCACAATAAGAAGCTTATTTTCTTCTTGAGCTTTATTTAGCGCTTCATCACCCCAAGGGTACCAATCCACAGGATTATTTCGGTGTTGTTTAAGGTAAGGAGACGTTTCGTGCTGAAGATGATTTGCCATAATAGCTGTAAAGGTAGTATTTTTGATTTAATGCTTTTTTCGATACTGGTCAAAGATTGTCGATTTAACGAAATACGGTGGATGCCTATGTTTTTTTCTGTATTTTTATACAATTATATAACCGCTCTCCCTAATATCTTATGGTTCCCTTCTCCTCTTCTAGTTATGGACTACTTATTACCATCTTCATTATAAATTATTTATAAACAATATATTAACCATATTAAGTCCATGATTATGCATAAAAAGATGGATTCATCATGGACTCATTGGGAAAAAAGTGCAAAGTTGTCTCTGTCTTGATACGAGCTTATTTTGAGAAAGGGCACTTGTTGTTGGGAATTTATGCGGTAAATGGCAGCAAATCTTTTTTCACTTTTTAATTTTTAATTTTTACTTTCAACCATGCTTATCACCCACACCGAGATTTATAGGTTTAGCCTTAAAATGGAGCCCTTCATTATTGCAACAGGCACCATGGATTATGCACAGAATACACTTATAAAAATATATACCGATAGTGGATTGATCGGTTACGGTGAATGTTCGGCTTTTCCTATGATTGTAGGTGAAACCCAGGATACTTGCCTGGTACTCGCCCGAGATTTTGCGAAACTGTGGAAAAATAAAGATTCATTGGCCCTGGATGAGCGATTAAGCGAGCTACATGCCTATGTAGCAAATAATAATACCATTAAAAGCGCATTTGATATGGCGCTCTATGACCTGGCTGCAAAAAACGAAGGTGAGCCCTTATATAAGTTTTTAAAGGGAAAGGCTAAACCCATTGTTACCGATATTACAGTGGGAATTGATACTCCAAAAGCGATGGCCACAAAGGCTTTAGATTTTAAAAATAAAGGTGCAACCAATCTTAAAATTAAATTAGGAAAAGCTCCAGCAGACGATATTTGCCGCATTAAAACAATCCGCGATGCTATAGGAATGGAAATACCGATACGTTTAGACGCTAATCAGGGATGGACTTTTGCAGAAGCTGTAACAGTATTAAACGCATTGGCTGATGAGCACATTCAATTCTGTGAACAACCCATGCGGGTTTATAATGATCATTTACTACCGCAATTGAGATATGAAACAAGCATTCCGATTATGGCTGATGAGAGTTGCTATCATCATCAAGATGCCGAAAGACTTATCAATCAAGGCGCCTGTGATGCCATTAATATTAAGCTTGCTAAAGCTGGAGGAATTCATGAAGCACTAAAAATCCATCATGTCGCTAAACAGCAGCGTGTCCCCTGCATGATTGGCGGAATGCTAGAAAGCCGATTAGCTTTAACGGCTAATGTGCATTTGGCATATGCCTGTGAAGGGGTTATCTATTACGATATGGATACTTGCATGATTGGCCATTTAGAAGACCCTATACGAGGTGGAGTTATCTTCGATGGCTATCATATCAGTTTAAACGAAGCTCCCGGCATTGGAGCGGAGGTAGACGAGAACTTTTTAAAGGAATGTGAGCGGTGGGTAATTTAATCGATCCATTGCCCAAAATCCTTTCATTAATCAAATACTGTTTAATCAAATACTATCGTTTCATCGCCTGATTTCTTATTAATGTGACATTCGCAACGACCTCCGGAAATTACCATTTCGCTGGTTTTCTCAATACCTGAAGAAGGATGTTTAGCTGCAATAATCAAGGTGTCGCCCGCTTCGCTCAATGCGCTTTTATCGGCATCACTTGCCACCAGATAATAAGGGTTTTGTGGAACGGCATTTTCCGAAGCTGCATTCGGCAGTTTTTTATTGTTTGATTTCAATCTGACAGAAAAATCTTTTACTTGAAGGGTGTCACCTGTTGTGTCTTTAAAAATAACACCAACTGATCTAAACTCCATTGTGCAAGCTTTAGGCGGACAATCAGCTTCCGATAGATCGTTTTTCTTTGTGGCACATGAAGCTAAAACAGCCACTATAGCGAAAGTTAAAGTAGTTTTAATATTCATCAATTTTATAAATTTAATAATCATATAAATTTGCCGCACACCTTATATATTGTTAACGAACGGTTTACCTAATGAGAAGTAAACAAAACAAATAGTACAAAGTTTTTATTGCAATTCATTTTGCAAGTATAACGTAGTTTCCTGTTAAAAGCTACAATTAATTAATCTCTATTAATTTGGTTAATTTCTGTTCAGCTTTTACATTTTTACAAAAAAAATGCTGCAAAATCATACGGCTATTAGTAAATTGCGCGAAACGTATCGTTATATATTATGACATATTTAGAGAAACTGTCGGCTCTTAGGACACACATGCTGGAGCAACAGCTAGACGCTTATATTATTCCTTCCTCCGATCCGCATATCAGCGAATACTTGCCCGATCGTTTTAAATGTATTGCTTTTATCTCGGGCTTTACCGGTTCCGCAGGTACCGTACTTATCACGCAAGGTTTTGCAGGTCTTTGGACCGATTCGCGCTATTTTGTTCAAGCCAATGAACAGCTTGCTGATAGTGGTTTTGAACTCGTTAAATTGAAAAACCAAGGTGCACCTGAATATATCGACTGGCTGGCCGAAACACTTGAACCGGGAAATACCGTCGCATTCGACGGCAAATTGATGTCGGTAAGTGTTGCCAAGCAATTAATTGCACAATTACAACCACTCAAAATTCTAATAGATGGAACAGTAGATCTATTAGATGAAATTTGGGAAGATAGACCTGTCTTACCTAAGGCAAAGGCTTATACCCTAGGTAAAGATATAGTTGGCATTGATGTAGCGGATAAGATAATCAAGGTTCGGCAACAGATGAAAAGACTTGGGGCCGGTTATCATTTAATTTCTTCCCTGGACGATATCGCCTGGCTTTTTAACATAAGAGGCAATGATGTAAAATGCAACCCGGTGGTATTGAGCTTTGCCTTATTAGAACCTGATAAAACTACGTTATTTATTAATCAAGATAAGTTAGCACCTCATGATAAAATATTTTTAGAGGCACAGGGCATATTACTTGCCGACTACGAGAATCTAGAAGAGAGTTTAAGTCATTTACCAACGGGCGGAGTTGTATTAATAGATCCAAAACGTACTTGCTATGCTGTATATACACAAATCCCACAATACGAACATACGGTAGAGGCAATAAATCCTAGCACCAACTTAAAGGCCATTAAGAATGAGGTTGAAGCTGAGCACACCCGTCAAACGATGATAAAGGACGGCGTTGCGCTTACTAAATTTTTTAAGTGGCTAGAAGATCAAGTAGCAAAAACAGAACTAAGTGAATTAAGTATCACCGATAAATTACTGGAATTCAGACAGGAACAGGAGGGGTTTGTAAACGAAAGTTTTGATACTATTGCCGGTTATAAAGAACACGGCGCATTACCGCATTACAAAGCTACAGAAGAAAGTAATGCAGCTTTAGAAGCATCTGGATTATTGCTTATCGATTCGGGCGGACAATATTTAACTGGCACAACAGATATTACCCGTGTGGTATCACTTGGCGAGCCGATAGACACTGAAAAAGTAGATTATACCTTAGTGCTTAAAGGAATGATTGAGGGAAGCACGACGATTTATCCTAAAGGAAGCAGAGGTTATCAAATTGATGCCATTACTAGGAAACCTTTATGGGATAGGTTTAGAAATTACGGACATGGCACTGGACATGGTGTCGGTTTTTTCTTGAATGTGCATGAAGGACCACATATTTTTAATAGCGCAAATATTGATATCCCAATTGAGGAGGGCATGATCACTTCTATTGAACCTGGCCTCTACCGTGAAGGTAGATATGGAATTCGTATAGAAAATCTGGTTTTAAGTACACGGGATCAAGAAACAGAGTTTGGATCCTTTATGGCTTTTGAAACCTTAACATTATGTTACATTGCTACAGATTTGATAGATAAGGCTTTATTAGATCAGAAACATATCGATTGGCTTAATCAATACAACAACATGGTTTATGAACGTTTATCATCTCATCTGAATGAAGAAGAGAACGAATGGTTAGCTCATAAAACAAAAGTAATTTAAAAATGCCACATACTCCCCCTGTTGAACAATATACCCCCGCCAAAGCCTTTGAAAGGTTGTTAACCGTGTTGAACACGTTACGTATCGAGTGTCCGTGGGACAGAAAACAAACCATGGAAAGCCTACGTCACCTCACCATTGAGGAAACTTACGAACTGGCTGATGCCATTTTGGATAAAGATTTGGCCGAAGTTAAAAAGGAATTAGGTGATATCATGATGCACCTGGTCTTTTATGCCCGGATTGCTGAAGAGCAAGGTGATTTTAATATTGTTGATGTATTAAATGGTGTTTGCGATAAACTAATCAATAGGCACCCGCATATCTATGGAGGAGTAACGGTAAACAACGAAGAGGATGTTAAACGTAATTGGGAGCAGTTAAAGCTTAAGGAAGGGAATAAATCGGTATTGGGAGGTGTGCCAACCAGCTTACCCGCATTAGTAAAGGCTTACCGGATACAGGATAAGGCAAGGGGAATAGGTTTTGACTGGGAAGACAAAAAACAGGTTTGGGAAAAAGTGGAAGAAGAGCTTAACGAGTTTAAGGAAGAGCTGGATATAACAAAAAATGGAGCAATAGATTTAACAAAAGCAGAAAACGAATTTGGTGATCTGTTGTTTTCCTTGGTTAATTACGCTCGTTTTTTAGGGATTAATCCGGAAAACGCGCTCGAAAAGACCAATAAAAAGTTTATTTATCGTTTTACCCATTTAGAAAAACGGGCAGCGGAAAAAGGGCAACGTTTGCAAGACATGAGTCTAGAGGAAATGGATGTATATTGGAATGAAGCAAAGAGTCTATAGGAGTTGCCTGCTTATTTAAAACGAATAGCTTTAATGGGCGTTATGCTGGTTACTAAGCCCGAGGGTATCAATAAAGCTAGCAGACATATAAACGTTGTACCTAAGTTAAGCAACACAATATCTAAGGCACTAATATCAATCGGGATATAAGCAATATAATAGGCACTTTCATCAAGTTTGAAGAAGTGGGTATAATGTTGTACAACACACAAGCCGATTCCGAGGGCATTACCAAGTAGAAGCCCAATACCAATGAGGCGAAGTGCTTGGTATAAAAAGACTTTGCGCATGGCTAAATTGGTTAATCCTAATGCTTTTAAAATGCCAATCATATTAGTTCGCTCCAAAATAAGAATTAGCAAAGCTGAAATCATGTTGATAATTGCCACAACAACCATCAGGATTAATATAATTTGCGAGTTAATATCAAGTAAGTCAAGCCATTCAAAAATTTCTGGAAACTGATCAGAAACGGTTACAGATAAAAGCTGTATCGGTAGAAAATCCAAGATTTGCTGGTTGATGGATTCGAGCCGGTGAAAATCTTTTACGGTAATTTCGTACCCTCCTACTTCGTCTTCGGCCCAATTGTTTAAGCGCCTGATAAGTGATATGTCGCTTATGACGTAGGTTTTATCTATCTCTTCCACACCTAAGTTGAAAATTCCAACTACGGTGAATTTTCGCTTGCGTAAAGGTTCTTGTACAAAATACATCAGAAAGTCGTCTCCCAGTTTGAGATTAAGCCTATTAGCCGTATAACTAGAGATAAGAATTTGTTGCTGTGCCGGTAGGCTATCGGTAAAATTAATAGGATGTCCTTGTAGCATAATATTGGCCAAGGCATTTTGATTATAGCTACTATCTATGCCCTTTAAAACAACACCTTCTATTTCATCATTAGCATTTATAATCCCTGGCTTAGTCGCAAATGCATTAAGCTGCGTTACGCTTGGGAATCGACGAAGCATTTGTAAGCTATCGGCAGTTAAACGAAAGGGAGAACTCTCATAAGAGTTGTTAAGATTATGTTTATATATGCTTATATCACCATTAAACCCCCTCTCCTTTTCAATAATACTTCCTTTAAAACCTTTTAAAATAGCAACAGATAAAATCATTACGGCCAAGCCCAGCACAATACCGGTAACCGCTGCGTTGACAATCAGTTTCGAGAAGTTGTGCGATCCGCCTTTGGAAATTCTATTCGCTAAGTAAAATGGAAAATTCAAGTCTGAAAATATATTTTGTACCTTAGCAAAGGTAAAGATTGAAGTGTTTAAAAAAAACGTTAACAAAAAATAATGCGAATTATATTTATGGGAACTCCGGAGTTTGCTGTTGCTTCGTTAGCAGCGCTGCTCGGGGCCGGAGAAAATGTAGTTGCTGTGGTAACAGTGGCGGATAAACCAGCTGGTAGAGGGCAAAAAATACATGAGTCGGCTGTCAAGAAATTTGCCTTGGAAAAAAATATCCCCGTGCTACAGCCGGATAAACTAAAAGATCCTTTGTTTTTAGAAGAATTGAAAAGTTTCCAAGCAGATTTACAAGTAGTGGTTGCCTTCAGGATGCTTCCCGAAGTGGTTTGGAATATGCCACCTAAAGGAACAATAAATCTACACGCTTCCCTGCTACCACAATACCGGGGCGCAGCACCTATTAATCATGCGGTAATTAATGGCGAAACGAAAAGTGGTGTTACAACGTTTTTGCTTCAGCATCAAATTGATACTGGTAATATTTTATTTAAAGAAGAAGTAACAATAGAAGCGGATGATACCGCCGGCGATTTACACGACAAATTGATGGTAACAGGCGCCGGATTACTGGTTAAAACCGTTCAGGCTATTAAAAACAATCAATATCAAGAGGTGCCGCAAGCGGCAATTGCGACTGACCAATTGAAGCATGCCCCGAAAATATTCAAAGAAGATTGTAAAATAGATTGGTATAAACCCGTAAACGAAGTATATAATCTCATAAGAGGACTGAGCCCCTATCCTACTGCCTTTACCGAGTTTCAAGGTAAAACACTTAAAATCTTTAATTGCCGACCCATAAAAGATGTCAAAAATGAATCTCCCAGCACCGTACTGAGCGATGGTAAACACTATTTACGATTCGCTACACCAAACGGTGCCATTGAAATTCTTGAGCTTCAATTAGAAGGAAAAAAACGAATGGCTGTAGAAGAATTTTTGAGGGGAGTAAGGATATAGACAATCCTTATTCCTCTCCCAATTCAGACGCTAACTGCCAGTTGCTCAATTTTTCCTGGAGCTTCTTAGATAAGTGATTAAAATAGCGCTTCTTTTTATACCCCATTACCCAATGAATTCCATGAATAGCATTAGTTAAAAACATTTCATCCGCTTCGTGCAAGATTTCCGGACTTATTTGTGCTTCTACAACTTCTATTCCGATCTCATTGGCCATTTCAATTATTACCCTACGCATTACACCTGCTATACAACCTTCGCTCAATGCCGGTGTGTATAAGGTTTTATTATACCAAACAAATATATTAGCGCTTAACGATTCGCATAAAAAATTCTCCTGATTTAAGATCAGGATATCGTCGCAAGCCAAACGTTTACGTTCAATACCGGCCAATACATAGAGTAAGGAATTATTACTCTTTAAATGTGACAAACTGGTTATCGTTTTCTTGTGTTCTTTATAAACATCGATAATAACGCCGGTTTTATTGAGAAGATAGCCATCATTTGTTAATTCAGTGGCTTCCAGCAGATAATTTGTTTTATTAGTTTCTGGACTATATAAACCCCCACCTGCTCTATATACATTTAAGCGAATTCTTGCATCCGTACCTAAACGGTTTTTCTTTACCAATTCAGCTGTTTTTTCCCTTATAAAATAGGCGTCGATCTGATGAGAACCTTCAAGTTTTAACAATTGCATACTCTGCTGAAGCCTTTCTACATGATATTGCAGGAAGCGAATGTCGTTTCCCATCCACCGCATTGTTTCAAAAACCCCATCACCATATCGCAAACTTCTATTATTAGCTGTTATAACCGGTTGATTTTCCAGCACTAAAGTGCCGTTATTATTTATATATCTGTTGTTCATCGTATCTTAAACGAAAAAAGGGATAAAATAGTTCCTAAAAATATTATTTTGAACGCTCATATTGCACGTACGATCTCCACTTTTCGAGGTTCGTGGCAAAATCGTCAGGTAGTGGAGCTTCGAAGTTAACATACGCTTTGCTTCTGGGATGAACAAATCCAAGACTTTTTGCATGGAGTGCCTGTCTTGGGAGAATAGAAAAGCAATTGTCTACAAACTGTTTATATTTACTAAAGACGGTTCCTTTTAATATTCTATTGCCGCCATAAAGGGCGTCATTAAATAATGGATGTCCAATACTCTGCATATGCGCCCTGATTTGGTGCGTTCTGCCAGTTTCTAACTGGCATTCGATTAACGTAACATAACCTAACCGCTCCAATACAACATAGTGTGTAACAGACCACTTTCCTTTTTCTTCGCTATCATAAACCGTCATAACCCTCCGGTCTTTGGCGCTTCTACCAATATAACCTGTTACGGTGCCGTTATCTTCTATATCTCCCCATACCAGGGCAATATACTTACGATGAATGCTATGATCAAAAAATTGCCTTGCCAAATGTGTAATTGCCCATTCATTCTTTGCTATTACCAGTAAACCGCTGGTATCCTTATCTATTCGATGTACTAGCCCAGGCCGTCCTTCATTGCCGGGTAGTTGAGGCAACTGATTAAAATGGAATGTCAGCGCATTTACCAGTGTTCCTGTATAATTATTATAGCCGGGATGAACCACCATACCAGCTACTTTATTGACAACCAATAGATCATCGTCCTCATAGGGAATAGTTAAAGGAATATCTTCAGGATAAACTTCGGTATCTCTGGGTGGGTGTGGTAATACTACCGTAATAACATCATTAGGCTTGACCTTGTAGCTAGCTTTGACAGGTTTACTGTTTACTAATACGTTATTTGCCTCTATAGCATGCTGAATCCGGTTCCTGGATGCATTTTCTACACGGTGCATCAAAAATTTATCAATGCGTAGAAGGGCTTGTCCCTTATCTACAATTATGCGTAAATGCTCATATAAATCCTGCTCATCTCCGTTATCTTCAAGATCAAGTGCTTCGTCTGCTATCATGTTGCAAACTTAGATAAAATGCCTATTATATGCAATCTATAAAACTGGCATATAATAGGCATTTTAGCGATCTCTCATCTGCCATGAAGGACTTATTAATACAGATGAAACTTAGATAAAATGCTGCTCATCTGCAATGAACTATTTAAGCACATAGTAGAATTTACTACGAAAGTATGAAGTGAACTACACCGCACCATTTACCAAGAAGGTTATCTAACAGAGAATATTATAATAATATTCTTTTTTTTGGTGAAAAAAGTTAACTTTGGACTCGCCAAAAAAAGGTGTTGACTTCGTAGCTCAGTTGGTAGAGCAACTGACTCTTAATCAGTGGGTCGAGAGTTCGAGCCTCTCCGGGGTCACAGGAAAGACAAGGCGAGAAGTTTATCCGCCTACTGGCGGAAGCCTCTCCGGGGCTAAACTAAAAACCCGCTCTTACGTATCGTAAGAGCGGGTTT
>Ga0182736_1000853_pt1 | contig 37512 bp, 33 predicted proteins | sample eDN5th30CKraftBY_FD_128882 | JGI IMG/M metagenome (GOLD analysis project Ga0182736, IMG submission 128882) | Enriched backyard soil microbial communities from Emeryville, California, USA - eDNA 5th pass 30_C Kraft BY (version 2) (version 2) | ecosystem: Environmental > Terrestrial > Soil >... | reverse complement strand
GCTTCAACGGAGCCGGGGTCCGAAGACCCCGGTGACAGCTCGCGGAAATTGTGCCACATTTCCAGGGAGAAACTCGGCTCCCGCGAGCGCTCTTGTGTAACGCCGCTACAACCAGGGGCGTACGTGTGGGATGCGGCCCACACTATTGGGATTTGCAGGGGAACTTCCTTGCGAGGGCTGAATGGGGCCGGAGCAACCACCTGACCTCTCGCGTCACCACACGGCTTCCTCATCCGAATCGAGGACCGCGGGTCCGCGTCCGAGGTGCACCACGTGCTCGGCGCGCCGGGTACCCGCCGGGCCGAGCACGAAGATGCTGATGCGATCCTCTCGGTGGTGAATGGTCGCCCGAAGCTTCTCGCGAAGCGCGATCAACGCCACCGGTTCGAGGTCACACACGAATACGGAGTACTGCAACGCATAGCCGAACTGCTTCGCGATCTGGTGAACCCGTCGCAGGCGTGCCGGATCACTGATGTCGTACGTCAGGAGATATCGCGTGCGCGCGGCCATGCGTTTATCGAGTTGTCAAGGGGCGGTACGAGGGAGTGTCGCCGATCAGGGCCGCGGCCAGCAACCGCGCCTGGATTTCCAGGGCCCGTCGGTAAGAGGCCTTGTACTTGAACACTGGATGCATCAGCTCGGTACGCATCCGCCGCTCGTAGGCGGCGATGACGCTGCGCCGGCCCGCGGGTGTCAATGCGACGCCGACGGCCCGTGAGACGAAGTCACTAGCGGAGATCTCGCCGTTATTCACGAGCGTCATCACGACTGAGTCGCCGATCAGCGGGCGCATCTCCTCAGCCAGGTCGAGCGCCAGCGCCGGTCGACCGAACCGCGGCTGGTGGTAAAGGCCGACGAACGGATCGAGCCCGGCCGCGAGGATGGCGATCACGCAGTCTTTGACGAGCAGCGAGTACACGAATGAGAGGACGGCGTTCACCGGATCGCGCGGAGGCCGTCGGTTACGGCCTTCGAACGTAGCCCCAGGGCCGAGCGGAGTGGTTGGGCGCAGCAGCGCCGCAAAGTGCTCGAAGTAGATGCGCGCCGCCGTCCCTTCGACGCCGAGCAGCGAGTCGATCGTGCGCTCCTCTCGGGCACGAGCTACGAGACCGGCCAGCTGGTCGACGGCATGCGCGGCGGACGGACCACCGTGCCTGCGTAGGAGCGTGCGCTGGTTCTTGATCTTGCCCACGACGAACTGCTGAACGATCGGCGAGTCACCGGTCATCGCCGCACGGTGCTGACGCATCCGTACAGTCACGTTGCCCTTCGCCATCCCCTGCGCGACCCCGGAGAACCAACCACCGATCGTAAGCCAGAGCACCGGGACGCCCGCGTCGAAGCAGTCGCGCAGCAGCGCGCTGCCGACATCGACGTTGCCGAACACGGCGATGTGGGAGATGTCGAGCATGCGGCGGCTGGCGACTTCCTCGCCCTTCTCGAGCAGCACGACGCGACCGCTCCGGCGCGTGACGCGCGACCCTTGCGTCATGGCGTAGAGCGGTTGCGCGGACGGTGCGGCAGCGATCAGCCGTCGCGGGCGCTCGGTGCCGCGGACGGACAGGAGGTTCATCTCGTCCGGCAGGCAAAGCCCGACCAGAGAGCAGCGTGGGCACTTCGGGGAATCGATCAGCGGCGGCGGCGCGACGTCCGCCGCCATCACGCGACGCAGTTCGGCGATCGACGCCAACGTGAGCTCGATCAAAGCATCGTCGATCGCAACGTCGTGCCTCGTGCGCGTCTCAGCGAACCAGACGGCGCCGCGTGGCACGGTGTAGCCGGCGTCCCGAAGCAGCAGGACCTGTGCGCAGAGCTGCACCCGTTCCGGGTCCCAGAGCACGTCCGGACCTGCGCGGGGCCGGCCGTGCTTGTACTCGACCGGCGTCACGCTCCCGCGGTCGCTCTCCAGGACATCGATCTTGCCGATCAGCCCGTACCGTTCCGAGCCGACATCGACCGAGGTGGACGGTGGCCGGTCCGCCATCTCGTCCGGCCGGGGTGGCACGCCGCGTGGCCGGTCGACCCGGCGGTGTGCCGCCGACCCGCCCGCGGTGTCGGCGTTCGCGTCCCACCGCTGATCGGACCACTCCAGGTACGCGAGCCGCGGGCAGTACACGAACTCGTTGAGCATCCGGACCGGGACCAGATCGGGGACGCGGTCGTTCACGGCACGGGCTCGAAGCGTCCGAGGCCGAAGTGCGACTGTGCGCCGATCGCGATCGGCCCGTGCACGGGCTCGGGGAACCGCAGGACTGCTCCCACGACACGGCTCGCCAACCGGCGGGAGACTCCCGGCCGCGTCGTCTTGAACGCCGCCCAAGGTCCTGGAGACAGCTCGATCTCGGTCGGTGAGGGGAAGCCGCGGTGTGCGAGCTCGCGCACGATCTGCTCCTCGGGGGTCTCGATGAGGCGACCGCCGCGGCGCTTCTGATGGCGAGGTAGCACGAACGGCGTCGCCGAGCGCCAGGTCGAGGCCGGTCCAACCAGGCGCGGAAGGTGAAGCGTGTTGACGTCCCCGAGCGCGACCAGGCCGACACGGCACGGCTCCGGCTCGTCACGAAAGCGCAGCGTGCGCAGCGCGGCGATCGCTGCGAGCTCATCGTCGCCGAAGCCTGCGGGCGCCCAGACCCAGAGGTGATCGGCGCGCTTGGCATCTCGATCGGAGCCGACGAGATAGTGCGCGTGCTGGTGCTGGTCACTGCGCACCGAACCGTCGACCGCGTGCCCGCTGAACACGGGCGACGCGCCGCCCCCGACCACGTCGTCAAAGCGGCGCTGCAGCGCCGCGCGGAGCACACGTGCGACATCGATCGCGGCGATCAGCGGCGGCCGGCCGCCGCCGCGTATCCGTAGATGCGCCAGTGTTGGCCGTGGCTCGTCGGCTTGAAGACGGGCCTGACTCGGCGGAGCGGTTCTGACGAGATACCGCACTGGACGCACCCCCTCGGGTACCAGGCGTCGCGCTCGACGAAGCTCGGCGATTGACGTGTCCAGCCGATCGACGTCGTCGATGTACGACCACAGCTCCACGCTGCTGGCGTCCGCCGCCCATTCGGGATCATCAACAGCCGGAACGGCGTTTGCCTCGTGAGAGAGTGCGTCGATCACCCGCAGCGCGCAGACGGACTCCGAGCGTCCCAGATATCCAACCGCTTCCGCCGCACGGGCGAGCACGCGGCGTTCGTCGGGCGCGAGCTCGGCGTCCCAGAGCACCTCCAGCTCATCCGCGGGCTTCACGGCGAGGAAGGCATCGACGATGAGGCTCGTCTTGCCGGCGACCGGGTAGTAGTGACGCGTGTGTCCTGAAGCGCTCGCCGGGACCACGAAGCGCGGCGGCGGGGCGGCGATCAGCACGCGCAACGCTTCACGTAGCATGGGTTGTTCGGCGATCAGCTCGGCGTGCGCATAGCTCGCCGCGAGCAGCGCCCGCAGGAGACGCCACGGGCTGGGCGGCCACTCGATCACCGCCTCGTTGACGTGCGTGCCCCACGGCGTTGCGTGCACGCGCCCCAGGTCGAAGCTCGCAGCCAGGCCGACCATACGCTCAGCCCTTTGCCGTCCACACCGCCGTGCGTTCTCCCGCCTGCTCGAAGCTGACCGCGGCGATGGCGTCGGCGACCGCTGCGGTGAGGTCGGCGGCAGAGGGGAGGACGAAGCCGTCCGGCTTGCGCACGCGCAGCGACGTGAGCTCGAGGTCACACGCGGTACGCAGCCGGAGCGGACGCTCCAGTAGCGTCGCCAGCTCCCATGCGGCCAGCAGAGAGAGCAGTCGCGTCTCCGCCCCGCCGAGGCCGTACCCACGGATCTGGTGCAGGTCGAGCGACGCGCTGAGGACGATCTCGTCGGCGACGTACTCCGTGCGGCTGAAGGGAACGAACCCGTAGCCCTCCTCCGCGCCGGCCTGCTCGGACGTCGTGAACTGCACGTCGTCGCGTTTGAGCCCTCCAGAGACGACCGGCGCCACCCCGTGCGCCTCGATCACGGCTGTGCTGACCCGGCGCACCTTCGGGTTCCCGCTGAACTTCTTGTCGGAGAAGAACACGCCGTGCAGCAGGCAGAGCGGGTCGAGCTGGAAGATCGTGCGGTAGATCTCGGGCATCGAGAGCGGCGTCTTCGGGCGCAGCCCGAGCCGCGCGACGAGCCAGTCGATGCCCGCCTCGCCGTCGATCCGCGCCTCACGCACGTACACCGACGCGAGGCGGTGCGGCTCGAGCCGCGACGACGTGAGCAGGCCGCCGTCGGCGCCCCGAACCGCGATCCACGGCAGGTCGCGGAGCAACGCGATTGGCTCACGCGTCGCCGGCTCGGTCCCGACCTCTTCGAGCCGATTCGCCATCGACTGCACGGATTCCACCAGCAGCGCCGGCTGCCCGCCTGGCCGTGTGAACTCCGCGGCCCCGAGGTTGGCGAATCCCGTCGGCTGGAAGCTGGAACCGACGATCGGCTGCAGTTGGGCGTCGAGCACAAGGCGCGGCGCCTCCGGGAGCTCAAGGGGCAACGTCGTCCTCCGCGGGGTCATAGGTGGTCAGCGAACGGATAAGGGCATGCAGATCGCGCGCCGCCGGGCGGGGGAGCAGCGCCGCGGCGACGCGGTCGCCGTGCAGGGCCGGCGTCTCGGCGAGGTCGGTGGCGGTTGCGATCGGCGACAGACCGCCGAGTCGCAGGCGAAGGTGGGCCTCGGCGAGCACGTCGCGGGCTTGTCCCGCGCGGAGCCGAGCGACCCATTCGGGGCGTGGGGAGACCGGGACGTCGACTCGACGCGGATCATGGAATGCCAGCAACAGCAGCGCGAGCGGCGGGTTCACGACGGTACGAGTGAGGAGCGGCTCGCCGGCGACGTCGTGCCAGTCGAGCACGACGAGACCGCGGAGGAGGCTCGCCAGGCGACGCTCGTCCAGCTCGCGCTGCGCCAGGCGCTGGAGGTCGCCGACCTGCGCGGCGAGACCGAACGCGAGGTCCTGCTCCGGAGCAAGCGACCAGCGTTCGTGAACGGCCGCGAGCTGCGTGACGATCGGCGCTGCGCGCGGTGCCGACCACCCTTCGGCGACGGCGTACTCGCGCGCTTTCCCGACCAGCGGAGCTCGCAGCGCCTGGCCGTTCTCGCCACGCGTCCGTAGCGACGCGAACGCCGCCGCCAACCGCAGCTCGGGATCGGTCCCATCGGAGATCAAGAGCGACCACCAAGGCACCGCGGACGCGCGCAGCGGCCGGACTGCCTCCACACGTCCGACGGCGCACGCGATCTCGACGTCGCCGATCGCCGACACCAACGCCGCTGCCGCCTGCGGCGTGCCGGTCCGCGCCAGGTCGAAGGCGCGCTGCTCGAGCGCACGCAACGCCGTTCGCTGCGCAGCGGGCAGATCACCTGCGGCGCGCGCGAGCATCCGGCCGAGCCACGGATCGAGCGTGGCGAGTGCTTCAGCTGCCGGGTTCGCCTGCACCTTGATCTGTCCGGCCGGGACGCTGAGGTTCGACTGGCCCGCACGCTCGAGGATCGCAAACCGCTCGAACCCAGAGATCCCGCGGGCGACGCCAAGCTCACCCGCCGCGCGCGCGGCATCGAGCGCAGACGCGGCGTCCCGGCGTTGCAGCTGGATTCGCCCTTCGCGCAGCAGCGCACGGACTTCGGCGAGGGTTGCCGGACGTGACCACGTCGGCAGCCAGAGCTCGTCGCGCCCCTTCTCGCCCCGGACCGCCGATCCATACCCCGTGCCGGTGGGGCGGAGCGTGAACGGTGCGGCGGCGGCTCCGCCGACACCGAGACGTCGCGTGACACCCGCGGCGAACACCATCGCTCCGGTCACCGCGAAGACGAGATCCCACGGGTTTCCGAGCGCGTCCGCCTCGCCGTTGGGGGAATTGACCGGTGACGCGTCACGAGTCAGGTGAGCGAGGCTCATCGCGTGGAGGTCGGCCGGCGCGCCGACGAGGGCGTTGCGCAGTCGGCTCCGCCGCGCGTCGGCTTCGTGCAGGCCCAGCACGGACGTGACGGCTTGCGCATAGTTGTTGGCGACGTCGTAGCGGCCGTCGTTGCCGCCGGACCCGAGGACGGGCGGGTAGCGCGGCTCGCCGTCGACGAGCACCACGGCGGCGTCGAGCCACTCGAGCGCGTCGTCCGGAAGCGTCGCACGCAGTGTGCGCAGCAGCGTCGGCTTCTCGAGCTTCGGCTCCGGCTTGGCGGTCAGCCCGCACACTGCGATCGCGGCTCGCGCCGCGGTGATCGCCGCGTTGAAGGGCGCGAGCCGAGGGTCGTCTGAGCGCTCGATGCGTTCGAACGCTTCGGTGTTGTCCTTTAGGTAGAACCCGCTTCCGCCGTTCCACGGCGACACGACCGGCGCCGGGGACCAGCGCTCGAGAAAGAACGCCTCCAGAGACGCCAGGTCGCGTTCGGTGTACAGCACGAACCCGTCTTCGCTCCAGGCCGCGCGGGTGCGTGCGTCGTCTTGACGCGCGAGGATCGAGAGCAGCCCGAGCCCCTTCAGGTAGCCGAGCAGCGTGCTGCTCCTGACGCCGGGGAGGAGCAACGGCTCAGGCACTGGCGCGCCAATCGGCGATGCGGACGAGCGCTTCGAGGTAGGCGAGCCGGAACGGTCCGAGCGCATCGAGCAGGACGGCGGCGGCGTCCGACCAGCCGCCGCCGAGCTCCATCTCGGTGAGGTCGAGCGTGCGTTCGGGCAGGTCGCCGAGCGGTGTCGGCTGCGCCGGGAGCACGTCGCCGTCGCAGACGCCGAGGGCGAAACGGCTGGTTGCCGCGGCGCCGAGCGGATGCTGCTCGCCGGGCGCCGGTCGCATCGACATCCGCACGCGCCCGTGGTGGGCCGCAACGAGGTAGCGGACCAGGCTCGATCGGTCCGGACCGAGCGCCAACGCGCTGGCCAGCTCGTGCCGGAAGTGCGGGCGAACGTGCCGGCCGCCACGCCCGGCGCTCTTCGCCCACAGGCCGGACGCGGCGCGAGCGTCGCGTTCAGTCGCGTCGGCGATCGTGTTCAGCAGCATCGCCTGAAACGCCGGATGGGCCTTGCCGACGTCGTGCAGCGCGGCGGCGGCCTGGACCGCCTCAGCCCACTCATCCGGCAACCCGGCGGTGAGGCGGCGCGCTTCGCGCAGAGCGTCGGCGAGATGATCGGCGATCGTGGTCCAGCTACCGCTCCAGGAACCGTCGTCCGACGCGAACGCCTCCGGAGGGGGACCGTCGACGGCCAGCGGCACCGGGATCTGCTTGCGGTTCCCGGTCCAGCCGTACTCGGCGTCATATCCGCCGTCCTCGACCGGGAGCAGGAGCGTGCTTCCGGGGGAGGTGCGCTGGTCCTGGCGGGCCCGCACCCATACGCCCTCGACGTAGTCGAACGACCAACGTGTGCGCTTGCTGACCGCGTCGATCGGGACCGAGACGAGCTCATCGCGCCGCGGGCTCGGCTCGTCGTCGATGCGGATGTGCTCCCGATCCACGCGGCGGAAGAACACGAACACGCTCCGCTCGTCGTCGGCGCGGATGAACGGTGCGACGTCGACGTCGGCACCGGATAGATCGGGCGCCGTGTCGACCAAATCGAGCAGGTCGACGCGCCGAAGCACGGCGTCGATTGGTCGCGACTCCGGCACCGACAGCTGCTCGAGTCGCGCGGGCGACGCGCTCTCACCGACCAGAGAGGTGAACGCCGCGGCCGCTGCGTCGAGGTCGTCCGGGGCATAGGGTGCCGCGGCCTTCGGATCGAGCGATCCGCGGTCGAGCCACACCACCTGAGCCTCGTCCAACTCGCCGGCGCGATTGCAGCGTCCGAGTCGCTGCACCATGGAGCTGAACGGCGCGGTCTCGGTGATCAGGCACGCGCTGGACACGTCGACACCCGCTTCGACGACCTGAGTGGCGACCACGATCGTCCCGTTCGGCCCCGGAGTGGACAGCAGCTCGCGCATGTGCGCCGCGCGATCGGGCGGGCGAAAGCGCGAGTGGACGAGCGCCAAGCTCGGACCGCGTGACTTCGCCAGCGCGGCATGGATCGCTTGCGCGGTCTCGACGCGATTCACGACCACGAGCGTGCGCTCGCCGGGACGATGGTGATCCAACGCCACCGCGGCGATTCGCTTGCCGAGATCGGCGGGCTTGACGCCGGCCAGGTCGACGCGGGAGACGGTCTTGACCGCGTTCAGGCGGCGTGCGAGCGGGCCGGCGCGATCGGCGTCCGAGAGCCGAACGACATCTCCGTCAGGGGTGTGATCGAACGTGCGCAGCGCGTCGTGATCGACGGTCGCCGACATCCAGGTCGTCTCGCACGGGCGCGCGACGCCGAGCGTCCGCCGCAGCCCGGCCAGTTGCGCCGACGTCGTCCGCGCCGGACCCATGAGCTGCACCTCGTCGAAGATCCAGCGAGCGTCGTTGTTCAATAGTCCGAAGGACACTGGCCACGCGAAACGGCTCTCGCCGTAGCCGCGGTTCAGCGCGCGCGAGAGCAGCATGTCGATCGTGCCGATCAACACCGCGCGCCGATCCGGCGTGCGACGCCAGTCGTCGGTCTCGAGGCCGCCCATGAGGACGTGAACGGGGACGGACTCCGCGAGGCCCAGACGGCGCAGCGCGTCCGCCGTCGTCGCAGCGGTTTGTTCCACCAAAGACCGCATCGGTAGCGCGTAGACGAGTCGCTTCGGTGCGTCGGGGTTCGCCAGCCACGGGATCAGTGCTGCGAGCGTCTTCCCTGAACCGGTCGGTACCTCGATCACTTCAGGCGGCGTCGCTCGGGTTGCGAGCGCGCGCTGGTACTCGTAGGGCTCGAAGCCGGTGGCACGACGGAAAAGCTCGCTCGGATCAGCTTGAGTGGTCGGCGAGCCGGGACGGCCCGGCGGGTCGTGCGACGAGCTGATCACTCGGCAACCGTATACCGAACTGTGACTCCGGTGCAATGTACGGGCCGTCGGAAGCCGCAAGCCTGTCCAGATGGGGGAATGCAGATACGCGGGCTTCTTGCGTTACAGGGTCGAGCCGTCGCCGACCCCTCACCCCACCACAGCGGTCAGCCCGCCGTCGACCGCGTAGCCCGCGCCGGTGATCCAGTCGGCGTCGTCGGAGACGAGGAACGCCGCCATCGCCGCGATGTCCTCCGGCCGGCCGAGCCGGCCGCGCGGGTAGGCGGCGGCCGCGGCCGCGAGCGCCGCGTCGACGGAGCCGCTCTCCCGGGCCGCGAAGGTGCGCTCGACCATCGGCGTGCGCACGGTCCCGGGCAGGATCGCGTTGGCGCGGACGTTGCGGTCGGCGAAGTCGCGCGCGATCGACTTGGTCAACGCGAGCACGCCGCCCTTGGCCGCGGAGTAGGCGGCGACGCGCCGCATCGCCGCGGTGGCGGTGACGCTCGCCTGGTTGACGATCGCGCCGCCGCCCGCCGCGATCAGCAGCGGCAGGAAGGCACGGTCGGTGAGCCAGACCCCGCCGAGGTTCACGTCCAGCACGCGCCGCCACTCGTCAGGGTCGGTCTCGAGGATGTCGCCGACGTGGTTGACGCCCGCGTTGGCGACGACGATGTCGACGCCGCCGAACGCCTGCCGCACCGCCGACGCGAGCGCCTCGCAGGACGCCCACGACGCGACGTCGACGGCGAAGGCGGCGCCGTCGCCCGCGGCCTCGCGCGCGGCGTCCAGGTCGAGGTCGGCGAACGCGACGCGCGCGCCCTCGGACGCCAGCCGCGCGGCGATCGCGGCACCCAGCCCGGAGGCGGCGCCGGTGACCACCGCACGGCGTCCGGAGAGCCGGCCGCCGCCCATCAGACGACCTCGTACGCGCGCCGCGGGGAGAGCAGCTGCCCGCCGCCCTCGGCCACGACGCACGTCACCTCGTGCTGGTAGCCGCCCACCCCCAGGTGGATGATCGGCGTCTCGAAGTTCAGCACCATCCCGGCCTCCAGGACCGGGTCGAACGGGCCCGGCGCGATCAGCGGCAGGTCGCGCGGCTCGACGCCGATGCCGTGGCCGAGCATCGAGTACGCGTACTCCGGGTGCCCGTGCGCCCGCGCCGCGGCGAGCGCCTCCGCGTAGAGCTCCGACGGCCGCACGCCCGGCCGCGCCAGCTCCACCGCCCGGTCGATCGCGGCCGTGAGCGCGTCGTAGATCCGCCGCTCCTCGGCGCTCGGCGGCGCGCCGACCTGCACGGTCCCGCCGAGGTCCGAGCAGTACCCGTCGAGGATGATCCCCGTGTCGTAGACCCAGCGCGAGCCGCGCGGCGCCGTCGCCGGTTGCGGATGGCGGTAGGCGCCCGCGCGCCGCCCCGCGGAGCCCTGCCAATGCTGCACCGCGCCGCCGCCGGCCGACACGACCGCGCGGTGCGCCGCCTCGACCTCCGTCCCCGGCACCGACCCGACGACGGACAGCGCCGCACGGATGCCGCGCTCGTTGAGCGCCGCCGCCCGGCGCAGCTTCTCGATCTCCTCCGGCGTCTTGACCATCCGGATCTCCTTCAACAACTGCTCCCCGCCAGGCTCGCCCACGAACGCCGAGCCGTCGACCGCGACCCTTCCCTTCACGCCGAAGTCCCGCAGCGCGGCCGTCGCCGCACTCGCGGCGTCGTCGAAGCGCCGCGCGCGCACGATCGCGGCGATCCGCTCCTCGTCGGGCTCAAGCCCCGCGCCGAGGATGAGGTTCGGTGCGCCGTAGACGTAGACGTCCCAGCCGGCATCCACGCGCTGGTCGACCGCGAACCCCACCTCGGCCATCGGCAGCACCACGAAGCCACGTCCCGAGGCCGACACGAGCGCCGCGCGCGGCACCCGGTTCCACGCGTGCTGGAAGCAGTCGAAGCCGGTGACGTACAGGACGTTCTCCGGGGAGCAGGCGAGGATCGCCGCCAGCCCCTCGCGCTCGAGCACGGCCGCCGCCCGCGAGCGGTTCATCGCGCCGGGGTGAAGCGCAGGACGTCGGGATCCTCGGCCGCGCGCACGGCGTCGCCGACGGCGAGCTCCCCGAAGGCCACGCCGACGACGTTGGAGATGATCGCGGGCCCCTCGGCCAGCCGGATCACCGCGACGTTGTAGGGCGGCTCGGGCAGCGGCGCGGTGTGCGGGTCGAGGTGACGCAGGTACCAGACGAACGTCTCCACGGTCCCGTCCCCGCTCAGCGTCGTCCAGGTCGCGTCGCGCGAGAGGCACTCCGGGCACGCGAACGCCTCCGGCGCCCGGACGTAGCCGCAGTCGTCGCAGCGTTGCAGACGGATCTCGAACACGTGCGCTCCTCCTCAGTCGGCGACGTAGAGCGTCGCCAGGTAGTGCTCGCGGAACATGCCGGTGGTCGTGTACTGGCCGACGCGCGCGTCCTCGACCTGGCGCTCGCCGGCCTCACCGCGCAGCTGGCGGACGAGCTCGACCTGGTGCAGCCAGCCGACGAGGTAGCCGCCGGACAGCTGCCCGCCGTCCGTGTTCACGGGCAGCCGGCCGCCGACCCGGATGCCGCCGCCGGCGATGAAGTCACCGCCCTCGCCCTCGCCGCAGAAGCCGTAGTTCTCCAGCGTCTGGACGACCACCGCCGTGCTCGCGTCGGAGATCGCCAGCACGTCGACGTCCTCGGGCCTCAGATCGGCGGCGGCGTAGAGCTGCGCCGCGGCGTCGCGCATCGCGTGGCAGAGGAAGTGCTCGTCGCTCTGCAGCCGGCGCGCCGACTGGCGCCGCCCGGAGGCGAGGAAGAGCACGGGCCGGTGCGGACCCGAGCGCGCACGCTCGGGGGTCGTGACGATCAGCGCCGCGGCGCCCGCGGTCATCGTGCAGATGTCGAGGTCGCGGAACGGCCAGACCGAGTAGGGCTCGGCGAGGTAGTCGTCGAGCGTCAGCGGGTCACGGAACGCGGCCAGCGGGTTCAGCCGCGCGTGCTCGCGGTGCGTCACCGCGACCTCGCCCAGCGTCTCCTCGCGGCCACCGTACAGAGCCGCGTAGCGCGTCCAGCCCAGGGCGGCGGTGGCGCCGGCGTTGTAGAGCCCGTACGTGCGGTCCTCGTCGATCCCGCCGGACAGCTGCGTCATCGCCCCCGGCGGGTTGCGCGCGTACACACACAGGACGGTCTCGCAGATACCGGTCGCGACGAGCATCGCGGCGTACTGCGTGGTGAAGCCGCCGGTCGAGTAGTCCAGCGTGCCCGTCACGCGCGGGTTGATCCCGAGCAGGCGGGAGACGTCGAGCGGGTCGAGCCCCGAGCGGTCGAACTGCTGGCCGGTCAGCACGCCGTCGATCTCCAACTTGTCGACGTCCCCGTCCGCGAGCGCCTCGGTGAGCGCGGCGAAGGCGAGCTCGTAGCGGTCCACCCCCGGGTGCGCCCCCTGGCGCGTCGCGCCGATTCCCACCACCGCGGCCCGCCGGGCGAAACCGCTCTGGGCGTGCATCTCTTCCTCCTCCGCAGGTGCTGAAAGTTGACAGCTACTCTACCAACCGTTAGGTTGATTTGCAGGAGTCGTTGGCGGTGCTCGGCGAACCGGCTGACAGCCGGTACGAAGGAGGAGAGACCACATGGGTCGCCAGCAAGTGATGTCCCGTTGCGCCCTGCTCGGCGTACTCGCCGCGGCGGTGCTCGCAGGCTGCGGGAACAGCGAGTCCGCGAGCAGCTCGAGCGACTCGAGCAGCAGCGCGAGCGACGGCGGGACGATCACCGCCAAGCTCGGGATGATCGATTCCCTGACCGGCCTCACCGCCGGCGCCGGGACGGCCAACGCCTGCGGTGCGCAGGTCGCCGTCAAGGCCGTCAACGCCGGCAAGACGCAGGGCACCGACGGCGTCAAGCTCGACCTCTCGCTGGTCGACGACCAGAGCACGCCCGCGGTCGCCGCGCAGGACGCGACCAAGCTCACCAGCCAGGGCATCAAGCTCTTCGTCGGCGGCTCGAACTCCGCCACCGTGCTCGCCGCGATGCCGATCATCAACGACGCGGGCGGCATGCACACGGGCGGCACCAGCAAGAGCCCCGACTTCCTCACCGCCGGCAAGTACGTCGTGCGCATCAACTCCGACTCGGCCCAGGACAGCCGGGCGGTCGCGGACTTCGTCGACGGCCGGTCGCCCAAGTCCGTCACCTTCGTGGCCGCGCGCGGTGCCTTCGGCGAAGGCGCGGTGACCGCGGTCAAGGCCGACATCGACCCGAGCATCAAGGCCAAGACCGTCTACGTCGGCGAGACCGCGACGAACTTCGACGCGGTCATCACCGACCTGGTCAAGAGCAAGCCGGACGTCGTCGTGTTCATCTTCGGCAACAGCGGTCAGCAGGTCGCCTGGATGCGCGACTGGCAGCAGTCGGGCCTGAAGTCGACGCTGGTCGCCTACCCGGGCAACCTCGGCGGCTCGACCGCCGAGGCGGCGGGCGGCGCGGCCGACGGCGTGATCACGCTCGACATCTACGCGCCGTTCTTCGAGAACGAGGCCAACACGACGCTGCTGGACGCGTTCAAGGCCTACGGCGGCTCGATCGGCGAGTGCAAGGGCAAGACCGTCGACCGCCAGTTCGGCCTCACGTACGCCCAGGTCCTGCTGATGGCCCAGGCCATCAGCAAGGCCAAGAGCACCGATCCGGCCAAGCTGCGCGAGACGATGCTGGCCAACACCTGGTCGCTGCCCCAGGGCGACGTGAAGTTCCAGCCCAACGGCCAGGTCGACGGGCAGTACACGACCTTCGTGGGCAAGGGCACCGACCTGGTCAAGTACACGGGCTGACGTGCTCGGCTACGTCGTGAACGGCCTGGCGGCCGGTGGGGGCTACGCCCTCGCCGGCGTCGGGCTGTCCTTCACGATCGGCGTCGCGCGCGTGCTCAACTTCGCGTTCGGCAGCTTCTACATGCTGGGGGCCTACCTCGTCGCCTACATGACGGGCAACGCCGTCGGGCTCGGGTACCTGCTCGCGGTGTTCGCGATGCTCGCCGGGGTGCTGGTGATCGCCTACGCGTTCGGCCGCGGCGTGGTGCTGCCGGTCGCGCACCGCTCCGAGGCGGCGGTGATGATCGCCACGCTCGCGGCCAGCCTGTTCATCACGAACATCGCGCTGCAGCTGTTCGGGTCCGACGTGACGTTCATCCGCAGCCCGTTCGAGGACCACGTGTACCACGTGGGCGACGCGCGGGTGAGCCAGCAGGCGATCATCGCGCTGATCGCGGCGCCGCTGGTGACGGTCGCGCTCGTCGCCTTCCTGCGCCACACGCTGCTCGGCGCGCGCATCCGCGCCACCGCGCAGAACCCGCAGCTGGCGGGAGCGACCGGGATCAACGTCAGCTCGGTGTTCCTGACCGCGGTCGTGATCGGCACGATGCTGGCCGCGCTCGCCGGCGCGCTGTACGGGCCGACGACCGTGATCGACGTCTTCGGCGGCGACGGGATGCTGCTGAAGGCGTTCACCGTGGCGGCGCTGGCGGGGATGGGCAAGCTCTGGGGGGGCGACGATCGTCGGCGTGGCGATGGGCATCGCGGAGAGCGTCTTCAGCGGGTACGTGACGCCCTCGTACGCCGAGGCGTTCATCTTCGGGCTGCTGGTCCTGACGCTGCTGTTCTTCCCGCAGGGCGTGTTCCGCGGGCGATGACGCCGACGATGACGACAGCCGAGCCGAAGGCGTCGCCCGCAACCTCCGCCCGGCCCCGCCGGCGCTGGACGCTCGCCTGGGTCGTCGCCGCGCCGACGCTGCTGTGGCTGGTCATGCTCGCGGTCGACGACTCGACGTCGTCGATCCTGCAGCTGGCCGCGGTCGTCGCCGCGCTCGCCGTCTCGTTCCAGATCGTCTACGGGCTGCTCGGCGAGCTCAGCCTCGGGCACGCCGCGCTCTTCGGGGTCGGCGCCTACGCGTACGCGTCGCTGGCCTCGCGCCATCAGCCGATCGTGCTCGCGGTGGTGGCGGCCGGCGTGCTCGGGCTGCTCGCCGGCGCGGCGGTGGCCGCGGTGACGGTGCGGCTCGGCCACGCCTACTTCGCCGTCGCGACGTTCGCGGTGGCGAGCCTCGGCGCGGTCGCCGTCTCCTCGAGCGGGCCGCTCGGGCGCGAGCAGGGGATCATCGGTGTCCCGGCGTTCCCGGGGCTGCCCGGGCTCAGCCAGCCGCAGACCCAGCTGATCTACACGGGCGGCGTGCTCCTGCTCTGCCTCGCCTGCCTGGCCCTGTTCCGGCGCACGCGCGCCGGGCTGGCGCTGGAGACCGTGCGCGCGGACGCCGCCCTCGCCCGCGCGCTCGGCGTCGACGTGGCGCTGGCCCGGATCGTCGCGACGGGGCTGTCCGGGCTGCTGGCCGGGATCGTCGGCGCGGTCTTCGCGCAGCAGGCGCGGTACGTGAGCCCCGACGTCTTCGGCCTCTACTACATCGTCACGCCGCTCGCGGTGATCGTCGTCGGCGGCCTGCGCTGGACGGCGGGCGCGGTCGTGGGCGCCGTCGTCGTGGTCGTCGTCCCGCAGCTGGTCGGCCTCAGCCCGATCGCCAACCAGATCTTCGCCGCGGTCGTGCTGTTCGCGGTCGTGGTGCTCGCGCCGGAGGGCGTCGCGGGCGCGCTGGCCCGGATCGGGCGGCGGGAGCGCGCGCTGCCCACCTCCCTCGGCGTCGCGGCGCCGCCCGACGCCCCGCCCGGCGAGCCCGGCGAGGTCGTGCTCAAGGCCGACGGCGTGACCGTGCGCTTCGGGGCGCTCACCGCCGCCGCCGACGTGAGCCTCGAGCTGCGCGCGGGCGAGGTCCTGGGGCTGATCGGCGCCAACGGCGCCGGCAAGTCCACGTTCGTCAACGCCGTCTCGGGGCTCGCGCCGCTGGCCGGCGGGCGCGTCTGGGTCGGCGGAACCGAGCTGACCAAGCGCCGCGCGCACGTGCGCGTTCGCCACGGCCTGGCGCGGACGTTCCAGCAGGTGCTGATCGCCGAGGACCTGACCACGCGCCAGAACCTGGCCGTCGCCGCCTCGCAGGGGCGCTTCTTCCGCACGCGGGCGAGCGGCCAGGCGATCGAGCGCGCCGCCGCCGACTGCGGCCTGACGCCGCTGCTCGACGTCCACGCGAGCGCGCTGAGCTTCATGGACCGGCGGCTGCTCTCGATCGCCATGGCCCTCGCGCCCGAGCCCGCGGTGGTCCTGCTCGACGAGGCGACGGCGGGGCTGAGCGAGCAGGAGCGCGTGAGCGTGCGCCAGCTCGTGCGCGGCGTCGCCGGCACGCGCGGCACGGCGTTCATCGTGATCGAGCACGACGTCGCCTTCGTCACCGAGGTCTCGGATCGGATGGCGGTGATGAACCACGGCCGGCTGATCGTCGAAGGGCCGTCGGGGGTCGTGCTGGCCGACCCCGAGGTCGTCACCTCCTACCTCGGGACGGCGTGAGATGGCGCTCGAGGTCACCGGTCTGCGCGTCGCGTACGGTCCGATCACGGCCGTCGACGGCGTCAGCCTGACCGTCGAGCCGCGCACCGTGACGTCGCTCGTCGGGCCCAACGGGGCGGGCAAGTCGAGCGCGATCCGGGCGATCATGGGCTTCGTCCGCAGCCAGGGCGAGGTGCTGCTCGACGGCGAGCCGCTGTCGAAGCGGCGCACCCACGCGCGTGCCCGGGCCGGCCTGGCGTACGTGCCCGACGGGCGCGGGGTGTTCGGCGACATGACCGTCAAGGAGAACATCCGCGTGGCCGCCGGCGCGGGGTGGGAGGCTCGCTGGGAGGCGCTCGCGGCGCTCTTCCCGGTGCTCGGCGAGAAGCGGGCGGCGCGCGCCTCCGAGCTCTCGGGCGGCCAGCAGCAGGCCCTCAGCATCGCCCGCGCGCTGGCCTCCGCGCCGCGCTACATCCTGCTCGACGAGCCGTCGATGGGCCTGTCGCCGGTCGCCGTCAAGGGCGTGGTGGAAGCGATCGAGCAGCTCTCGGGCACCGGTGTCGGCGTGCTGCTCGCCGAGCAGAACGCGGCGCTCGCGCTGTCGGTCTCCTCGATGGTGCACGTGATGGTGCGCGGCGAGATCCGGCGGTCCGCAGAGCCCGGCGAGCTGCGCGGGACCGACGAGCTGCGCGCGCTCTACCTCGGACGGGCGGCGGCGTGAGCGTCACGATCGTCACCGGCGCGGCGAGCGGCATGGGCGCGGCGACCGCCGAGCTGCTGCGGGCCGAGGGCCGGGCGGTGATCGGCTGGGACCGGGCCCTGGACGACCCGGTCGAGCTGACCGACGCCGCCGCCGTCGAGGCCGCCTGGAGCCGCGCGGTCGCCGAGCACGGCCGCGTCGACGGCCTGGTCAACGCCGCCGGCACGTGGACCACCGGCGCGCTCGGGCGGGTTCCGCTCGCCGAGTGGGAGCGCACGCTCGCGGTCAACCTCACCGCGCTCTTTCTCACCTGCTCGCACGCGCTGCCGCACATGGCCGAGCAGGGACGCGGAGCGATCGTCAACGTCGCCTCGCTCGCCGCGCTGCGCGCGCCGAAGGTCTCGTCGGCCGCGTACGCCGCGTCGAAGGGCGGCGTGCTCGCGTTCACGCGCGCGGTCGCCGCCGAAGGCGGCCCGTACGGCGTCCGCTGCAACGCGGTGAGCCCCGGGGCGATCGAGACGCCGATGCTGACCGGCACGGTCGACGCCGAGACCCTCGCACGCTACGGCGAGCAGGCGGCGCTGGGCCGCCTCGGCGCGGCGGAGGAGGTGGCGGCGGCGATCCGCTTCCTGCTCTCCGACGCCGCGTCGTTCGTCAACGGCGCGAACCTGGAGGTCACCGGCGGGTGAGGCGCGGGGCGGAGTCGCGCCTCCCGCGGCTCGACGACGCCGGCGTGGACGCGCTGCTGGCCGAGCTGCGCCGCAGCGGCCACCTCGCCACGGTCACGCCCGGCGGCCGGCCGCAGGTGAGCCCGCTGTGGTTCTGGTGGGACCGGCCGACGCTGTGGCTCGTCTCCTTCCGGGACAGCCGCCGCGCGCGCAACGTCGCGGCCAACCCGCGCGTGTCGCTGAGCGTCGACTGCGACCGGTTCCCGGCGCGGGGCGCGCTGCTCCAGGGCCGCGCGCGGCTGCGCGACCCCGAGCGCGAGCCGCTGGCGCGCATCCTCGAGCGCTACCTCCCGCGGCCCAGCGTCGCCGAGTACCTCGAGCGCTACCTGGCCGATCCCAACCGCGTGCTGATCGAGGTCCGCGTCGACCGCGTCAGCGGCTGGGACGCGCTTTGACGTCGGCCAGGATCCGCTCCCACAGCTCCGGCGCCGCCGTGTAGGGCGCGTGGAAGCTGACCCGGTCCGCGACACCGTCGTAGCGGCGCACGAGCTCCTCCGCCACCCCGTCCGGCTCGGCCACGATCGCGAACTCGTGCACGACGTCGTCCGGCAGGATCTCGCCCATCCGCACCCAGGCGCGCTCGCGCGAGAGCGCGTGCAGCTCCCGCGCCAGCTCGCCCCAGCCGTGGTGCTCGAGCACGCGGTGGTACGCGGGCGTCGAGCCGTACAGCGCGATCTGCGCGCGCACCGCCCGCAGCGCCTCCGCCCGCGCCTCGGCCGTCTCGCCCGTGGCGACGTAGACCGGCGCGGCGAGCTCGAAGCTCGCGCGCTCGCGCTCGGCCCGGGCCAGGCCCGTCGCGAGCTCCACCGCGGTCACCTCGCGCAGGTAGGTCGCCGTGTTGAAGGCGTGCGCGAAGAGCCCGTCGGCGGCTTCCCCGGCCAGCCGCGTCATGCCGGGCCCGACCGCGGCGAGGTAGATCGGCGGCGGGCCGTGCTCGAGCGGCTCCGGGGTGAACGTCGGGATGTTCAGCGAGTGCCGGTAGTGCTCGCTCGCCCAGTCGAGCCGCGTCCCGTCCTGCCAGCTCTGCCAGATCGCGCGCAGCGCGGCGATGAACTCGCGCATGCGCGGGGCGGGCGCCGTCCAGGGCATGCCGAAGCGCCGTTCGACGTGCGCCTTGACCTGGCTGCCGAGCCCGAGCACGAAGCGCCCGCCGGTGTAGAGCTGCAGATCCCACGCCGGGTAGGCCATGGTCATCGGCGTGCGCGCGAAGGCGACCGCGACCGACGTGCCGAGCCGCACCCGCTCGGTCGGCCCCGCCGCGACGGCCAGCGGCAGGAACGGGTCGTGGCGCGACTCGGGCGCCCAGACCGCGTCGTAGCCCGCGGCCTCGAAGCGCCGGGCCGCGTCGGTGACCGTGGCGAAGCCGGCCTCGGTGAAGCGCGCGTCGACCTTCATCGCGCGGCCAGGACGCGCTTGCCGATGATGATGCGCTGGATCTCGGCGACGCCCTGGCCGACCTCGAAGAACTTGCCTTCGCGGTACAGGCGCTCCACCGGCAGGTCCCGCGTCAGGCCGTAGGCGCCGCACACCTGCAGCGCGTCGCTCGAGACCTCCCGGGACGCGCGCGCGGCCATCAGCCGCGCGGCGGCCGCGGCCTGCTGGACCTCGCGGCCCTCGTCGATCTCCTGCGCCACCGCCCGCACGAGCGCGCGCGCCGCGACGACCTGCGCCTGCATCCCGCCCAGCAGCGCCTGCACGGTCGGGAACTTGTCGCCGATCGGCGTGCCGCGGTGCAGCCGCTCGCGCGCGTACTTGGCCGCCTCGTCGACGGCGCGCTGGGCGATGCCGACGCAGATCGCCGCCGTGCGGACCTTGCCCTCGGCCTCGCCGGCCAGCATCACCTGAAAGCCCTCGCCGGGCGCGCCGACCAGCGCCTCGGGGCCGAGCCGCACGTCGTCGATGTACACGGTCGCGGTGCCGGCGCCGCCCAGGCACAGGAGGTCGACGTGCTCGCCCGGCTGCCAGCCCGGGTCGCTGGTGTCGACCAGGAAGGCGCCGATGCGCCCGCCCGGCATCTGCGCGAAGGTGAGCGCGACGTTCGCCGTCGCCGCGTGGGTGATGAAGGCCTTCTGGCCCGACAGCAGCCAGCCGTCGCCGTCCTCCCGCACGCGCGTCCGGATCTGCTTCGGGTCCGACCCCGTGGAGGGCTCGGTGAACGCCCAGCAGCCGATCGCGTCGCCGCGTACGAGCGGCTCGAGCCAGCGGTCGCGCTGCTCGGGCGTGCCCAGCTGCTCGAGCACGCGGGCGACCTGCACGGTCGTGCCCGGGTAGAGGCCGGAGATCGCCGCCGCGCGCGCCACCTCCTCGATCGCGGTCACGTAGGCGAGGTAGGTCCCGCCCTGCCCGCCGATCGCCTCCGCGAAGGGCAGGCCGGTCAGGTTCATCTCGCGCGTGATCTCCCACAGGCGCGGGGAGAAACGCTGCTCGCGGTCGATCTGCGCGGCCAGCGGGGCGATGTCGGCAGCCGCCCGCGCCTGGACCGCTCGCCGGAACTCCTCGATGTCCTCTGAGAGGGTCAGCACGGGCTCCTCCGTCTCCACCGATATGACCAAACGTTTGGTAGGCTATCGAGCGCGTTCGCGCGGTTCAAGCGAAAGGACTACGGTGCCCCCGGAATGCTGATCGGCGACATCCTCAGCGAGGCGCTCGCGACGAGGGAGGGCGCCCTGGCGGCCGTCGACGGGCGCGTCGAGCTGACCTACGGCGAGCTCGAGCGGCGCACGAACGGCTTCGCGCACGCGCTGCGGGCCAAGGGCATCGCCCCGGGCGACCGCGTCGGCATGCTGCTGGGCACCGGCGTCGCGTTCCTCGAGGTCTACATCGGGCTCGGGAAGGCGGGCGCGATCGCCGTGCCGATCACCACCCGCGCGAGCGCCACCGAGGTGGCGTTCCTGGTCGCTCACGCCGGCTGCAGGTGCCTGATCCACGACCGGGCGCTGGCCGACCGCGTGGCCGGGGTCGCGGTCGAGCGCATCGACGGCGATCAGCTCGAGGCGCTGCTCGCACCCGCCGACGAGCGCCCGGAGGTGACGTGGAGCGAGCACGACGACGGCGCGATCTTCTACACGTCGGGCACGACCGGGAGCCCGAAGGGCGTGCGCCTCACGCAGGCGGGCCTGATGTGGTGCGCGACGACCGTGCGCGAGACGTACGCGATCGGGCCCGAGGACGTCGCGCTCTGCCAGCTGCCGCTCTCGCACGTGACCGTCCACTTCGTGCCGTTCCCGCTGCTGCTCGCCGGCGGCACCATCGTGCTCGACGACGGCTTCAACACCGAGCGCACCTTCGCCTGGATGGAGCGCTACGACCCGACGATCTGGGTGTCGGTGACGGCGACGGCGACGTTGCTGGCCAAGCACGCGTTCGCGCAGCCGGGAGAGCGCAGGCTCGAGCGCCTGCGCAAGATCCTCACGGGCGGCTCGCACGTGCCCGATGCGCTGCGCAGCGCCTGGCGCCGGCTCGCGCCGCGGGCCACGCTCGTCAACTGCTACGGGATGACCGAGATGGCGTCCGCGATCACGCGCATGGACCCCGACGCGATGGAGCTGCGGCCGGGCTCCGTCGGCCTGCCGTACCCGGGCGTGCAGGTGCGCATCGGCGACGGCGCGGCGCCGCCCGGCACGACCGACGAGGTCTTCGTCCGCGCGCCGTCGATCATGGCCGGCTACTGGGCCAACCCGGCCGCCACCGGCGAGACGCTGGTGGACGGCTGGCTGCGCACCGGCGACATGGGCTACCTGGACGAGGACGGGTACGTCTACCTCGTCGGGCGCCGGTCGCAGCGCCTCAAGCGCGGCGGCGAGACGATCTTCCCCGGCGAGGTCGAGTCGGTGATCGCCGCGCTGGATCCCGTCAAGGAGGTGAGCGTCGTCGGCCGCCACGACGAGGTGATGGGCGACCGGCTGGTCGCCGTCGTCGCCCAGCAACCGGGCGCGGCGATCACGGCCGAGGAGATCGTCACGGCCTGCGCGGAGCGGCTGGCCGACTTCAAGGTCCCCGAGTTCGTCGCGATCCTGCCGGGCGAGCTGCCCAAGAACGCCACGGGGAAGATCGACACGCACGGCCTCGACCGGCTCGTCAACAGCGGCGGCCTGGCGCTGGTGGACCTGCGCCGCGGAAGCGTGCGCCACGGCTCGTCATGACCGTCTCCGACGCGCCGCTCACCCCGCTGAGCTTCCTCGAGCGCAGCGCACACGTGTGGGCCGACCGGCCGGCGGTGGTCGACGGCGCCCGCCGCTGGACCTACGCCGAGCACGCCGATCGCGTGCGCCGCCTCGCGGCGGCGCTCGACCTACGGCCCGGCGAGCGCGTCGCGACGCTGCTGCCGAACGTCGCGCCGATGCTCGAGCTGCACTACGCCGTGCCGGGCGCGGGCGGCGTGCTGGTCCCGATGAACACGCGGCTCACCGCCGCCGACTACGCCTACATCCTCGAGCACTCCGGTGCCTCGCGCGTGTTCGCCACCCGTGCGCTGCAGGACGCGCTCGGCGACACCGCGCTGCCGGTCACGTGGGTCGAGGACGACCACGAGGCGCTGCTCGCCGCGGCCGATCCGCGGCCGCTCCAGCGGCCCGAGGACGAGCGCGCCCTGCTCTCGATCAACTACACCTCGGGGACCACCGGCCGCCCCAAGGGCGTGATGACGAGCCATCGCGGCGCCTACCTGCACAGCCTCGGCGTGATCGCCGAGGCCGGGCTCGCCACCGGCAGCGCGTACCTGTGGACGTTGCCGATGTTCCACTGCAACGGCTGGGCCTACACGTGGGCGGTCACCGCCGCGGGCAGCCGCCACGTCTGCCTCCCGCAGGTCGACCCGGTCGAGATCTGGCGCGCGCTGCGCGAGGACGGCGTCACGCACCTGTGCGCGGCGCCGACCGTCGTGACGATGATCCTGGGCAGCGAGGCCGCCGCGCCGTGCCCGCGGCCGGTCAAGCTGTTCGTCGGCGGCGCGCCGCCGACCCCGGCGCTGCTGGCCCGCGCCGAGCGGCTGAACATCGCCGTCACCCACCTGTACGGCCTGACCGAGACCTACGGGCCGCTCGCCGTCTGCGCCTGGAACCCGGCGTGGGACGACCGGCCCGAGGAGGAGCGCATGGCGCTGCGCGCCCGCCAGGGCGTCGGCACCGTCGTGACCGAGCGGATCCGGGTCGTCGACGAGCGGATGCAGGACGTTCCGGCCGACGGCGAGACCCTCGGCGAGGTCGTGATGCGCGGCAACAACGTGATGCTCGGCTACTACCGCGATCCCGCGGCGAGCGAGGCCGCGTTCCGCGGCGGCTGGTTTCACTCCGGCGACCTCGCGGTCATGCACCCCGACGGCTACTTCGAGCTCAAGGACCGGCTGAAGGACATCGTGATCTCCGGCGGCGAGAACATCGCCACGGTCGAGGTCGAGGCCGCGCTGGCCGCGCACGAGGGCGTGAGCGAGGCCGCCGTCGTCGGCGCCCCCGACCCCACGTGGGGCGAGGTGCCGGTCGCCTTCGTCATCCCGCGGCGCGGCGCGCATCTGGACCTGGACGAGCTGCGCGCGTTTGCGCGCAGCCGGCTCGCGCGGTTCAAGGTCCCCAAGCGGATCGAGGTCGTCGACGACCTGCCGCGCACGGCCACCGGCAAGATCCAGAAGTTCGTGCTGCGCGAGCGCGCCGCGGGTCAGACCGACAGGTAGCTCTCGACCTGCGCGGTCGCGGTCGCGAGCGCCTCGCTGCCGCCCTCCATCACGATCCGGCCGCGGTCGATCACGTAGGTGCGCGCGTCCGGGCGCAGCGCGCGGGTGAGGTGCGTCTCGGAGACCAGCAGGCCGACGCCGCCCTCGCGCAGCACGTCGAGGTGCGTCTCGATCGCCTTGATCACCAGCGGCGCGAGGCCCTCCATCGGCTCGTCGAGCAGCAGCACGCTCGGGTTGCTCATCAGCGCGCGGGCGATCGCCACCATCTGCTGCTCGCCGCCGCTCAACGCGGAGGCGCGCCGGCGCAGGAACCGGCCGACGACCGGGAGCACCTCGAGCACGGCGTCGCGGTCGAAGCGGCGCTCGCCGGGCCGCGCGTGGCGCTCGGCCACGGCGAGGTTCTCGGCCACGGTCATCTCGCTGAACAGGCGCCGGTCCTCGGGCACCAGGGCGAGCCCGTTGCGGACCACGTCGTGCGGCCGGATCGTCGTCAGGTCCGCGCCGTCGAGCCGCACGCTGCCGCGCTTCGGACGCATCAGGCTGGAGGCGACGCGCAGCGTCGTCGTCTTGCCCGCGCCGTTGCGCCCGAGCAGGAAGACGAGCTCGCCCGGAGCGACGGAGAGGCTGACGCTGTGCAGCACGTGGCTGTCGCCGTAGTACGCGTCGACGCCGTCGAGAACCAGCCCTTCGCTCATGCGGCCTCCTGCCCGAGGTAGACGCGCCGGACCTCCGGGTCGGCGCGGATCTCCGCCGGCGTGCCCGACGCGAGCCGCCGCCCCTGATGGAGCACGTGCACGACGTCGGCGAGCGAGAAGACGACGTCCATGTCGTGCTCGGTGAAGACGAGCGTCAGCCCCTGACCGGCTCGCAGGTCGCGCATCAGCTCGCTGAGCGCGCGCCGCTCGGCCGCCGACATGCCCGCCATCGGCTCGTCGAGCAGCAGCACCCGCGGGCGCGTGCCGAGCGCGATGCCGATCTCCAGCCGCCGCTGGTCGCCGTAGGAGAGCGCGCTCGCCGGCTCGTCACCGGCCTCACCGAGGCCGACCTCGGCGAGGATCTCCCGCGCCTCGCCCACCAGCGCCGTGCGTGCGCGCCCGAGCATCCGGCGGTGCTTGCGGGCCATCGTCAACAGCGGGACCTGTACGTTCTCCAGCGGGGTCAGCGCGGGGAAGAAGCTCGGCTGCTGGAACGTGCGCCCGAGGCCTGCGCGGCAGCGCCGGTAGGACGGCATCGCGGTGATCGCGCGCCCGTCGAAGCCGATCGACCCGGCGTCCGCGCGCAGAAAGCCCGACAGCAGGTTCAGCAGGGTCGTCTTGCCCGCGCCGTTGGGGCCGATCACGGCGACGATCGTGCCCGCTTGGACGGTCAGCGCCACGTCGTCGACGACGCGGCTCTCGCCGAACGACTTGGCCAGGCCCTCAGCGCTCAGCAACGGGCTCTCCGGTCGGGGCGCGGCGGTGCGGCTTCGGTGCGAGCCGCCGGTAGGCCGCTTCGACGCCGCCGGCCACGCCGCCGGGCAGGAACAGCACGAGCCCGATCAGCGCCGCGCCGAGCACCATCTGCCAGTACTCGGGCGTCGCCTCGGCGATGTACTTCTGCCCGTACGTCAGCGCGATCGCGCCGATGATCGGCCCCCACATGGACGTCATCCCGCCGATCAGGATCATCACCAGCACCGTGCCCGACTGCGTCCAGAAGCCGAGGTCGGGCGAGACGGTGCCGTTGGTCACGGCCAGCAGGGCCCCCGCGAGGCCGCCGAGCGCGCCCGAGAGGATGAACGCCGCCAGCCGCACGCGCGGGACGCTGAGGCCCGCGAAGTCGGCCCGCGTGGCGTTCTCGCGCGTCGCGCGCAGCGCGAGCCCGAACGGCGCACGGCGAACCAGGTGGATCACCACGAAGACCACGGCCAGCACGACCAGGCCCGCGTAGTAGAAGCGGTCCGGGTCGATGCCCACGATCCCCGACGGGATCCCGGTCAGCCCCGACTCGCCGCCGAAGTAGCCGACGCGCGCGATGACCGAGTAGACGAACTGGCCGAAGGCGAGCGTGAGCATCGCGAAGTACAGCGCGGTCAGCCGGACGGACAGCCATCCGATGATCGCCGCGAGCACGGCGCAGATGACCGGCGCGAGCAGGAAGGCGAGGCCGATCGGGATGTTCCACTTGGTCGTCGCCACGGCCACGCCGTAGGCGCCCGCGGCCAGGAACGCGGCGTGCCCGAAGGACACGATGCCGCCGTCGGCGAGCAGCAGGAACAGCGACAGCGCGAACGCGGCGTAGATGAACGCCTGCGCGAGCAGCAGCACCTGCGTCACGTTGAGCGCGTTCGGCGCCAGCAAAGCCAGCACGAGCACGACGACGGGCAGGACGAGGGCGGGGGAGAGGCGGCGGCTCATGCGTGGACCGGCCTCCCGAGCAGGCCCCACGGCCGGACGAGCAGCACGACCGCCATCACGAGGTAGACGATCGCCACCGACAGGTCGGGGATCGCGATCGCGCCGACCGCGTCGGCCACCCCGATGATCAGCGACGCGACGATCGCGCCCCAGATGCTGCCCATGCCGCCCACGATCACGACCACGAAGGCGAGGATCACGGTGGTCACGCCGTCGGTCGTGGTGAAGGCGGACTGGCCGGCGGTGATCACGCCCGCCAGGCCGGCGAGCCAGGCGCCGAGGACGTAGACCAGGGTGCGCACGCGGCCGACGCGCACGCCGAGCAGCGCCGCCATCTCGGGATCCTGGGCCACGGCGCGCACGTCCCGGCCGAACGCCGAGCGGTGCAGCAGCAGGAGCACGAGCGCCGCGGCGACGATCCCCACCGCGAGCGTGAAGAGGTTGTAGCGGGCGATCGTCACCGCGCCGATGTGCACCGGCGCGGTCAGCGCGTGAGGCGCGGAGAGCTGGCGGGTCTCGACGCCCCAGATCGCCTCGACGGCACCGTTGATCACGTATACGACGCCGAACATGAGCAGGAACTGGTAGAGCAGCGGCCTGCGGTAGGTCGGCCGCAGCAGGCCGACCTCGATCGCCCCGCCCACCGCCGCGGCGGCGAACGGAGCGATCAGCAGGATCAGCAGGAATGCGCCCAGCGAGCCGCCGAACGCGGGTCCCAGCGCCGCCCCCACGTACGCGCCCACGAGGTACAGCGAGCCGTGGGCGAAGTTCAGCACGTGAAGGACGCCGAAGACCAGCGTCAGCCCGGCCGCCACGAGGAAGATCCAGCCCCCGCGGGTGATGCCGGTGACGATCTGGTCGAGCCAGACCGTCGTGCTCGCTGCGAGCAGGGTCGTCATCCCTTGTCGGGCGGCAGGAAGTCGGTGCCCGGCGCGGTGCCGACCTGGGTGAACGCCGGCTTGCCGTCGGCGCCCTTGTCCACGATCCCGTAGAAGTAGGAGCCGGTCGCCTCGTGGTCACCCGGCCGGATCGTCACGTCGCCGATCAGCGTGTCCATGCTCGCACCGCTGAGCCCCTTCAGGATCTGCTCGCGGCTCGTGCCGCCGCCTCGCTTGACCGCCTCCGCGATCCACTTGACCGTCATGTAGCCGACGAAGTTCGAGCCGTCCGACGGCTTGCCCGTCACGGCCTTGATCTTCTCGTCGAACTCCTTGGTGAACGGGTCGTCGTACGTGTTGTAGTAGGCGTTGTAGCCGATCTGCTTGCCCGCCGGGACGAGGCTGCCCACGGCGTCGAGATCGGCGTTGCCCATGAAGCCCATCACGTGCGCGTCGTCGTAGATGCCGGCCGGCACCGCGGCCTTGGCGAACGCGATGAACGAGGCGCCGAACACGCCGCCGAGGAAGACCGCGTCGGGCTTGATCGAGCGCAGCTGGTTGATCGCCGCCGAGTAGTCGGTGGCGCCCTGCTCGACCAGGATCTGCTTGACGAACTGCGCGTTGGGGTTCTTCGCCTGCACGTAGGACTTGAAGTTGTCCGAGATGCTCTTGCCGAAGTCGTTGTTGCCGGTGACCAGGACGTACTTCTTCCAGGGCTGCTTGGACGCGTAGTCGGCGACCGGACCCGGCATCACGCGGCTGTTGGACCACGCGCGGAAGACGTAGGGGCTCGGGTCGACCTCGGTCAGCGACGCGCCGTTGGCGGTGGAGATCAGGTACGGGACCTTGGTGGCGTTGGCGACCTCCTTGATCGCCGCGCCGATCGCGGTCACGGTCGCGCCCGCGAGGATGTTGACGTTGCCCGAGAGCGCCAGGTCGCGCGCCTCGCGCGTGGCCGTCGTCGGGTCGGTCTTGTCGTCGCGGACGGTGATCTCGATCTTGTGGCCGTCGACGCCGCCGGCGTCGTTGATCTCCTTGGCCGCGAGCTGCGCGCCGACGACGTCGCTGTTGGCGTCCGCCGCGGCCGGGCCGGTCTTGGACACCACGTACCCGACCTTGATCGGATCGCCGCCCTTCGACGACGAGGCCTTGCCGCTGCTCCCACCCGAGTCGTCACTGCCGCAGGCGGCCACGCCGAGTGCGAGTGCGACGGTCGCCGCCACGCCGGCGAGACGGAATGCGTCCATGTTCTTCTCTCTCCTCGTTTCCCTGCGTCAGCGCGGCGCGCTGGAAGCCCCGAAGAGCCCCCGGCCGATCACGAGCTGCATGACTTCGTTGGCGCCCTCATAGATCCGTGTGGCGCGGACCGCCTTCATCATCCGTTCCGGCACGGACCCCCGCCGTAGGCCGGAGCCGCCGTGGAGCTGGACCGCCGTGTCGATGACACGGAATGCCGTCTCGGTGGCGAACCACTTGGCCTTGGCGGCGGTCATCGCGACGTCGAGCGCGTCCCCGTCCGCGTTGGCCGCGGCCGCGTAGACCAGCAGGCGCGCCGCGTCGAGCTCCGCCGCGGCGGAGGCGACGCGGAAGCGCACGGTCTCGAGATCCGACAGGCGGCCGCCGAAGGCCTGCCGGATCTTGACGTGCTCGATGGCCGCGGCCAGCGCGGCCTCGGCCATCCCGACCGCGGCGGCGCCGACCGTCGGCCGCATGTGGGCGAGGTCGCCGAGCGCGACGGCGATGCCCGCCCCGCGCCGGCCGACCATGTTCTCGGCGGGCACCGGCGTCCGGTCGAAGGTGACCTCGGTCTCGGGACCGGCCTTGAACAGCTTGTAGTCCGTCCACGACACGCCCTCGGCGGGCAGGTCGACGATGAAGGCCGAGATGCCGCGCTTGCCCAGCTCGGGATCGGTCTTCGCGAAGACGAGGAACGTGGTGGCGGCCGCCGGGCCGAAGACGAAGCGCTTGTGGCCCGTGAGGTAGAACGTGTCGCCCTCCTGCTCGGCGACGGTCTGGATCCCGCCGACGTCGGAGCCCGCGGCGGGCTCGGTCAGGCAGATCGAGAACGTCTTGGTGCCGTCGATGATGTGCGGCGCGTAGCGGGCGCGCAGCGCGTCGCTGCCGTGGAGGACGAGCGCGTTGATCGGCAGGCCCTGGGCCGCGAACAGCTCGTCGGCCGTCGGGCACACGCGGGCGAGCTCGTGCCGGATCAGGCACAGGGTGGTCGAGGAGTGCCCGGCGCCGCCGTACTCCTCCGGGAAGAAGTACGACCACAGGCCGGACTCGCCCATGATCCGGGCCAGCTCGGTCGGGTACTCCTCCGACTGGTCCATCTCCTCGGCGATCGGTGCGAGCCGCTCGGCCGCGAACGCGCGCACGTGCTCGCGCACCGCGAGCTGCTCGGGGGTGAACGGGTAGTCCAGGGCGCGCACCCCGGCGGGTTCGAACTGTGGCTCTACGCGCGTGGAGACCGACAACGGTGAACTCCTCCTCCGGGCTGAACAATCTGCCGACCATTTGGTAGGCTAGTTGCCCGCTGGGGAGGAAGTCAAGGCGGTTGTTCGAGACGGTCGTGGAGGACGACGCGTGCACTTCGGAATGCTCTGGTCGCTGCGCAACCCGCCCGCCTACGGGCGCTCGCTGGCCGACCTGTATCGCGACACGCTGGAGGAGATCGTGTACGCCGAAGCGCTCGGCTACCACGCGGTCTGGCTCACCGAGCACCACTTCAAGGACGACGATTACCTGCCGTCGGTGATGCCCGTGCTGGGGGCGATCGCGGCGCGCACCACGCGCGTGCGGATCGGCCCCTACGTGCTGCTGATGCCGTTTCATCACCCGGTGCGCCTGGCCGAGGACGCCGCGGTCGTCGACGTGCTGTCGGGCGGCCGGCTGGACCTGGCGATCGGCGTCGCCTACATGCCCGACGAGTTCGACGGGTTCGCGATCGACCGGCGCACCCGCGGGCGCCGGCACGAAGAAGGCACGCAGATCCTGCTCGGCGCGTGGGGCGACGAGCCGCTCGAGCACCACGGGCAGCTGTTCGACTTCAGCGGCGTGCCGGTCACGCCCAAGCCGGTCCAACGGCCGATCCCGATCTATCTCGGCGGCACGTCGCGGCCGGTGCTGGAGCGGGTGGCGCGGCTCGGCGTCCGCGGCGTGGCGGGGCGGCCGTCGGCGGACGACATGCCGTTCCTGTTGGAGAAGCTGGCCGAGCACGGCCGGGACCCGGCGTCGGTCGAGTACCTGCCGTTCCGGTTCCTCTGGGTCGATCGCGATCACGAGCGCGCCCGGCGCGTGGCGACGCCGTACGTGGAGTGGATCGTCGGCAACTACCAGCGCTGGCACGGCGCGTCGGAGATCCCGCTCTATCAGGGCGACATCAACCGCCACTGCATCATGGGCTCGCCCGAGTACTGCATCGAGCGCATCGAGGACTTCCTCGCCCGCGGCGCGCACGCGCCGATCGAGCAGCTGATCATCCAGCCGCCGCTGCTCGGGATCGACCACGCCGAGAGCATGCGGATGCTCGAGACGTTCGCGACCGAGGTGATGCCGCACTTCGCTCAGACGAAGGCGGCGAGCCGTGCGGCGAACGCCTCCGGCGCTTCCAGCGGCCCGTAGTGGCCTGAGCCCGGGAAGATCTCCGAACCGGGCCGCCGGCGCCAGGGCTCGCTCAGCTCGCCTTCGAGGCGGATCACCGGGCAGGGCACCGGCGCGTCGGGCGCCTGCCCCATCCGGTACAGGCGCGCCTCGTCCTCCGGGCGGCACGCGAGCTTCACCGTGCCGGCGGGACCTGGGCCGAAGCCCGCCTCGACGTAGGCGCGGCGGACGCGGGGGTCGAAGGACTTCAGCGGCTCGCGCAGCGCCAGCGTCTGCTCGGCGGCGTCGTGGCTCGGGAACCAGTCGCGCCGGCGCTGCGCGGCGGCGGCGAGCGCCTGCACGCGCTCGGGCGGCGCGCCGTCGGCGCCCGGGGGCTCGTAGAGCAGCAGCGCGCGGTACTCACTCGCGGCCAGCAGCAGGGCGACCGCGCCGCCGGAGTGCCCGACGCCGGCCGGGCGCTCGCCGGTCAGCCGGTGCACGGCCTGGGCGGCGGCGCGGGTGTCGCGGGCGAGCGCGTCCCAGGAGAAGGGGTGCTCGGGCTCGACGCGGCTGGCGCCGTGACCGCGCAGGTCGAGCGCGAACGCCCGGACCGTGGGGACGGCGTGCGCGACCGGTCCCCAGACCGCGCCGTTGAAGCCGATCCCGTGCGCAAAGACCACGGGCCGGCCCGCGCCCCCGAGGTCGCGCAGCTCGAGCTCGACGCCGTCGGAGGCGGCGATCCTCATCGCCGGACGGGCCGGCCGCGGCGGAACTCCAGGAACTCGAAGCCGGCGTCGCGGGCCTTGGCGTGCAGGCCCCGCAGGTCGACCTTGCCGACGCTGTTCTTGGGCAGCTCCGGCTCGAGCACGGCGACCAGCTCCGGGACCTTGAACTCGGCGAGCTGCTCGGCGCAGATCGCGACGACCTCCTCGGGCTCGAGCCGAGCGCCCGGCTGCGGAGAGAGCAGCGCGGCGACGCGCTCGCCCATGACCTCGTCCGGGACCCCGACGACGATCACCTCCTTGACGGCCGGGTGGCGGATGATCACCGCCTCGACCTCGTTCGGGAAGACGTTCTCGCCGCCGCGCTTGAGCATGTGCTTCTGGCGGCCGGAGATGGAGAGGAACCCGTCCTCGTCGAGGAAGCCGAGATCGCCCGTGTGCAGCCACCCGTCCCGCAGCGCCGCGCGGGTCGCGTCCTCGTTGCGCCAGTAGCCGGCCATCATCGAGCGGCCGCGGACGAGGATCTCGCCGACCGCGCCCGGGCCGGGGTCGCCGTCGATGCGCACGGCGATGCCGGCGTACGGCGGACCGACCGTGCCCGGCTTGGGCGGATGCTTGGTGGGGATGTGGCCGGCCACCGCGGGGCCCATCTCGGTCAGGCCGAAGACGTTGGCGATCGCCGTGCTGGGCGCGAACCGGGCCCAGCTCGCGAGCAGCGAGTCGGGCACGCCGGCGCCGCCGAAGTAGACCATCCGCAGATGCTCCAGCCCGCCCTCGCGCCGCGTGCGCTCCGCGTGCTTGGCCATCAGCGTCGCGACCGCGCTGACCGTGGGGAAGAGCGTGACGCCGTGGCGCTCGAGCAGCGCGAACGCCGCGTCGGCGTTGAAGCCCTCGTGGACCACGACGGTGCCGCCCGCCATCAGCGTGGGCAGCGCGATGAAGTGCGTCGACGTGTGGTAGAGCGGCAGCAGCGCGAGCGCCACGTCGTCGCCGGTGATCTCGAACGCGTTGCCACAGACCGTGGCGCAGTGGAGAATCCCCTCGTGCGTGAGCCTGACGCCCTTCGGACTGTCGGTGGTGCCGGACGTGTAGAAGATCGCCGCGTCGCTCGCGGGGTCCGGCGCCGCGGTGGGCGCCTCGCCGCCGTCCGGGAGCGCGTCGAGGTCCAGGCGCTCCACCGCGCCGGCGAGGGCGCGGGCCACGTCCGCGTGCTCGGCGCCGTGCAGCAGCGCGCGGCACTCGGCGTGGTCGATCAGGAACGCCAGCTCGGAGACGCTCAGGCGGGTGCCGAGCGGAACGGAGACCGCGCCGGCGCGCGCGATCCCGAGGTAGCCGAACCAGAACTCGGCCCGGTTGGCGCACAGCAGCGCCACCCGGTCGCCGGGCTCGACGTGCAGCGCGGCGGCGACGCGCGCCACGCCGGCCTCCAGCTCGGCGTAGGAGATGCGGCGCTCGCCGTCGGTGATCGCGATCGCGTCCGCGAACTCGCGGGCTCCAACGGCGGCGACGTCCGCGAGGGTGCGCGGGCGCTCGCGCGTCGGCGCCCAGGGCAGGGCCGAGGTGTCGAGCGGAGTGACCAACCGTTTGGTAGGTTATGGAGCGCCTGGAGCGCTGTCAAGCCCGCTCCGCCGATCGGTATGGAAACGTAGCCAGTGAGGGCCAGATGCGTGCAGCGCGAAACACAGCCACCTCCGCAGCGACCGGATCCGGTCGCCAGCAGCAGGTGCTCAAGGCCGCCGCGGACATCTTCCGGCGCAAGGGCTACGACGCCACCTCGCTGCAGGACATCGCGGACGCCGTCGGCATCCAGAAGGGCAGCCTCTACCACTACATCGACACCAAGGAAGACCTGCTCTTCGCCATCATCAAGGACACGCACGACCGCACGCTGAAGGGCAACTCCCGCTGGCGGACGATCGAGGGCGACGCGCTCGCGCGCCTGCGGGTCTTCATCGAAGACCACGCGCGCGTGTCGATGAAGCACGGGCGCTCCACGTCGATCTACTTCCGCGACGCGCGGGCGCTGAGCCGGGCGCGGCGGGACGAGATCATGACCGCGCGCGACGAGTACGAGAGCGCGCTGCGCTCGCTGATCGAGCAGGCGCAGGCCGAGGGCACGGTCAACCCCAAGCTCAACCCGCGCCTGGCGACGTTCGCCATCTTCGGGATGATCAACTGGCTCTACCAGTGGTACCGGCCGTCGGGCGCGCTGTCGCCGGACACGATCGCGCGCTCGCTCGCCGACCAGGCGCTCGCCAGCCTCACCGCCGAGCCGCCGCCGGTCTGAGTGGCGGGCTTCTCCGAGGCCACGGCGGTCACGGCGATGCGTGACGGCGAGTTCGCCGTCACGCTGGACGACGCGTGGACGGTGGGGGACCGGCCCAACGGCGGCTACCTGCTGGCGCTGCTGGCGCGAGCGGGGCTCGCGGCCCAGTCCGGTCAGCGCCACGTGCTGGCGGCCTCGGCGCACTTCCTCGGGGCGCCGGCGTGCGGACCGGCCTCGGTGTCGGTCGAAATGCTGCGCGCGGGGCGCTTCGCCAGCCAGGTGCGCGCGCTGCTGGTGCAGGACGGGCGCGCGCTCGTGCACGCGCTCCTGACACTCGGTCGCTTCGACGACGCGCCGGCGCGCTTCTCCGGCGCGCCGCCGGTCGCCCTGCCCGCGCTCGCCGAGTGCGTCCGCCTGCCGGTCCGCCGCTCGGAGCGCCAGCCGATGGGCCTCTGGGACGCGGTCGAGCTGCACGCCGACCCGGCGACGCTGGGCTGGGCCCGGCGCGCGCCGAGCGGCGACCCGGAGTCCCGGGCCTGGATGGTCCCGGCCACCGACGACCCGCTGCTGGCGCTCGTCGCCGTCGACTGTCTCCCCGCGGTCACGCTGGAGCTCGGCTCGCGTGGCTGGGTGCCCACCCTCGAGCTGACCGCCTACCTGCGCGCCCTGGCCGCGCCCGGTCCGTGGCGGGTCCGCCAGCACGCCCGCCTGGTCCGGCACGGCGTCGTCGACGAGACCTGCGAGGTGTGGGACGCCTCCGGCGCCCTGATCGCGCAGGCCACGCAGCTGGCCGGCGTGCGCTTCCCCGACTAGCCAACCGTCCGTTTGGTAGGTATCCTCGGGCCCGTGACGCTCGCTGTGATCGCCTCGGCCGTGCGCACGCCGATCGGCTCCTACGGCCGGTCGCTGCGCGACGTCGCCCCCACCGAACTCGGCGCCCACGCGGCGCGCGCCGCCCTCGACCGCGCGGGCGTGCCGCCCGAGCGGGTCGACCACGTCGTCTTCGGCAACGTCATCCACACCGCGCCCGAGGACATGTACATGGCGCGCGTGGTGGCGATGAAGGCGGCGGTCCCGAAGGAGACGCCGGCCTACACCGTCAACCGCCTGTGCGGGACCGGCGTGCAGGCGATCGTCTCCGCCGTGCAGGCGATCCAGGTCGGCGACGCCGAGGTCGCCCTGGCCGGCGGCGCCGAGTCGATGAGCCGCGGGCCGTACTGGGCGCCGTCGGTCCGCTGGGGCGCGCGCATGGGGGAGACCGCGCTGGTCGACGCGGTGGTCGGCGTGCTCACCGATCCCTTCCACGACGTGCACATGGGCGTGACCGCCGAGAACCTCGCCGAGCGCGGCGCGATCTCGCGCGAGCGCCAGGACGCGTTCGCCCTCGAATCGCACCGCCGCGCGGCCGCCGCGCGCGCCGCGGGCCGCTTCGCCGATCAGATCGTGCCGATCGAGGTGCCCGCCAGGCGCGGCGCCGTGACCGTCGACGCCGACGAGCACATCCGCGAGGACGTCGCGCTCGACGCGCTCGCCAAGCTCAAGCCGGCGTTCAAGCCGGGCGGCACCGTCACCGCCGGCAACGCGTCCGGCATGAACGACGCGGGCGCCGCCGTCGTCCTGCTCGCGCCGGAGCGCGCCGAAGCGCTCGGCACGCCCGTCAAGGCGCGCGTCCTCGCCTACGCGACGTGCGGCGTCGACCCCGCCTACATGGGCATCGGCCCGGTCCCCGCGGTGCGGAAGGTGCTCGAGCGCGCCGGCGTGGCGCTCGACGACATCGGCGTCATCGAGCTCAACGAAGCCTTCGCCGCGCAGGCCCTGGCCGTGATCGACGAGCTGGGCCTGGATCCCGAGAAGGTCAACCCGAACGGCGGCGCGATCGCGCTCGGCCACCCGATCGGCGCGACCGGCGCGGCGATCACCGCCAAGTGCGTCGCCGAGATGGAGCGCGCCGGCCACCGGTACGGCCTGGTCACGCTCTGCATCGGCGGCGGCCAGGGCATCGCCCTCCTGCTCGGGGCTCCGTGACCGCGCTGCGCATCCCCGAAGGCGACGCGGCGCGCGGGCTCTTGGCCGTGCAGGACGCGCTGGAGGCGGGGGAGCCGCTGCTCATCACCGGGCTCGCCGCGCTGGCCGCGGTCGAGGACCGGGCGCTGCGGCGGCTCGTGGCCGCGACCTGCGACGCGCTGCGGGCGCACCCCCAGCCGGTGCTGGCGGCCAGCGACGAGCCGCTGCTGGACACCGGGCTCGAGGTCGCGCTGGCCTGCGACCTGCGGTTCGTGCGCCGGGGCGTCGAGGTCGGGCTCCCGGCGACGCTGACGGGCTGGCTGCCGTGCGGCGGCGGCCAGCGGCTGCTGCGCCTCGCCGGGACGAGCCTCGCGACGCGGATGCTGCTGCTGGGCGAGACGGTGCGGGCGGGCGCGGAGGTCGAGCGCTTCATGACCGTCGTCGACGACGCGCTGCCGGCGGCGGCGGTGGCGCTCGAGCAGGTGGCCGCGCGCGGGCCGCTGGCGCTCGAAGCGCTCGCGAGCCTGATCCGGTCGGCCGCGGAGCTGCCCCTGAGCGCGGGCGCGGCGATCGAGGCCGACCTGGCCTGCCTGCTGCTGGACACCGCCGATCGAGCCGAGGGCCTGGAGGCCTTCCGTGCGCGCCGCAGCCCGCGTTTCGAGGGCCGCTAGCGCGGCGCTGGAGGCCGTCGGGCTCGACCCGGGGCTGGCCGCGCGCGTGCAGACCGACACCCGCGGCCTCGACGCGGCGGTCGGCGCGCTCGCCCGCGCCGACGGCCGCCGCGGCGCCGCCGATCTCTGGACGCGCGTGGCCGAGCGCGCGCTCGCGCTCCAGCACGCGCTCGCGGCCGCGGCCGCGCCGGAGCGGCGCCTCGAGCTCGACGGCGCGGGCGTCCTCGAGCGCCGCTTCCTCGCCCCGCTGCGCGTGCTGGGCGACGCCCGCCGCGGCGTCACGATCGCCGGCCGCCTGGCCGTGCAGACCCCGACGCCGCTGCATCGCGAGCTGCTGGCGGCCGCGACCGGCGACCGTCCGCTCGCCGCCTGGGCCGCCGGCCGCGAACCGGCGGCCGCCCGCGACGAGCTGCAGGCGTGGGGGCTCCCCGCGCAGCTCGTCGCCGCCGGGCCGATGCGCCGTCCCCCGAGCCTGGCGCCGGCCGGCGCTCGAATCTCGCTGCGCGGGGTGCGCGTGGTGGAGCTGGGCGGACTGTGGGCGGCGCCGCTGGCCGCGCAGCTGCTGCGGGAGCTCGGGGCGGAGGTCGTGAAGGTCGAGGCGCCGTCGCGGCCCGACGGCGCGCGGCGCGGGCCGCGGTCGCACTTCCTGGCCCTCAACGCCGGCAAGCGGATGCTGGCGCTCGATCTGCGGCGCGACGCCGAGCGCGCGCGCTTGGAGGCGCTGCTCGGACCGGAGACGATCGTGATCGAGAACTTCACCGGACGCGTGCTGGGCAACCTCGGCCTGCCGCCGGAGCGGATCCTTCATACCGGGGCGGCGCTCGTGCGGATGCCGGCCTCGCGCGAGCGGCCCGACGACCGGGCGCTGGGATCGCTGGTGGAGCTCGCCGGCGGCCTCGGGCTCGAGGACGCGTGCGCGCCGCTCCCGTTCACCGACGCGCTGTCCGGCGCGACGGCGGCGCTGCAGGCGGTCGCGGCGCTGTGCGGGCCGCGCGCCCGCACGGTCGGGCAGATCGAGGACGTCGCCGGGGCGCTGCGGTGAGGGACACGATCCGCTTCGAGGTCGAGGGGCCCGTCGCGACCGTCGTGCTCGACCGCCCCGAGGTCCACAACGCGTACTCGACGCGGATGCGCGACGAGCTGCACGAGGTCTTCTCCCACTGCCGCGACGACGACGAGCTGCGCGTGGTCGTGATCCGCGCGGAGGGACGGTCGTTCTGCGCGGGCGCGGACCTCGACGAGTTCGGCACGGCGCCGAGCCCGTTCGAGGCGCGCCGGATCCGCTTCGCCCGGGACGTGTGGGGCACGCTGCGGGCGATCCCGGTGCCCGTGATCGCCGTGCTCCACGGCCACGCCATCGGCTCCGGCCTCGAGCTCGCGCTGCTCGCGACGCTGCGGATCGCCGCCCGCAGCACCCGGCTGCGCATGCCCGAGGCCCAGCTCGGCCTGCTCCCCGCCGCGTGCGGAACGCAGACGCTGACGCGGCTCGCCGGCCCGCAGACCGCCGGCGGCCTGCTGCTGCTGGGCCGCGACCTCGACGCCGGCGCGGCCAGGGCCGCCGGGCTCCTGGACCTGGTGGTCGACGACGACGAGCTCGCCGCGACGACCGCGCGCGTCGTGGACGCGCTGGCCGCGCG
>Ga0182736_1000848_pt1 | contig 37619 bp, 33 predicted proteins | sample eDN5th30CKraftBY_FD_128882 | JGI IMG/M metagenome (GOLD analysis project Ga0182736, IMG submission 128882) | Enriched backyard soil microbial communities from Emeryville, California, USA - eDNA 5th pass 30_C Kraft BY (version 2) (version 2) | ecosystem: Environmental > Terrestrial > Soil >... | reverse complement strand
GGAAGTAACGATGGATATGGCTCCCAATATGGCCAAGGCTATTCGCAGGTGTTTCAGGAATGCCAGAAGGGTTATCGATCGGTTTCATGTGCAAAAACTTGCTTATGATGCTGTTCAGGAACTTCGCATTAGATACCGTTGGGAAGTGTTAGATGAAGAAAGTAAAAAGATTGCCAGAGCTCGTAAAAACGGTATTCCTTATGATCCTGAAGTACTCTCCAATGGTGATACCCTCAAACAGCTACTGGCAAGGTCAAGACATCTGTTGTTCAAGCATCCCAGTAGATGGACAGAAAGCCAAAAGCACCGGGCAGAACTCTTATTTCTACGATTCCCTCTTCTAAAAAAAGCATATAATCTGGGAATAGCTCTTGGAGATATCTTCAATAAGTGCAGAGACAAGAAAGTCGCTTTTACCAAACTTGGTCTATGGCATAACCAGGTAGAAGCCTCAGGGATAGCATCTTTTGAAAGCGTGGCCAGATCTATCGCTGCCCATCATCCCTATATCCTACATTACTTTGATAACAAAAGTACCAATGCTTCCGCAGAGTCCTTCAACGCTAAATTGAAAGCATTCAGAAGTGTCTTCCGGGGCCTTAGAGATACCCAATTCTTTCTTTATCGTGTAATGAAATTATATGCTTAAGAATTATCTCCCCCCAAGAATTCGGTATGATCCCCGACAATCCCAGCGGGATCACGAAAGCCTCACAGAAATGTGGGGCTTCTATCGTTTAAGCTGGGATGAGAACAGAAGCGCCGGCCGGGTTCGAACTATTTCTCGGCAGCATATGGTGTGTGGGGTAAGTGAGACGCAAACTTTAAGAAATCCAATGCTGTAACTGCGTGGCAAGTCCTAAAAATACTGCAAATCCTACTACGTCCTGAAAAGCGGTCTCGAATGGCCCTGCTGTTGTCGCCGGATCGAAACCTAATTTCTTTGAGAAGAAAGGAATAATAGTGCCCATTAACCCCGCAGTTATCGTTGAGCAAATTAATGCGCCGCAAATTACAATACCGAAAGGCATATGTTTCGACCATATTGCACCAATTGTCCCTAAGATCAGACCGCAGGTTACTGCCATAATTAAGGAAGTCAAAGCCTCTTTTCCCAACGAACTCCATGCGCTCTTGCGACCTGCGCTTTTCGTGTCAAGCGCACGGACAGTAATGGCTGCTGATTGTAAACCGACATTACCTGAGATAGCAGATATAACAGGCATAAAAGACGCCAATAGAATTACTTTTGTAAGAACTGCGTCGTAATGTGAAATCACTACACCTGCCAGAAGTTCAATAACCATGGTTCCTAAAAGCCAGGGAACCCGCAACTTCGCGGCCTGAAATGGAGAAAGGTTTTCCATTGTTTTGGCATCGGTACCTACAGATTGCATGTATAAATGATGTAGCCGGGAAACAATCACCTTCATTAGATCGTCAGCAGGGATAATACCGACAAGGTAACCATCTTCATCGGTCACCGGTAATGCCATGAACTTATAGGTAGAAAGAAGTGCAGCGGCATCTTCCTCTTTAGCCTTTGCAGGAATAGATATAATATCTGTTGCCATAACTTCAGCTACCCGTCGTTTTGGATTGCACATAACTAAATCTCGAATGGATATAACGCCTAATAGACGATGTCCAAAGGCAGTAACTCCGCTCTCCTGAGCAACAACGTATAAAACAGCGGGTACATCAACTTTTGGATCTGTCTTTTTAACTTGTAAAAGGGCTTCTTCAATCGTTATATCCGCTGGTAACCGGATGAATTCAGAAGTCATTATCCTTCCTGCGGTGCCTTTCGCGTAGTTAATGCGCTGTTTTACATCCTGAACGACCAAAGGATCGGCGAAATCATTTTTGAGATAGGTTTGAACGTACTTCTTTGGAGCTTCCGCTATAATAGCAGCCGCATCCCTCGGAGCAAGGGGCTCCACAAGATCTGCTAATTTATTATCTTTAGACTGTGATAACAATTTTTTGACAAGCCCTAGGTCAATTTTTTCCAGAACTTTTACTGCTAAAGATTTTTCTAATGCGGTAAATATTATACAAGCTTGTTCAGTCTCCAAATTTTCCATGGCCAAAGCTATATTGGATGGCGATTCATCACTTATGACAGCATGTATGGACTTAATATCCGGCGTTGATTTCGATTCACTCAAGATCGAACGAAGCCGTTCTACCAGTGCTTTCCAATTTTGTTCCTCAACCATAACCTTTTAATTATTATACAATTGGAATTCTTGTGTATTCATTTGAGCAGTTTCGGGTAAATGGTTTGATATATTTTGATAGGTAGCCGTCATAATATGAGCATGAGTAGTTTTGTATTATTGGTTGTAATTGAACAGACTAACATGTAGGTTTGTTTACGATATCTTTTGCTTTGATAATTAAGATGGGGGTAAAAATCCATAATAAAGCACATCGTGCTTATTGTATGCGTTTACTGTTTTATTGAGAAAAAGAGAAAAGAATTGCAGGATAAATTTTAAATTTGGATTATTCGAGTAGAGTTTTACTAGAAACCAATTAGCCTATATGAAAACGATTTTAATCCCTATTGATTTTTCCACAGCAACCCAGCATGTCTTAGACTACGTCTCTGCGGCAAGTAAAGATATTAAAATAGAAAGGGTCATATTGCTTACAAGCATGTATACTTCTGTATATCAACAAATTGTTTTTTCAGCAGAATATATGTGCTTAAATGAAAGTAATTTTGAAATAGAGAGACGAGGAATATTGGACCATATAGAAAATTTATGTCTCGAGTTTACAGAAAAAATAGATTTTCACACCAAAGTTGAAAAGGCCATTACTGAGTTACCCCTTATTAATGCAATTAGTCAGCTTATTCGCCAGGAAAAACCAGATATGCTGGTTTTAAATAGCGACCAAGCTAATCCAGACGCTGGATACATCGGTAAAAACGTAATCCCCATAGTTAAGTCAAGCACTATACCTATTCTAATTATCCCTTCAAATGCCCATTATCAAAAGTTTCGCTCAGCACTAATTCCGATAGATTTTCAAGCGCTCGACAGGCTGACGGTATTTCGTCAATCGTTGGCCATTACGTCAGATATTAAACCCTTTATAAAAGTACTTAATATTAGCAGGAAAGGTGATTTTGAACACGAAAAGCATAATTTGCTACGATTACTTACTGGGTTTTCAATTTCTGTTCATCAAACGGACAATCCAGATATTCTTGACGGAATTTTGGATTTTATTGAGCAAAATGATTTACAGCTTATTATGGCTCTTCCGGGCAAATATAATTTCTTCAAGAGGCTTACTCATCGGAGTATCACGCAAACAATAACACTTAAATCACATTTACCGGTATTAATTCTTAAACAAAGCTAGTATATGGTGTTAACAACTTTCGTTAAATAACATCTTTTTATTTTTTTTTAAAAATAAAAGATTGATTTATAGTTACTAATATGAGTTGTTATATTTTTTTTAGACTGAAATTTGGTCGAGATGGTCAAAAAATATACCTTTGCACGCGTTAACAGTTCAACAAATGAAATAAAATTTCAAATTCTGAAAGTTAATGTTTCTAATATAGATTGGATTCCGTAGCTCAGCTGGTAGAGCAATACACTTTTAATGTATGGGTCCTGGGTTCGAATCCCAGCGGGATCACAAAAGCCTCACAGAAATGTGGGGCTTCTATCGTTTAAGCTGGGATGAGAACAGAAGCGTCGGCCGGGTTCGAACCGTTTCTCGGCAGCCTATGGTGTGTGGAGTAAGTGTTACTATCATCAAGGGAGAGCTCCTTTTCATCCGGACTATAGATCTTCAACACATAGTAGCTGTCATCATGATTGTGCCATAATTTGAGGTTCCCTTATTTTTTAACAACAACAAACTCAATTCAAAAAACTTGCAGTAGCTTTATTCACCTATTCAGGAACATAATAAAATTATCTTTACCAGATGAATCAAGCAGTCTATTCAGATCTATTTTCAATTACAGATATTCCTATTTCTACTTTAGTATCCATTTTTTCATCAGAGCGTTATCATATTCTTTTGTTCGATGGCAAAGGTACCCTGACCATTGATTTTATTAATTATGAATTTGAGGGCAAGTCGATTTTCTTCACTTCCCCTTATCAACATTTTAAGATTACTACAGACCAATCATTTATGATCAAAAAAATCGATTTCCATGGTGACTTTTATTGTATTGAATATCATAAAGAAGAGGTGGCTTGCAATGGTTTATTATTCAACAATATTTATTCTAATCCATTTATCACACTTAATCAAGAAAATTATGAGGAACTAAAGTATCTTACCTGTAAATTGACTAAGGAAATTGAAAATAACAACCAGTATTCCGAACCCATTTTAAAAGCTTACTTGCAATTGATTTTAGCAATTGGCAGCAAAATAAAAAGTCAAGAATTAGCTAGTTCAACTGCGCTACCCAGAAAGCAAAATGCAATCGAGAAGTTCAAGCCCTTATTGGAACAAAATTATATCGTGCACAGGGATACCTCTTTTTACGCAGATAAATTAGCTTTATCTCCTGGTGTATTTACAAAACGATGCAAAAGCTTCTACAGGAAAACACCTTCACAACTCATTCAAGAACGGGTAATATTAGAAGCAAAGAAACTGATTCATCTTACTTATAAAAATTTTAAAGAAATTGCTGCATTATTAAATTTTGAAGACGAGCACTATTTTAGTCGATACTTTAAAAAGAACACAGGCATTACACCAACCCTATTTCGAAAAAAGGTAGGGATTTCCATTGCGGGTGATTTGTCCAATAAGTAAACTGATTTGTCCATTTATACAGCATCTTACTTACACTATCTTTACTGTATATTAAAATGACAAATATGTTATCTTACTTAGCTAATTCTCAAAAACTCTTTTTCAATTTTATTAGGATTGCAGTATTTATTGTAATGGCATGGATAGGTGGATTAAAAGCCTTTCAGTATGAAGCTGAAGGGATCGTCCCATTTGTTGCCAATAGTCCATTTATGAGTTTCTTTTACCACAAAGAAGCACCAGAGTATAACAATTATAAAAATAAAGAGGGAGAAGTAGTGCCTAGAAACATTGAATGGCATCAAGCAAACGGCACCTATTTATTCTCTTATCTTTTAGGTGCAGCAATAGTAGTTATAGGAGCACTAACATTAGCTGGTGTTTTTAGTCCACAAATTGGTCTTTTGGGTGGTTTATTAACGGTGGGAATGTCATTGATTACTTTATCGTTTTTAATAACAACTCCTGAGGTCTATGTGCCCAATTTAGGCGGGCCGGAGTATGGTTTTCCTTTTTTATCAGGTGCTGGAAGATTAGTAATTAAAGATATAATCATGTTAGCAGCAGGATTAGTCGTCGCTTCAGATTGTGCAAAACGAATTTTGGATAAAGAGGTGCGTACAATTAAATCAAAGCAAATAGATCGTTAAATGCTTCTGTCATTGAAGGATGGGTGAAGACAGTGTCTCAGATCACCTGATAATCTAACCCGTCATTTATCAGCTCCAATCCCCAAATGGATGGTGCTCTTGTTTTAAGGAATTCACCAACTCCAATAAATCCCCTTCCAAAGAATTCAAGTTTTGTACCAGCGGCATCACAAAGAAGCCTCAAAGAAATGTGAGGTTTTTGTCGTTTAAGCTGGAATGAGAACAGCAGGATTGGCGAGTTTTAACGCCTATTTCGATAATTTACAGACAATGGTTTTTCATCAAAAAAAAATCAATAAAATGTTAATTACCATTATAAGGTGCCGAAAACTTTCCATCGGTTACGTTTATGTACTCATCGCCAGCACTTAGTCTTAATTTCCCTGAAAAGGTGCCTTTTACTCCCCAAGCCGTTAAGCTTGTGATGGTAAGTGTAAATTGGGTGCCATCGCTTCTTCCACCACTATAGACGGTAGTTCCCATAATCTTCCCATCTTTATAATTTTGTATATAATACTGCCCATCAAGTTCTGGGACGCTTCCACCGGCTACTGAATAGCTTTGTTCTTTAACTCCATCGCCAGGGATTAAGAGATCAATACCAAACCCAGTCACCATATCCTCCTTTTCCCAGCCACTAATTACCACAAAGTGAACCACTTCTTCGGCGGGCTTATCGTTTGCATTTACGTGATAGTTAAAATTATATTCCTTACCATTTAATTTACAGCTCAAGAATTTTTCTGAACTATCGCCAATATCTCCATCATTTTTACTACATGATGATAGACAAGTAAGTATAAGTAGCGTAAATGCTATAAACAAGTAATTATTTAATTGGGTTGTTTTCATGAAAATGGCGATTTGGACGCTTCTATTGTTCTTGATACGTTTCGACGGGCTCGAAGTGATATAATTCTAAAACAAGAGGTTGGTATTTCGCCAACCTCTACAATTAAAACGGCCTACTTTTTAACCTTAATTGAGATTTGGCCGTCTTCCAGGGTTTCAATATTTTTTTCATCAAATACTTCTGGGTTTGTTTTTTGGAGAGCTTCTAGCAAGTCTTCGGTTGTACCACTATGCTGTAAGCTAATCGTAGAGCCAGATGTACTGAATTTCGTTTTTGCGCTAGCAACCCCCTTGGTGTTCTCGGCTTTTTCAGCAATGCTTTTTAAGACAGCAAAATCAACACCGCTAATCGCTACAGTAGTTTTGGTTTCGGCATCAGCTTCTGCATTACCTTTCTTTTTGCCAAATAAGCTACTGATTTTACTACCAGTTTTCCCTGCCCTATCCGCCTGATTTCCTGCCTTATCGGCTTTATCAAGTGTACGGTCTATTTTATCTAAAATGCCTTGAGCATTTACAGACACTACACCAAATAACATAATGGCGCAACATATCATTCCAAATTTTTTCATAGTGATTTAATTTTTAGACATGTGTTTAAATTATAAACCCAAAAAGACAAACTATTGCTATTCGAAACAATAGGAGCATATCTGCATTTTTTTCTAATGGTATTCCTGTATTTTAGCACAAACATCAGGTTTTATGCAGTTAATTTTTACTTTTATGTAAACAGAGAATATTACGCTTAAATCAAGATTTGCATTAAAGCCTATGAATACCATTTAGTCTAACTATTTTGTTTTTTTAATTATTTATGAAAAGATGTTTACTAACACTACTATTTTGTTGGTGCTTTATAGCGAATGCACAAACCACTCTTTCTCTTGATGATGACGCAGCTTATATTCTTCGCTATGAAGAAAAGGTTACCAAATTAGAAAACGATAGTGCCAAAGCGTTTGGGTATTTACAATTGTCTAGCTACTGCAGACTAATTGCCGATACGGTAAAAATGAAACGATATTTGGCATTAGGTAAACAACTGGCTGGTAGAAATATATTTTTAAATGCTGCTGTTCCGTATTTCGAAAGCATAAGGCTTTTCAATACAGGAAATATACCATTAATACAAAATAAATTAATGGAGGCAGAAAAAAAATTAGCTCCAATTAATAGTAAAGATGCTTTTAGGATTAGAGGCTTAGTTTGGCACGCTTACAGTACTTTTCAGCAAATGCAAGGCAAAGAAAATGAGGCGACCAAAAATTTTATTAGTAAAGCACTTCCTTATGCTAATAAATCGGAGAATTTGTTTCTAATTGGCAATGTAAATAAGTCCATAGGAATAGGTTTTATGAATGCCGATCGGCGAGATTTGGCCGCTGAATACCTTAATGTAGCACTCAAAAACATAGAACAATCTACTGATAACCCTACTAGACTGGAAACTTTAGTTGAAACTTATATCACCACAGCTGAAAATGATGTTTACCGAAAACAATTAATAAAAGCAAAAATTAATTTAGACAAAGCATACCGAATATTAAAACAGCATCCCACATCAAACTTATATTACAAATTCGATTATGCACAAGGCATTTATTATAGCAGGCTTAAACAATACGACAAAAGTTTACAATATTTTGAACACGGAATTGCGCTTGGTTTAAAGGATCCACAATCGGTTAATTCTGTAAACCGTCTAAAATACGGCAAATATGAAACACTTTTTTTGAAAAAGGACTTCAAAAAAGCCGGTGCTCAATTGGAGGATCTGGTAAAAAGTCCATATATGCTAAGTAGTGATAAAAGAATGTATTACAAAGATTTAGCTAAGGTGTACACTAATGGCGGTCTTACTGATCAGGCTTTAAAATGGTCTGAAAAATATATCCGTCTTAGCGATAGTTTATATGAGGCAAAATTCCAAAACGATATTGTTGAGATGGAGAAAAAATACAGGGAAGCCGATAATAAACAACAGATAGCTAGTTTAAAAGCACAGAAGAAAAATGCCGATTTAACAGCTAGGAATAATAAACTGTTAGCCTGGTTTTTGGGTATAACAGGTCTCTTTTTGTTAATTGTATTTATAGTTATTTGGTTGTTGCGTAAAAACCAGATCAATCTCGCCAGTCAGAAATTATTAGAAATAGAACAAAAACAACAAATAGTTCTAAGTAAAGCGATGTTAGATGCCGAAGAAAAAGAACGTAACCGCCTGGCCAGAGATTTACACGATGGCTTAGGCGGAATGTTGGCTGGTGTTAAAATAAATTTATCAAGTTTAGCAAACAGCAATGATATGGAAAATCAAAGTTTCGAACTTCAAAAGATTATTAATCAATTGGATGGCTCGGTTACCGAATTAAGAAATATTGCGAGGAATATGATGCCGCAAACCTTAATTAATTTTGGCCTAGAAACCGCTTTGAAAGAATTTTGTGAAGGTATGATGAGTCCTAATCTTGAGATAGATTTTGAAGCATTTAACATTAACCCGAATATCCCTTTTCCAAAACAAGCTATTATATATAGAATTGTACAGGAGATTTTAACCAATATTCTAAAACATGCTAATGCCACGGAAATTGTTTTACAGTGTAGCCAAAATCTAAATCGCTTTTACATTACCGCCGAAGATAATGGTAAAGGTTTTGATGTGAATATAGATAATTTAAAAAGTGGGATGGGTTTGGGAAATATTAAAAATAGAGTTGATTATTTAGGAGGAATTTTGGATATTTCATCGAAAATAAATAAAGGTACAACTATAAATATAGAACTTGATGCTAGCTGACGCAATTAAAATTATTGTTGTTGATGACCACCCGATTGTAACTGAGGGAGTCAAAGCCCTACTGAATAACCAGGCCGACCTTATCGTTCTCGAAACTTTTGATCACGGCTTAGCTTGTCTGCCTTATTTGGAGGTTAACCAGGTAGATGTGGTTTTGCTGGATATTTCATTGCCCGACACCAACGGGATAGAGCTCTGTTTAAAAATAAAATCTATTAACCCCAAAATTTGTGTAATCGTTTTAAGCAATCACGCCGAACGCTCGCTAATATTAAGTATCATGCAAAATGGCGCATCGGGTTATATGCTCAAAAACTCACCTGTTGATGAAATTAAACAATGCATTACCAATGCTTTAAACGGCGAGTTGGCGTTTACCAAAGCGGTACAGCAAATCATTTTGAAACCAACTTTAAATGAGTTAAAGAAGCAGCCAAAAATAACCAAACGTGAAAAGCAAGTTTTACTGTTGATCGCTGAAGGGAAAACGACGGCCAAAATTGCAGAAGCATTATTTTTAAGTCCAGCAACTGTAGAAACCCATCGGCATAACCTGATGCAAAAATTTGAGGTAAAAAATGCCATAGAACTACTGAAAGCTGTTCAAAATCAGCTGCTGATTTAAATTTGCATGTTTGTCCACCTTATATTTGTAACCTGTTTAAAAATTGGATAAAACTATACCTTGAGTGGATTAGAAGTTTGGTTATTTAGCTTGGGATAGCGAATCTATCTTTCATTGTACACGAAGACCAGTTCCAAGAGTTCTTCTTTTGGAAAATTATCCAGCGCTGTTGATGCATTAAAGACACAAATACCTTCTTGATCGGCACTTTCTCTCCAATCGATTTCATTACAATCATGGGTTTAGGCACAAACGTACCTTATTCTACCTTATAAATCATTAAAGAGCGATGGTGATTTTTCCATCCCGATTTTTTATATAATTCTTGCGCTTTCATATTGTGCAGTTCTACTTCTAAAAATACCGATTTTAACTCTTGTTGTTTCGCAAACTCCTTAATAAACTTTATAGACGCTTTACCAATCCCCTTACCACGCAAGCCTTCGTCTATAAACAATTCATCTAAAAAGGCAATAGTACCAGAGAACTCAAAGCTAAACAGAAAATTCATTATAATATAACCTACGTTTTGGTCATTGTACTGAATTAAAAATGCCTGACCTAACTGTGGAGTATTAATAAAATGATGAAAATTTTCCGTTGTAATAACACGGTCCATCGGGTAACCATCTATTGCATAAAAGGTTTCCATCATGTTCACCATTACCAATATATCGGTCGTTTGAATTTTCTTAAAAGTGATCGGAGTATTAGTTTTAATGAGATTGCTCATACTTACTAGGGTTTAATTAATTTGCCTTTTGCACAGGCAATATGGTCGCCACCTTGCCTTAGAGCTGCATTCACTACAGATCCGCCTGCTTTTAGCCAAAAATTATCCAAAAATACCGTACTAAAACTAATAAAAAGAAAGACCAGACAATTTTCAGTATAAATATACCTCTTCTAGTCTGTATTACGCAAGATTCGGATTTTATTGCTCTATTCCATTCGATATATTTGCATGATAAATCATTTAATTTTTATAAAGATGAAAAGTAAGGATAGTATACAGCAAGGCAATGTTGTAATAAATACAATGGAACTCATTACTCCTTTAGGGCCTATGATAGCCGGCACTACCTCAAAAGGTGTTTGCTTCCTTGAATTTATTAATCGGACACGATTACAAAAGGAACTTAATGACCTACAAAAAATTCTCAATGCAGTCATGTTACCCCAGCGAAATGAACATTCAGACCAATTAGAAAAAGAACTCAGCGAATATTTTGAAGGAAAAAGAAAAACATTTTCTGTTGCCCTGCATACTCCCAGTAATGAATTTTCGCGGTTGGTTTGGAAAGTGCTTCAACAGATTCCTTATGGAAAGACCTGTTCTTATAAAGAGCAGGCTGAAATGATGCATAATCCAAAAGCTATTCGTGCTATTGCTTCAGCAAACGGAAGGAACCGAATAGCCATTATTATACCTTGCCATCGCGTAATTGGCAGCAATGGCAGCATGACCGGGTACGCTGCTGGAGTGGAAAGAAAAAAATGGCTACTAAATTTTGAAAGGGAAAATTCGGAAATATCCGCTGGTTTTCTATTTTGATAAAGCCGATATAAAAGGCAACAATTACATGCTTTTCTCTCTGTTTGCACTGATCAAAGTAACAATGCGATTAGAGGAGAGTGACGCTAACTAGCTGCTTTAATTTTTACAAGAAGGCTTGAGGTTTTTATGTGATGGTTCTTCATGGCGCCATCCTGCTATATACTATAGTCCCTCCAATCCACGTATTATTTACTTTTACCTTCCGTAATCGGCTTAGCGGAATCTGCATAATATCTTCGTCCAACAAAACAAAATCAGCCAACTTTCCCTCTTCTATGCTTCCTTTTTTATTTTCCTGAAAACAAGCATAGGCCGCCCAGATAGTCAAGCCCTTAAGCGCTTCTTCTCTACTCAGGGCATCTTTTATCTGGAAACCTCCTGTTGGATTATTATTTTGATCTGTTCGTGCTACGGCTGCATGAAATTGGTATATTGGATTAATATCTTCTACAGGAAAATCGCTTCCGAAGGCTAAAATACCTGCTTTTTTAAGCAATGTTTTGTAAGCATAAGCACCCTGCATTCTTTTTTCACCTAATCGATTAACAGCCCAGTTCATATCGGACGTTGCATGCGTAGGCTGTACCGAAGGGATTATGCCAGATAAGGAAAATAAATCGAAATCTTCAGGGGCAATTATTTGAGCATGCTCTACGCGCCACCTTCTACTGCTGTCTTTATTAAGGTATTTATTAAATGTATGGAGCACAAACCTATTAGTAGAATCGCCTATGGCATGCACATTGAGCTGAAAGTCACTTTTAGCTACTTTAGCGATAACGGAGTCTAACAATTTTGGTGATTGCAGTAAAAAACCAGACGTATGCGCATCCGCATATGGGGCGAGTAAGCATGCTCCACGAGAACCTAAAGCTCCGTCTCCAACAATTTTAAATGCCCGCACATCTAACTTCTCACTCGTGTAGATTCCTTGTTTCAATATTTCGTCAAGTTGCGCTGGATTTAGCATTATCATGGCATATTCCCTAATATTGAGCCGCTGATCTTTATATAGTTTTTTTAGTAGGTTAATTTTTTTCATAGAGAGCCCGGCATCGGCCAATGTTGTCAAACCTACAGCAAGGCAGTCCCTCTCCGCTGCCAGCAGCATAGCCGTCATGTTTTGATCACTAGGCCCCGGAATTTGGTTTTGCACAAGATCCATAGCATTATCAATCAAAATACCGGTAGGTTTACCATTTTCAACTACTACTAATCCACCATTTAGCTGTTTATCGGGCGAGATATTGGCCAAATCAAGTGCTTTTTCGTTAACCAAAGCTGCGTGCCCGTCTATTCTGCTCAAATATATCGGTACATCAGGAAAAGCTTCATTAAGTGCTGTATTATTTGGAAATTGCTTAGTTTTCCATTGGTTTTGATCCCAGCCACGTCCTATAATCCATGCATCATCAGGGTATTTTTGGCGGAAGTTTTTAACACTTTCAAGCAACTCGTTTTCAGATTGCACATTGGTAAGATCTACTTCATGTTTTCCCTGAGCATAACTAAAAAAATGGCAGTGAGCGTCGTAAAAACCCGGATATATCGCTTTCCCCTTGGCATCAATTATTTCCTTCCCATCATATTTACTAAGAATTTCATCGTTTTTTCCAGTGGCCACAAATTTTCCATCTTTTACCGCCATTGCTTCTCGGATAGAAAAAGACGAATCAACTGTATAGATTTTAGCATGGTGAACAATTAGATCAACGCGCCGTTTGTTGTTACAAGCACTTACAATAAGCAGGTAGCAAATACCAAACAACAAAAAGGTAAAACGGTTCATAAGCTTAATTCATTAAGGAATAGTAAAGATAATGCTTCCCGCATAAATAGAAAGCATTATCTCATGAGCGTATCTCTCCTACTTGAGTAATTCTTGTACAGCTCTTTCTAATTGAGGATCCTTGCCTTTTAGGAAATCTTCATAAGGTAGGGGCACTTTGATATCAGGCTCCACTTGTAGATTTTCCGTAGGACGTTTCTCTTTCCCAATGGTAGCTACCATCGGTATGCCAAACACCATTGTAGGATCAATTTGAGTTTCCCACCAAACTGCTGTCCCAGTACCTGGAACGGGCATTCCAATTAATTTGCCTAATCCATTTTGCTTATAGATATAAGGGAAAATGAAGGCGTCGCTATAATTACTTTCACTAATGACTACAGCACTGGGTTTATTCCATCTCGACATAGATTCTCCTCCTTTTACTACTTCGCTTTGGGGAGCAAATTTGAGGTATTCTTTACCACTTAAAAAAGTATTTAAATCATCATGTAACCAACCACCGCCATTAAAACGAGTATCTACAATTAAGGCCTCTTTGTCTATATTTTCGCCCATTACCTGGTCATACACTTCTCTAAAGCTTGCATCATTCATGCCTTCAATATGGACATAACCAATCCTGCCGTTACTAATTTTATCCACATAAGCTTTACGGCTATTTATCCACCGTTTATACATCAGCGAAGATTCCTCTCCAATACTTATTGGTTTAATAGTTTCATTGAAACTATTGCCAGCAGCATTTTTTCCATTTAAGCTAACATACTGCCCAATTTTGCGATTTAGGAATTTCGCCCAATCAACGTTGTCGTCAATAGTATTGCCATCAATTTCGTAAATAATACTTCCTTTATCGATCTTTGAATCGGCATTGGCAACCGGCCCTCCCTGAATTACTTCAGCAATTTTGAGCCCTTTACCTATATAAGTTTCATCATAAAGAAGTCCCAATGCCGCTGTAATATCAGGATTATTGTATTGAGGAGAAAAGCGTCCACCGGTATGTGATGCATTCAATTCGCCCAACAGTTCGCTTAACAGTTCCTGGAAATCAAAATTATTATTGATATATGGCAAGAAACGTACGTATGTTTGATAATAAGCATCCCAATCTATGCCGTGGATGGTTGGATCATAAAACTTTTTCTTAACCTGTAGCCAAGCATGGTTAAATATATAAGCTCTTTCCGCTGCGGCATCTAAAGATAGCTCTCCTTTATTGCTAATTGGGGTGATTTTACCACTAGAAGCATCAACCTTTACAAGGTTACCTCTATTTACAACGAATAGACTTTTCTCATCTTTACTCATTTCAATACCACTTGGCGAACCGCTAAGCTTGGCTAAAATCTTGGTTTCCTTGGTTCGCGGTTCTGTTACCCATAAGTCGTAACCTTTTTCAAAAGCTGCTAAATAAAACAGCTTATCCCCATCCTTCGTTAATACATAATCGCTTATAGAAGAACTATTTATGGTTAGTCTTACTTCCCTGCTTTTTAGATTTTCAAGATTTAATTCGAGAGGTGCTTTTGTATCTTCTTTTTTATCGGTATTTTTCTTCTTCTTTTTTTCAGCTTCACCATTTTCCTTCTTTCCTTCTTTATCTTTCTTCTCTTTTTCGTCTTTTTCCTTTAATAAATTGAATTCGTCTTTGCTTAGCTGATATTTATCGTAGGTTTTTTGATCCAAAAACACACCAAATACGTCTAATTCGCGGCTTCCTTGAAAAGCAAGTGATTTTCGTCCATAACGACCGCTAAGCCAGGTAATCATTTTACCTTCCATCTGCCAGCGCGCATTATCTTCTCCGAAACCACTTATGATCGGATATTTAATTTCGCCAGTTCCATCTGCTTTAATTAATGCGGCGTGAGAAGTACCAAAATACCCCTTCTGGTCGTCAACCAGCAACCACTTGCTGTCTGGGCTCCATTCAAATCCCCAATCTCCGTCAGCATAAGAATGGTTATGTCCCTTTGGTAATACAGTTGTTGTTTTTTTACTTGCCAGCGTATAAATCTTAAGAATATTTCGTTCTTCAACGTAAGCGATAGATTTCCCGTCAGGAGAAAATTTAGGTGAAAAATTATCTGTTTGACCCACGATTAATGGTTCTTCCGCTAACAGGGTAGCATTAAAGAAATAAGGCTCATCCTTATTAGTAATGCTTGTTTTATAAATTCCCCAGCCGCTTCTACCTCTTTCGGCTGCATAGATCAGTGTTTTCCCATCTGGCGACCATTTGATCATGCGTTCTTGTCCTGCCGTATTGGTAATACGCTTTGTAAAATCACCTTCCACACTTGTAACAAAGACCTCCCCTCTACTTACATAAGCTATCTGTTTGCCATCAGGACTAAGTTCAAACCCATTTATCTGCCCGTTTAGAGGTAAATTTGCTTCGAGTACTTGACCAGGATCAACATTTACAATAACATTTAGCCGTTTAGGTTCGGCACCTTCTTTCAAGGTGTAGATGGCACCATCTTGCGTAAAAGCTAGTGTATTGTCTTTTGAAATGCTTAAATGACGAACAGGATTTTTCGTGAAATGCGTTAATTGTTGATCTGCTATACGCAGTCTAACGCCTTTTTTATAGATATTTAGTGTTCCATCTTTCTCGTTGAGGTAATAGATAAATTGTCCGTCATTACTAAATACTGGTTCTCGATGTTCAATCTCTTCATTTGTTAAAGCTTCATATTTGTTGTCTTTTAAGTTATAAAGCCAGATATCCCTGGTAACTGCGGAAGTATGGTGTTTACGCCACGGATCCTCATAACCTTTGAGATCCTCGAAAACAATACTTGTACCCTCCTGATTAAAATGTGCATTTTCTATTCCGGCCGCACTCACCAATATTGGTCGTCCCCCCTCCTTTTTTACCCGATAAAGATTTTTAAACAACCGTAGACTGGGGAAACGTACATTTTCTGCCGGAGCCTCCCTGGAACTTCCAAAAATAACTTCCTTGTTATCTATTGTAAAATCATAGGGGTAATCATTTGCACTATTATAAGAGACGCGTATCGCTTTTCCGCCATCAGCAGGAATAACATATACATCAAAATTGCCATTGCGGTTATTGGCAAAAGCTATTGAATGCCCATCGCGGCTCCACACAGGCATCATACTATGCGAGGCACCAACAGTAAGCGCCACTGCATTACCACCATTGGCATCGACCTTATAAAGGTTTCCCTGATAACCAAAGACAATGGTTTTTCCGTCCGGCGAAATTGCCGGATATCTCAGCCAAAGGGCTTCTGTTTGCGCATAAGCCCATGTACTTTGTATTAATAAAAAAACTAAAATAGACGCTTTTAAATTGGTTAAAACTCTTTTCATGTGAATAAATTTAATGGTAATAAAACTAAGGTTTCATGCGTTGTTACCTGGAATTTCGTAACAAACTTAGGTAAAAAAGTTATTAAATAAAGTGTTTCTAAACTTGGAAAATAAAATAGGCTGCTATTTTTCAACAGCAGCCTACCAAATAATTTGCGTTAGCAAAAAACTAATAAACCTTGATCATATAGATATAATCTTGTACTCTTTTTATTTGCTCGGTTCGGCTTAAGTTGCCTAGCATATTCTTTTTGTTGACAACAATTTTTTTATCTAGGCTCTCTTCCGGAATAGCGGCTATCGCCTTTAATACGTAGTTAGATTTAATGGCAAATGCTGCCCCGTCGGTTTCTGTTTGTTTACTGTTAATTACGCCAATAATATTCCCCCGATTATCTAATACTGGACCTCCACTATTACCGGGATTAACTGGAATGGATACTTGATAAGCCACTGTATCTCCACTGTAACCCGTATTACTACTTAAATACCCCCTGCCGTATACGGCTTCTTCTCTTGGAAAGCCAATAGTATATACATCTTCGCCTATATCGGCAGCACTTTGTTTAAATGTATAGGGTAAGTTTCCAAAACTTTTAAAATCGTCGTCTATTATTTTTAGAACGGCAATATCATAGGCGGGGTCAGTATACACAACTTTAACCTTATAGGAACTTCCGGCATTATTCTGGAGATAAACAGAATCAGCATCTTTAATAACATGATATGTTGTCATAACATATCCATCTGAAGATAAGGCAAAGCCAGTAGCACCATAATGGCTGGGCATGATTGCACCGTTATGATTTTTATTAATATCTTTTATCAATGCATTTTGAGCCCTTACATTTTGGCGGATATTATTCATGTCACGTCGTAAAGCAATATACTGCGAAGCGTCGTCCTGTGAATAAAAACCAGTTAACCATAACGTAGAAAAAACAGCAATAAGTGCGACACAGGCGGCCACTAACGAGTTGATCTTATATTTATTCCATAAACGTATTACAAGGGGTTCTTTAGGAATCGCTAACTCAATAACTTCTTCCATATTAAGACCAGCATGGATTCTATTGAGCTCATTTTGTAAATCAACCCTTTTTCCGTACAGCGTTATGCCCTCAATAAAATTTTGATGCGCCAAATACTTCTCATATGCTTCATTGTCATTGATCAGATAATCTTCGAATGCTTTAGACTCTTGATCGCTAAGCAAACCTTTCAAGTAAGCATCTGCCCAGTCTATAAAATCTCGTTCACTTTTCATTAGAATAAAATTTGCTCTTTTAAGCCTAACCCACCATCCAGTGGGCATATTTTTCTTTATTATTAACCAAAAAACAGTTTCTTTAACCGTTGCAGGCATTTATACTTTTGATTTTTAGCACTGTCTGTATTGGTATATCCAAATTTTTCACAGATTTCCTGCATGCTTAAATTGCGGATATAAAAATCTTTAATAATTGTTTGACAGGGTTCACCTAATTGCTTTAATGCTTCTTCCATCAATGTAAATTGCTTGTCTCGCTCTTTGTGCAATTCAACATCATCATCAACCAGCAGCTTGTCTTCAAAATCATCAATATTGCTATAAATCCCTTTCTTTGTAAGCTTTTTAAACCACAGATTCCTACCTACCGAATAAAGATATGTCTTTAATTTACTGCTAAGTTCAAATGGGCCGGCAGTTATTTTATCGTATAAGATGATAATTGCTTCTTGAAAAATATCTTTAGCATCATCAATATCTCCTCCATTATTCACTACCAACCGCATAATCATTGGGAAGTGCGTTTTATACAAACTTTCCATAGCGCAGGTTTCACCTTTTTGAATCCCAGCAACTATTTCTTCATCGTTAGATAGTGTATAGTTGTTTTCTTTACTCACTAGTTAATACATTAAAGCGCAAATAGTAACCCATTTCATTGTTCCTTTTTTATTTATGTTTCCAGAGCTTATGGAAACGAGGTTATGTGTTTTGAACATAGATCCAAACCAAATAATACAACTATTTTAATCCTGTTATTAGTACAGATTGTTAAAAAGAATCTTTATTTCATACTCACAAATTATTGACCAAAAATAACAATAAATCTGACGGCTTCTAATCAATAATATTTTCCCTATTAAGCTGTTTGCAGTCAGCAAATTTTTATACATCTTTGCAGCCGCAAAAAAAAAAGAATTTTTTTTAAAAAAATGTTGGGTTACCTTTCAACATATGCGGTATAAAGGGTAAATAAACAATTTTTATTTAATCAGAAAAGAAAATTAACGATGAAAAATTTATTTAAATTCGGTTTTTTAGGTTTAGCTTTAACTTTAACTGTTGCTGCTTGTAACTCTAACTCTGGCGAAAGTGCAGAAGAAACAGGTGACACAACTACAATTGTTACTCCTAGCGAACCTGATACTACAGTTATCACTACTGATACTACAGTAACTACTGATACTACAGTTAACGAAGCTGAGTAATTTAAAATTAAAAATAAAAAAAGGCCACCTTAAATTTAAGGTGGCCTTTTTTTATTTTTAAAAGTCGTCATTTATCGGCAAAATAGCCTGATTAGAGCACTGATAAGCAATATTTTCTTACCTTTGTTTTTTAAGACTATATTAAACTAAAATGACATTAACTCCACTAAGCGCAATATCACCGATAGATGGTCGCTACCATAATGCAACCAAAGAACTTTCTACTTATTTTTCAGAAGCTGCATTAATAAAGTACAGGGTATTTGTAGAAATTGAATATTTTATCGCGCTGGCGGTAGAGATACCTCAACTCAAGGAGTTTAGAAAACAAGATGATTTAAGAAATATTTATATCGGTTTTACAGAAAATGATGCGCAGCACATCAAGGAGATGGAAAAAATCACCAATCATGATGTAAAAGCCGTAGAATATTTTATTAAAGAGAAATTTGATCTTTTAGGTTTGCAAGATTTAAAAGAGTTTATACATTTCGGGCTCACATCGCAAGATATTAATAACACTGCCATTCCATATTCCTGGAAAGAGGCCTTGAACCAGGTTTACTATCCACAAATAAAAGAGCTATTACAAGAGTTTGAGGCGATGGCCAGTCGATGGTATAATATACCTATGCTCGCGAAAACACATGGACAGCCGGCCTCCCCTACGCGTTTAGGTAAAGAATTTGATGTATTTGTTGAGCGACTAAAGGTCCAGTTAGTACAGCTACAACAGGTACCTTTTTCGGCTAAATTTGGAGGGGCGACGGGTAATTTTAATGCTCATCATGTCGCTTACCCTTCTCATGACTGGGTTGCTTTCGGGAACAATTTTGTAAATAATCAGTTGAAACTCTCTCGCTCACTAAAGACAACGCAAATTGAACATTACGATAATTTTGCGGCGCAGTGCGACGGACTAAAACGTATCAATACTATTCTTATTGATCTGTGTAGGGATGTCTGGACCTATATTTCTATGGACTATTTTAAACAGCAGATTATTGCAGGACAAATAGGCTCTTCCGCAATGCCTCATAAAGTTAATCCTATAGATTTCGAAAACGCTGAGGGTAATCTGGGCTTGGCAAATGCACTATTTGAGCATCTAGCTGCAAAATTGCCCATTTCAAGGCTGCAACGCGATTTAACGGATTCTACGGTTCTTCGGAATATAGGTGTGCCTCTTGCACATACCGTAATAGCTTTTAAATCAATTATGCGGGGAGTGAAAAAATTAATTTTAAATGAAGATGCCATAAAGGCCGATCTTGAAAAGAATTGGGCTGTAGTTGCCGAAGCTATTCAAACTATTTTAAGAAGGGAGGGATATCCTAAACCCTATGAAGCGCTAAAAGACTTAACAAGAACCAATACCACGATTGATGAAGTGGCTATAGCTAATTTTGTTGATCAGTTAAATGTTTCTGAAACCGTAAAAATTGAATTAAAAAATATTAGTCCTTCTAGTTATACGGGTATCTAATTCACGAAATGGCATAAAAAATGTTAATGTAAGTATGACGAACCGTTGACTTCTTCAATATTTTAATTTATTAGTTTTGTTTCATATAAATAGCAATAGAGATGGCCACCATTAACGTATATACCGAAAGTACTCCAAATCCAGCAACGATGAAGTTTCTGGTGAACAAGTTATTATACAATGGGAGTTTAGATTTTCCCGATAAGGAAAAAGCACAAATCTCACCTTTCGCCAGAGAATTATTCAAATTCAATTTTGTGAACGGTGTATTTTTTGCCAGTAATTTCGTAACAATTACCAAATCTGAGGATAGCGATTGGGAAGATATCCTCGCCATCCTTAAAGACTTTGTTAAAGGGGCTGTTGAATCAGAGCTAATGATTCAAGAAGTGACGAAAGATGAAGAAGTAGTTTTTGAAGGGAACGAAACTGAAAAGAAAATACAGCAGGTACTTCACGATTATGTACGCCCGGCAGTAGAACAAGATGGCGGCGCAATTGCATATAAGTCTTTTGACGAAGGTACCGTAACTGTTGAACTTCGGGGTTCTTGCAGTGGCTGCCCATCATCAACAATTACACTAAAGGCCGGTATTGAAGGCTTGCTTAAACGCATGGTTCCTGAAGTGCAAGAGGTAGTAGCCGAGGCGATGTAGGTAGAAAATTTAGTAATAACATAAAAGAAGTCTGGCTATTTTATGATAATCAGACTTTTTTATATACTATTTTTTAAAGTGTTCCCTAACAGCTGCATTCACTAAGTTTGCCATCGCTTCATTTCCCGCGATTACCGAGCGCTTATCTAACATTTTTTTACCTCCTTCAAAATCAAAAAGTATCCCGCCAGCCTCTTCCACTAGCAATAAACCTGCTGCCATATCATAATCGTTTAGATTAAATTCAAAAAAACAATCAAATCTACCGGAGGCTACATAGGCCAAATCCAATGCTGCGGATCCGATTCTTCTGATGCCCCTACATTGCTGCATCAAGTATTTCAGAAGGTTGATATATTCTTCTTGATATTCAAACTTGTAAAATGGAAAACCAGTTGCAAGTAAAGAAGAGGCCAGTGTTTGGGTACCGGACACCTGTATGGCTATATCGTTAACAAAAGCTCCTCCATTTTCATAAGCAAAGTAACATTCATCATTATTAACCTCATATACCACTCCAATAATTGGGACGCGATGCCTTGTCAAAGCGATGCTGACACAATAGGCCGGAATGCGATGTATAAAATTTGTGGTGCCGTCCAATGGGTCTATAACCCATTCATATACCGCTCCTTTTTGTTGGATAGTTTTTTCCTCTGTAATAAACCCCGCTTCGGGTAAAAGATGCTGCAATTGCTTTACAATCAATTGTTCAGAAGATTTGTCCACATAGGAAACTAAGTCATGAAGTCCTTTTTGTTCTATCTTACTTTCATCAAAATTTAAACGTTCTTTTCGTATGAAGTTGCCAGCTTCTTTGGCAACAACGCATACCTGTTGGGTTAATTGTAATAGATTATGCATATAAAGGAGCGATTGTTTCGGAATGTCTTTTAGCGTAATATTTAGTGTAAAATAAACCGGCAATACCAGCAAGCACCATAATTGAGGCAATTAGTTCTGCCTGCGTAAATGCTATCCCAAAAAGGTGATATTTTGAATTTACTCTTATTAACTCTATTAAAAAGCGTTCAACACCGTTTAGTATAAGGTAGATGCAAAAGAGCATACCGGCTACACGGATTTTTTTTCGAAGTAGCCATAAGACAAGAAAAAGCCCCAAACACATCAAAAATTCATACAATGAAGTGGGATACACAGGCGCCGGAAGTATATGACAGAACTTTCCACTGCAATTAGTCAGGAGATCTCCTTCATTAATAACGTTATTTGGAAATCTAAATGCCCAGGCCCAATCGGGTAACCACCATATAGAATCAGGCTTTTTATGCAAGTTCACAATACCCCAATCTCCATCGCCCGATAATTGACATCCCAATCGTCCAATAGCATAACCCAACATCATGCCTGGCGCGCCAACATCGAGCATATAAAGCGGTCGGATACCCTGTTTATTCGTATAATACAGAACGGCTATGCCCCCAAAAACAATCCCGCCATAAAACGTTAAGCCGCTAAATGATAACAAACTTCCTATCGGATCTTTAGTAAAATCATTCCAGTATTCTAGATTATGAAATAATTTGGCGCCCACTAAGCCCCAAATAGCAGCCCAAACCAAAACCTGCCCCATTAGCTCATAGGGGTGAATATTTTTATCAATCACTTTCTTGTTTGGAAGTTGACTTTTCTTCTTATCCGTATATAGCCAATAGCCAAATAGCGCTCCCAAGCATAATCCGCCAATATAGGTACCTTTAACCGACAGTAGAAAGCCCTGCGGGTCGTTAACTAACTCATTGTAGTGAAATACTGCATATATTAACTTAAAACCGATAATAAAGCCAACAAAAGCATTGATAATAATCTCTAAGGGTTGAGGGGCTTCTCCTATAACTACTTTCTCTTTTATCACTTTTAACTGTCCGATATTTTCCTTTCGTATCAGTTCTTTTTTAAATGCCCAATAAGCAGCAAAAAATGCAAAGGCAACAAATAATCCAAAGGTTTGTATTGGCAGCGGGATAAACACTCCAGTCAAATATTCAATGAAATGAGATAGCGTAGGAAACATGGGATAAAGATAAAAACTTTAGAACGAATTTGCTGTTAATGAATAAAAACGGAGATAACAAATGAAAGGATTAGGAATTATACTAATAGTCGTAGGCGCAATTATGCTTGTCTGGACAGGTTTTAGTTACACCAAAAAAGAAAAAGTGGTGGATGTTGGGCCACTGGAAGTAAATGCTGATAAAGAAAAGCACATTAATTGGCCCCCTTATATAGGAGCCATATTAGTTGGTGGAGGCATTATTGCTTTAGTGAGCGGGAGTAAAAAGAGAGCTTAAAAAAAGGGGAATCTTCCCCTTTTCTAATTTATCTATCTTTCATAGCAGTATAGTCGCGCTTCTGCTCTCCAATATAAATTTGACGCGGGCGGCCAATAGGTTCTTTATTTGTACGCATTTCTTTCCACTGCGCAATCCAACCTGGAAGTCTACCTAAGGCAAAAATTACAGTGAACATATCGGTAGGAAAACCTAAAGCTCTATAAATGATACCAGAATAAAAATCCACATTTGGATAAAGCTTGCGATCAACAAAATAAGGATCACTTAAGGCTGTTTCTTCTAATTTTTTGGCAATATCCAATATTGGATCTTCAACACCTAGGCTATCTAAAATATCATCGCATGCTTTTTTAATAATTTTAGCACGTGGATCAAAGTTTTTGTATACACGATGCCCAAATCCCATTAAACGGAATGGATCATTCTTATCTTTTGCCTTTGCTAGCCATTTTTCAGAATCTCCACCGTCGTCTTTAATGCGTTCTAACATTTCTATTACCGCTTGGTTAGCACCACCATGCAAAGGGCCCCATAATGCAGCTATACCCGCAGAAACAGATGTAAATAGATTAGCATTAGATGAACCAACCATTCTTACTGTAGACGTAGAACAATTTTGCTCATGATCCGCATGTAAGATCAACAATTTATTCATGGCAGAGATAACTATTGGGTCTATTGCAACGTCTTCCGTTAACTGACCAAAAGTCATATTCAGATAATTACTGATATAGTCTAGCTTATTTTTTGGATAAATAACCGGATGACCGAGTGATTTTTTATATATCCAGGAAACTATTGTGGGAAATTTTGCCAGCAGTTTTATAATAGTAAGATTATCTTCTTCCTCTGACGCATCTGGATTTAAAGACTCTGGATAAAAAGCAGATAAAGCGCCAACTAAGGCGGAAAGCTGACCCATTGGATGAGATTTAGTTGGAAAGCCTTCGAAAAACTTCTTCATATCTTCATGAATCAGCGTATGACGGCTAACTATTTTCTGAAAGTCTGTGAATTCTTTCTCCGTTGGCAATTGCCCGTATATAAGTAAATAAGCAACTTCTAAAAAAGATGATTTTTCCGCTAATTCTTCAATAGGATAGCCTCTGTAACGCAGAATACCATTTTCTCCATCAAGGTAGGTAATTGCACTTGTTGTAGCGCCTGTATTCTTAAAACCTGGATCAAGCGTAATATAACCTGTTTCTGCTCTAATTTTTGAAATATCTATAGCCTTTTCATTTTCGGTACCTGTAATGACTGGTAGCTCTACCTGCTTCTCTCCTATAGTTAACGAAACTTTTTCTGACATAATAATCTTCTATGGTTTGTAAACAAAACTAAAAAAAAAAGCCTTAAAACATAGTGTGAGCATATAAATATTTCTATTAATTCATGTTATATTAATTTTGTATGACACTGTTAGAAAAAGAATTTTTTACTTAATTTCTTGAATTACAGTTCCGCAGGTTAACATTTCGTCACCAAAATAAGGGTTTTTAATTGCTGAAGAGGTAGATAGCCAATCAGCGCCAGCCTTATTTTTATACATAGGACAATGAATTACATATATCTCGCCAGAATTTAGCGTGACTTGCTGAAACATCGCTATTAAATCTTCGCTAATTACAGAAAAAGCAGAACGTTGAAGTGCTAAGTCGTTTGAATTTGCCAATTCTTGTGCTAAAATCGCAGTATTTTCGCAGCCATGTATGGCTTTTAAATTCTCGGACAATTTATTTGAAAAATCTCCGGCTAATTTTGCGTCCGACGCAACTAAAGCATCCTTTAAAGCAATATAATTTGCAAAAACAGCAGATAAAGTATCATCTTCTATAACAATGCCTTGAGCACTGATAGCGGTGGTATCCGCTTTCTCTGATGCACGCTTATTTGACTGACTATTACATGCGATCTGTACCGCCCAAATGCAACCTAATAGTAGCAAGAGGATTAATATTTTATTTTTTCTCATATCAAAGCTATTTTTGTTCGCATTCATATCTATATCAAAACATACCCACTGTTTCGATAACCAAACTTAGCTAAATTACTTTTATTATGTGTTCGTTTATATCCGCATTATTCATAAATGCTTGCTTCAGTATTATTCATTATGTGCTTGTCTTCATGGGTATTCATGAGCTCATTTCATTCGGTTCATGAGAGCTACGCTGTTTACCGTTCTCCCCTCAGCCATATGGAAGTTATTCTTATTAGCGGAAATATGCAAAAAAACAATTGGCTATACTGTATTGTTTGTGGTAATTCAAGTTAATAAAAATAAAAACAATTTGCATTATTACGAATAATTCGTAGATTTACGAAATAAACATAATGAAATGGAAAAACTAACGAAACAAGAAGAGGATGCCATGCAATTAGTCTGGGAAAACGATGGCGGCTTTGTAAAGGAGCTTTTAGAGCAGATGCAGGGAGAAAAAACACCGTACACCACTTTGGCATCGACCATGAAAAATCTCGAGCGCAAAGGTTATGTAAAAGGTGTTAAATATGCCAATGCCTATCGGTACATACCAGTAATTGCTAAAGAAGAGTATAAAAAGAAATTCATGAATGGATTCGTAAATCATTACTTTAAAAATTCATACAAAGAATTGGTAAGCTTTTTTGCCAAAGAGGAGAAAATAAGCGCTGAAGAATTAAAGGACATATTGAAAATGATTGATAACCAGCAAAAATAACGCGTTATGCCTGAATTAATTATTTATCTACTAAAAGCAAACTTGGTAATTGTTTTATGCTATTTGGGATATTATTTTTTCTTAAGGAAACTAACCTTTTATAACCTCAATAGATTTTACCTACTTATCGGGCTTTTGGTTGCATTGGTTTATCCTCTAATAAATGTTGCTGACTTCTTTAACCGGCAACCTTATTTAAAACCCGCTACAGCCTATGCGATTGATTGGGGTACCCTTACGAATGAAGTGTCCCCTAAAATTGGGCCTTGGGATATCCTCACTGCTATAATCTGGATTGTTGCAGTACTCTTTGCATTACGATTTTCCATGAGACTTTTTGCACTTTGGAACATTCATAAACAATCAAAACCGAGTAGGTATACATTTTATCAATACCGCAAAGTGTTACTGAAAATCGACCCCTTTTCGTTTTGGAAAACAATTTACGTTAATCCATCCTTACACGAAAGCAGGGATTTAGACGATATTTTTAAACATGAATTAACGCATACTAACGAGCTGCATACCATCGACGTCCTATTAGTTGAACTCATCAGCGTGTGCTTTTGGTTTAATCCCGTCATCTGGTTTACCAGGATGGCGATAAAAGAAAATCTGGAATTTATTACAGACCGCAAAGTATTGGAAAGTGGCGTCGACAGAAAATCTTATCAGTACAGTCTTGTAAACTTAATGACGCAGCAAAAACAAAGTCCAATAGCTAATCATTTCAATATCCATGCACTTAAAAAAAGAATCAGTATGATGAACAGGAAACAATCCTCTAAATTGAATATAGGTAAATATATATTCATTGTGCCTGCAGTTGCTATTTTGGCACTCACATTCACGGTTACTAAGGCTTACGAGGAAAAACGGGAAATAGCCAATAATTTAACAATTGAAAAACAGCCAGTAGCCGTCGAAGGTACTGTTAAAAAATTTACAGAAAACAAGCCGAACAAGTTAACGTACTCAAAAACAGCTGTTCGCCCAAAACAAGATACTACCAAAGGTAAATCTACAGCAATAACGTTTAAAAAAGACACGACAGCTCAAAAAACCGGAATCCGTATTCGAGACAGTAAACTTCAAGGCAAGCCGCTGTATGTACTGGATGGCAAACCAATCAACGAAATTGCCATGCAACATGTTAATCCGAATGACATCGAAAGCATCTCCGTACTAAAAGATTCATCGGCAACCGCCATTTATGGTCCGAAAGCCATAAATGGCGTGGTTTTGATTGCAACAAAAGTAAAGGGTGCGGAAAAGGAAAGAATACAAGATTCTGCAACAACGATACATTCGGAAGCTGATGTTTATATTAATGGTGAAATCCCGAAAGAGACGAAGTTCTTCATTGACGGTTCATCGGCTACTAGAGAAGAGTTTAAAAAGCTAAAACCAGACGACATTGATTCTATAAATGTCACGAAGGATGCGGGCACTGGTAAAGGAACGATCAACATAACAACCAAGAAACGCAGCGAATAATTTCTCTTATTTGTTAATAAAGAGCGGTCTGAAAGTTTTCTTTTCAGACCGCTTTTTTGTTTTTAACACTTCATTTCTTTATTTTGCTTATCAACAGCAGTTCCACAAAGTATGAAAAAATTAAATCAAGAGCTTGGCTATGTATTAACAGATATGCAGGGTAAGGTTGCTAGAATCACCTTTTATCATCCCACACATAATGCATTACCTGCTACTCTCCTATCTCGTTTAGCTGCAGTGATCAGACGTATTGGCAAAAATACAGCTATACAAGTTATCATTTTACAAAGTGCTGGCGATCGAACCTTTTGTGCCGGCGCAAATTTCGATGAACTATTAACTATTCAGGATGAGATAGCCGGTAAAACCTTTTTTTCCGGATTCGCCCACGTCATTAACGCTATCCGACTTGCTCGGCAGCCCATTATTGGCCGAATTCATGGGAAAGCCATAGGCGGGGCGGTTGGTTTGATTGCGGCCTGCGATTATTGCTTCGCTAATGAGCATGCTGAAATTAAGCTCAGTGAACTTTCTATCGGTCTTGGGCCCTTTGTTATTGCCCCAGTTGTTCAGCGTAAAATCGGTCTAGGCAAATTAACTGAATTAACATTTAACCCCAAGCAATTTAAAACTGCTCAATGGAGTTTAGAAGCGGGCTTATATCAAGTGGTATGCGGTAGCACAGCATTAATGGATCAGGAGATAGGCGACTTTTGCTTACAGTTAACAAGTTATTCTGCCAGTGCTTTAATGGCTATAAAGAAAACCCTTTGGAAAGGTGCCGAAAACTGGGATACCTTATTGTTAAACCAAGCAGAAATAACCGGTAAACTGGTGGTAGATAAAAAAACAAAAACATTACTTAAACGATTTAAAGCAAGTCGAAAATAAAAGAACAACAACTCAATTACGAAAAATTTTCCCTGTCTGGGATAAATCAATCTATGAATACGCGGTACAATAAAACAAATCAATATAGTCTTTTGTAATCTAATTATCTTTTTTCCGTCACAAATTAATTGCATAATATACAGTTAACAAATATTTCCTAGTTTTGCCAACCGAATGAACGTTCAATTGAAAGAAGATAATTTGTCTGAAAAAAAACAGGCAATTTTAGATAGCATGCTTAGTCTCGTTGATGAGCATGGATTGTTAGGTGTGCCAATGAGTTTGTTGGCCAAGAAGGCTGGGGTTGCGGCAGGTACGATATATCATTATTTTGAGTCGAAAGATGCTATCATTTTAGAACTTTTTGAATATGTGCGTAAGGCTATTGATCACGAGATTTTTAAAATGAAAGATCGATCAACGGACGCTTTCGGCGAAAGATTTAAAGACCTATGGGTTAATCTATGTCAATATTTCATAGACCACCCCAACGTTCTTTCATTCATGGAACAGTTTTTTTCCAGTCCGTTTCAACGCATGATCGAGGTAAAGGAAAAACAGTTTTACGAAGATAATTTTTCAAGTTTTTTTTTAAAAGGAATAAAAAACGGTTATTTGAAAAATTACAGTATACGTATTATAAGTTCTGTATTTATTGGAGGCCTAACCAATGCTGCGAAAAAGCATAAAAATGGGTCCCATCCAGTTACTGAAGAAGAGTTAAAAATTATGGCTTCAATAATATGGGATGGTTTGAAAAAACAAGATAGATGTTAGATATTAGATAAGTCTTGATACTTGACACTTAGAATTTAGATGTTAGATATTGGTTAATAGTTATTTATAAATTATATATGAAGTATACCTATTTTAGTTTATTAGTTTTATTACTTACAGGCTTCAGTAGTAGAGCCCAAGATACCATACAGGTGAGTAATAGTATTTCGCAGAATGCCACGTTACAGGAATGTATAGATTACGCGTTAAAGAATCAGGCATCGGTTCAACAAGCACTAATTGATGAAGAAATCGGAAAGAAAGATATTGCTTCCGCTTTATCAGGATGGTTTCCGCAAATTAGTGCTAATGCAAATTATAACTATAACATAAAGATTCCAACAAGTGCTTTTGGCGATGAAGTTGTACAGATTGGGCAAAAACACACTTCAGCTTTAGTATTCCAAGCCGATCAAAAAATACTAGATCCATCATTAATACAAGCATCTAAGGCGGCTCAGTATGTTAGGTTACAGAATGCGCAAAATACGGAGAATAGCAAAATAAACATAACTGTTGCTGTCAGTAAAGCCTTCTATGATGTATTAACCAGTGAAGAGCAGATTAAAATTATTAATGAAAATATTGCCCGGATAAAAAAGCAATTAAGTGATGCTAATGCTAGATATGAAACAGGGCTGGTTGATAAAACAGATTTTAAAAGGGCGCAAATTACCTTAAGTAATACAGAAGCTGATAAAAAGCGGACTGTTGAAATGCTTAAATACAAATACGCTTATCTTAAAGAACTTGTAGGTTTAGACATCAACCATCCTTTGCAATTATCCTATGACGGCAAACATATGGAGAACGAAATGCTTGTAGACACTACACAGAACTTGCAATTAGAAAGAAGAATAGAGTATCAGCAGTTATTGACGCAGCAAAGGTTGCAACAGATTAATACGCAATATAATAAATGGACTTTCTTACCTAACTTGTCCGCTTTTTATAATTACGCTTGGGATTGGAGAACTAACGATGGATTTTCAAACCTTTACGATACCGATTATCCACGTTCTGTTTTAGGTTTGACACTTTCGATGCCCATTTTCCAAGGGACGAAACGTATTCAGGAAATTAAAAAGTCAAAACTTCAAGAACAGCGAATTGATTGGGATCTCATTAATTTAAAAAATCAGATCAATACTGATTATCAACAGGCATTAGCAACTTATAAATCCAATTTAAACGATTGGAATACAGCGAAAGAAAATGTCGAGTTATCGAAAGAGGTATACAATACCATTAAACTGCAGTATGACGAAGGGATAAAAACCTATTTAGATTTGATGACTGCGGAAACAGATCTTAGAACAACACAAATTAACTATTTAAATGCATTATATGCTGTTTTATCTGGCAAACTGGATGTACAGCAAGCTTTGGGTAATATATCTTTTAATCAGTAATAAAACGAAATAACAATGAATAGAAATTTAATACATTTTTTAGCTATTTTATCTGGAAGTTTGCTTATATCTTCCTGTGGCAATAAAAACCAGCAGGGCCAACAAAGACCGGAAGCCGGCCCTGTTCCTGTATCCATTGCAACAGTTACAGAAGAAATAGTAACCGGTATTAATAATTATCCGGGTACGGTTGTCGCTTTAAACCAAACCGAACTTAGAGCAGAAGTAAACGGTTATATCACAGCGATCTTCGTTCAGGATGGTGCTACGGTTACTAAAGGTCAAAAACTTTATGAGATTGATCGTACACGTTATCAAGCCTCTCAGGAGCAGGCACAAGCAAATTTAGCTATTGCAGAAGCCAATTACGCCAAGGTAAATAGAGATGTAGACCGCTATAAAAGATTGGCCGAGCAAGATGCAATCGCAAAACAGACGCTTGACTATGCACTTACCGATTTAAACAATGCGCAAGCGCAGGTGATGTCGGCTAAAGCGGCTTTAACCTCCGCTTCTACTGATTTGAACAGGTCTGTCATTACGGCGCCTTTCACAGGTACAATAGGGATTTCTCAGGTGCGTACCGGCGCTTTAGTTTCTGCTGGTTCAACGTTAATCAATACCATATCTTCTACTAATCCAATTGCAGTAGATTTTCCAGTAAACGAACGCGATATTCAACGTTTTATAACAATTCAAAACAGTGCAGCAGCCCTAAAAGATTCGGTTATTAGACTACAATTAGGTGCTGATACTTACCAATCGCCAGGTAAAGTTACAGCTATAGACCGTGCTGTCGATCCTTCAACTGGAACCATCACCGTAAGAGTAGCATTTGAAAATCCAAAAGGGCTTTTAAGAGCTGGGATGAATACAAATGTAATGGTAGCAAACACCTCGATGGTAAAGATGCCTGTTATTCCATATCAAGCAGTATCTGAGCAATTGGGCGAGTTTACCGTATTTGTAGTAACAGACAGCAATACAGTTGCTCAACAGCCTGTTAAATTGGGACTAAAAATGGGTGAAAGAGTTGCTATTAGCGAAGGATTAAAAGCCGGTGAAAACATTGTTACCGAAGGTACCCAAAACCTTCAACAAGGCGTTAAAGTCGTAGACCAAAAGAAGGTTGAAGCACAAGGAGCTCCACAAGAAAAAGATCCAAGTAAGAAATAAAGATTATAAAAAGCGAAACATGATATCTGAAGTATTTATTAAAAGGCCAGTAACAGCGATTGTCATTTCTATACTATTAGTTATTATAGGTGCAATTGCTATTACTACCCTTCCTATTAGCCAATATCCAGATGTAGCCCCTCCTACAGTTACAGTTACTGGTAACTATACAGGAGCGGATGCGGCTACAGTTGAACAAACCGTAACAACACCTATTGAAAGTCAGATAAATGGTACACCAGGTATGACCTATCTTCAATCGAACAGTACATCTGATGGGCGTTCGTCGATAACAGTCACATTTGATGTAGGAACCGATATTGATATTGCTACCTTAGATGTTCAGAATCGGGTGGGCATTGCTGAGCCTGCATTGCCAGAAGCGGTTAGACGTCTAGGGGTGATTACGCGCAAAGCCAATAATGATATATTGATGGTTGCCGGATTGGTGTCTCCAAAGGGTACACATGATGAGAAGTTTCTATCCAACTATGTTCAGATATATGTGAAGGATGCATTGCTACGCGTTCCCGGTGTGGGTGATGTCCAGTCCTTTGGTCAGCCATTTAGTATGCGTATATGGCTTGATGCTGATAAATTATCTCGTCTTAGTCTTACTCCCAGTGATATTAGTGCAGCTATTCAAGAGCAGAATTTGCGTATCCCGGGTGGTAGTGTAGGCGCAAAACCACAAGCGTCGACACAAGCTTTTGAATTTAACGTAATTTTAGATGGAGACCTTATTACTCCAGAACAATTCGAAAGTATCATTGTAAAAACGAATACAGATGGCTCCTTGGTTTATCTGAAAGACGTGGCACGTATTGAGTTGGGTGAATTTGCCTATGCTACGTCTTCCAAAGTTAATGGCCAAGTGGCATCGATGATGATGATTAACCAAATGCCAGGCGGTAACGCTGTTGAAACAGCAGAAGGAATTGAGCAAGCGCTAGAAGCATTAAAGAAATCCTTTCCCAATGATGTAGATTATGTAGTCAGTTATGAGACTATTTCTATGGTAAAAGCTTCCATTAGCTCTGTTATCCATACGCTGATCGAAGCACTTGTTTTGGTAACCGTAGTAGTTTTTGTCTTTCTACAAAGTTGGAGAGCAACGCTAATTCCGGTATTGGCGATTCCAGTATCTATTGTTGGTACCTTCATTTTCTTTATTTTGTTCGGTTTTTCGATCAATACATTAACAATGCTCGCGTTTGTATTGGCGATCGGTATTGTGGTGGATGATGCTATTGTGGTGGTAGAAGCCGTCCAGCATTACATCGATAATGAAGGGCTTTCGGCAAAAGATGCAACCCGAAAGGCCATGAAAGATATCACAGCGCCGGTAATTGCGATTGCATTAATATTGGCAGCGGTGTTCATACCGGTTGGCTTCATACCAGGAATGGTGGGTAAACTGTATCAACAATTTGCCATTACTATTGCAGTATCTGTTTTAATATCTGCCTTCATTGCACTTTCGCTTACTCCAGCCCTTTGTTCATTGATGCTAAAACCGATGAAGTTAGACAAAAACTCAAGAGGTTTAGACAGACTTTTCTATTTATTTAACACGTGGTTTCATAGAACAACTCAAAAATATTCTAAAGGTGTTCAATGGTGTATTAAAAAAACACCATTTGTTATGGTTATCCTTGTCTGCATCTTTGTAGGTACCTATGGCCTGTTTAGCGCGAAACCAAGCGGTTTTATTCCGCAGGAAGATGCAGGAGTATTTTTCATGGGAATCTCTTTACCCGAAGGATCTTCTGCTGCAAGAACCAATGAATATCTAAATGAAATCACGAAATATGTTCAAAAAGAGATCCCTGAGGTAAAGAATATTACTTCGATCTCCGGTATTAATATCCTGAATAGGGCATTTAAATCAAGTGCTGCTACTTGTTTTGTACAGCTGAAACCATGGGAAGAACGCCATCGTAATGTCAATGACATTACAGGGCAGCTTATGGCTAAGTTCGGTGCTAACAGTAAAGGAGCTTTGTTTGCAGCATCTCCACCTCCAATTCCAGGTTTGGGTACCACTGGCGGTTTCACACTCGAAATTCAAGAACAACAAGCTGGAGATATTAAAGCGTTTGAAGGAATTGTAGGTAAATTCTTAATGGCTGCCAATCAACGACCTGAAATCGCCATGGCTTACACCTTATTTAATACCAAGACACCTAACTATAAGGTGGAAGTTAATCGAGAGCAAGCAAGAAAAATGGGTGTTCCTATTAATTCCATTTATAGTACGATTTCGACCTATTTTGGTAGCAGTTACATCAATGATTTTGTGTTGTATGGTCGTACGTTTAGAGTAGTAACGCAAGCAGATACCAATTACCGTCAGCACATAGAAGATATTAATAATCTTTATGTGAAAAACACGATGGGAACGGGCGTTCCATTGGGTACGCTGGTAAGTTATAAAGTGATTGAAAATCCTTCAATCATTAATCACCATAACATTTTTCGTTCTATTGAGGTTACTGGAAATGCAGCTCCGGGCTATAGTAGTGGTGATGCTTTGAAAGCTCTGGAAGAAGTGGCTGCTCAATCTTTACCAAATGGTTATACAACAAGCTTTGCAGGATTAAGTCTACAAGAAAAAGAAGCGGGAAATAAGACCGTCATGATCTTTGCGCTCTGTCTTATTTTCGTATTTCTTTTACTTGCAGCATTGTATGAGAGTTGGTCTGTTCCTTTCTCCATTCTCATGTCGGTTCCGGTAGGTGTTTTTGGTGCTATTTTAGCTCTTACGTTTCTGCCTAAATTGGATAATAATATTTATGCGCAAATTGGTTTGGTGACTTTAATTGGATTGGCGGCAAAGAATGCGATCTTGATTGTTGAGTTTGCTAAGGAGCGGGTTGATTTGGGAATGGAGCTAATCGCAGCGACCATGGATGCCGTTAAATTAAGATTGCGTCCGATTGTGATGACGTCTATGGCCTTCATTCTGGGTATTATCCCATTGATGTTATCAGGTGGTGCTGGCGCGATGTCTCGTCAAACCATTGGTTGGACCGTATTTGGTGGTATGCTAGCAGCAACATTGTTAGCTATTTTTATTGTGCCTGTTCTCTTTGTGTTAATCACACGCTTAGCATATGGCAAAAAGAAGTTAGAAGAGTTGCAAGCTAATTACAATCCTGATGAGCATAAAGATATGCTTCATTCAGAGGATTAGGATGTAGCTGATATAATGTATTTATAAAAAAGGGTTGGCAAACGTAATGTTTGCCAACCCTTTTTTATGCGATGGCATTCTCAAGTAAACTTGGCTCGCCATCGCATAAAAAAACCCTTGCGAAAAGCAAGGGCTCTTTTTCGTTAGTGCGGAAGAGCAGATTCGAACTGCCACGCCCTTAGGGCGCCACCCCCTCAAGATGGTGCGTCTACCAATTTCGCCACTCCCGCAGGGATATTATATTTACACGTCTGTGCCCGAGGAGGGACTCGAACCCTCAAGAGCCAAGCTCAACGGCTTCTGAGACCGCAACGTTTACCAATTTCGCCACCCGGGCGTGCGTGCAAACTTAGATAATTTTACTTGATATACAAAATAAATAATACGTATTATAAAGGTAAAATTATCGACTCTTCTGCCATTGAAGACTTATTTATGGATGAAATTAGTACATGTATTTGGTTCAAAAAAAATCTAAAAGCCATTGATAAATTATTGATAATGTGCTAACTGTCAATAATTTATTCAACAGTAAATACGAACCTCTCTAAAAAGGCCTAAAATTAGGTCGGCTAACCAATGGAGAAAAAGCCCATGGAATCGAAGCGAATATAATAAGCAATGCGATACTAAACCAAATCGCCATTGTTTTAAATTTTTTAATAGCAGTAGTTTCCCGTTTAGCTTTTCCTGAACCTATTGTAATTAAGATTATAGCCAATAACATCATGGTGCTATGTTCCATTCCAAAAAACCTAATCTCCCTTATATGGATAGCAGTTTTAAGATGTTGTCTAAAATAACTGACAATAGGACTGATAAGATATAGCCAAATACCGACTACTAACTGAATATGGGCAATCGTTGCAATAATCTGCCTGGCTCTAATGTCATAAATAGTGAATAAAGCTTTTGTATACCAGCCTCTATAGGCGCGGTAGAGTGCATACAATAAACTGATTAGAACCAGCCAACGAATAACAGAATGTACTGCTAATAAGATTGGATACATAACGAAGAAATCTATTTACAAAATTAAAGAGGTTGATATTTAACCACTACCTCTTTATAAATTTTCAGAAACCAAACGGTAAAATCCTGCGGTTTACTTTTAACAGTCTTTTCTAGTTCAGCAGGCGAAACCCATTTGTAGTCCATCACTTCTTCTTCGTTTATATGTACATAACCATTATACTTCCCTATAAAAACGTGGTCAAACTCATGCTCCATCAAGCCATTGACAAAAGTTGTCTTATATAAAAATGATGAAAAGAAGTTAAGGTTGACCCGAAATCCCATTTCTAAAAGAAGTCTATTTTCTGCAGACACTAAGGTATCTTCTCCAGGAGCTGGATGGCTACAACAGGTGTTTGTCCATAAACCTCCACTATGATACTTTTTTACTGCTCGCTGTTGCAATAGTAATTCTCCTTTATCATTAAAAATGAATATGCTAAAAGCACGATGCAATCTGCCTTTTTTGTGGGCTTCTAACTTCTCCATTTTCCCCAACACCTTATCGCTTTGATTCACTAATATTACTTCTTGCATATCGATATTAAATTGCTTTTAATGGCATTTGTAAAAATAGCTGTCTTAAAAATTTAGAAAAAAAGGCCGGAGTAATATTTTATACTCAGCAGAATATACTCCTTTAGACGCATAAAGAATGAAATCATGAGAAACCTGTTCTATATTCTGAATTCCTTTCCGTAAGAAAATAATCTTGCGGAAAGGAGCACTATGGATAAACGATTTTAAATAAATGGTTTTCTCCAGTGTAAAAACATCGTCCTTCTTTGCTTCATTAATCACATAATCAGCTATATCAAGCGGTAGAACAATCTGAAGAGTACCGTCTTCATTTAGCCAATTAGCGGCTTTGTTTACCAGGTCATCATAAAAGCCGCTATCCGTGTGCCGGGCATTTGACTTCCTTTTATCCGGATTCTGCAGGGCATTCATAAAAAATGGCGGATTACTTACAATTAAATCATAAGAAACCTGTGGAGAAAATTCTTGAAAGGATTTGTGGTAAACCCGAATCCGATTCGAAAAAACTGAACTTTCGAAATTTTTCCTTGAAAGCAGCACTGAATCCCTATCTATCTCAACAGCATCTATAAGAAGTTGCGGATATCGTTGAGCTAACATCATGCTTATAACGCCAGTTCCTGTACCAATATCCAGCGCTCGGGTAGGCAAATGCTGTTCTGCCAATGCGCCCAATAAAACGCCATCTGTGTTTATTTTCATGGCACTTCCCTCCTGATTTACGATAAACTGCTTGAATTTAAATACAGACGACATTTAAAACCTAAATTTTATGCAAAAATACCAGTTTTGTAGAGAAGGAACCAAATCCGCGCCGTATTACTCAATCATTTTAACGTAATTAAAACTCAATTTAAATGGAATGAGCCCGATGGAATATCGAGCTCATTATTACAAATCTAATAACTAAATTGTAAGCGTCCGGCTAAGACATCTTTTGTATTTGAATAATAATGCTGATTATTGCTTTTGAGGTGGAGTCCAATTATTTGGCAGCAATTCATGCAGTTTGTTTGCTTTGTAGGTTGGAATTCGT
>Ga0182736_1000847_pt1 | contig 37652 bp, 37 predicted proteins | sample eDN5th30CKraftBY_FD_128882 | JGI IMG/M metagenome (GOLD analysis project Ga0182736, IMG submission 128882) | Enriched backyard soil microbial communities from Emeryville, California, USA - eDNA 5th pass 30_C Kraft BY (version 2) (version 2) | ecosystem: Environmental > Terrestrial > Soil >... | reverse complement strand
CAGGCCCACGCCGTAGAACGGCTGGTCCAGCAACCCGTAGGCGGGCACCACGAACCCCAGCGGCCATACCAGGTGCGGCGCGTTGCGGTTGAGCAGGCCGCGTTCGTGCAGCGCCTCGCGCACCAGGCTGATGTTGCCCTGGGCCAGGTAGCGCACGCCGCCGTGCACCAGCTTGGTGGCCTTGCTGGACGTGCCCTTGGCGAAATCGTCGGCTTCGACCAGCAAGGTGCGGTAGCCCCGCGAGGCGGCATCCACCGCGCTGCCCAGGCCGGTGGCGCCGCCACCGATCACGATAACGTCCCAGGCGGCGGTGTCGTTCAGCGTGTCCAGCAAGGCGGCGCGGCTGGGCATGGGCGTAGAGGCGGAGGGGGTCATGTCGCGGATTGGCGTGGGCCGGGGAAAGGGTGGAAGCGGGATCAGTGCGGGACGGGCGCGCGGCCGTCGCCGGCCATCGGCTCGGCCTGCGCGCCGGCCGCCGCGATTTCGCAGCGCACGCCGGATTCCTGCAGCACCTGCGCAAGCGGCTCTTGCGGATACGCGTCGGTGAAGAAGCGGTCGATCTGCGAAATGTGGGCCAGCTCGACCATGGCCTGGCGCTGGAATTTGCTGCTGTCGGCGGCCAGCCAGACTTCGCGCGATTGTTCGATGATGCAGCGGGCCACGCGCACTTCGCGGAAGTCGTAGTCGCGCAGCGTGCCGTCGGCCTCGATGCCCGAGATGCCGATCAGCCCGATGTCGACCTTGAACTGGCGGATGAAATCGATAGTGGCTTCGCCCACGATGCCGCGGTCGCGCGGGCGCACCACGCCGCCGGCCACGATGACTTCGCAATCGGGGTTGTCCGACAGGATGTCGGCCACATGCAGGTTATTGGTGATGACCCGCAGGCCGCGGTGGTGCAGCAGCGCGCGCGCGATGGCTTCGGTGGTGGTGCCGATGTTCAGGATCAGCGAACAGCCGTCGGGCACGGCCTGCGCCACGGCCTGGGCGATGCGTTGCTTGGCCTCGGCATGCAGGCCCTGGCGCTTGCGGTAGGCAATGTTCTCGATCGTGGAGGCTTCGATCCGCACGCCGCCGTGAAAGCGCGACAGCAGCCCGGCTTCGGCCAGCAGGTTGACGTCGCGCCGAACGGTCTGCAGCGTGACATCGAAATGGCGGGCCAGGGTTTCGATGCTGGCCGACCCCTGGGACCGGACCATCTCGACCAACGCGCTCTGTCGGGGATTCAGTGTCATATTGGAATCATAAAACAACAAAAGCGAAAAATAATGCCGCGTTGCGAGATTGTTTTCTTTCGCTTGGGCGGGAAAACGCAAAAAAGCAAAAAAACAACGGAAGCGAAGCGCGCCGCTGGTGTTGGGACCCGCATGCGGGATTTGCGTTCAGCGGGGGGGCTGGCGCGGGCGCTGGCGTCGTGCCGGCTGCCCTCGGTGCCCGGCGTCGCCGCCCAGGGCAGGCGGGCGAGGCCGGCGGCGGTCAGGCGGCCTGGGCGCCGGGCGGGGCAATGTCCGGCAACACGACTTGCGCCGTGCCCGGCAGTATCCAGCGCGCGCATTCCCGCGTGGCGTCGATGCACCCGCCCTCGGCGTAGACGCCTTGCGGGTCGCGCCGGCGCAGCATGCGCGCCAGCACGGCTTGCACCGCCGCGGGGTCGGCCAGCGTCTGCGCGACGCGGGCTTCGACGATGGATTCGTCCAGCACCAGCCGCCCCTGCGGGTCTTGCAGGGCGCCGTCGCGCCAGTGGTAGATTTCGACGCACTTCGCCGTCAGCGTGTAGGGCTGGTCGCGCTTCCAGAAATTGTTGAACAGCCCGTTGCCCAGATAGAACACCCACGAACCTTCGTAGCCTTCGACGTTGGACGAGTGGGCGTCCGGGTTGCGGAACCACAGGCGGTCGCCCGGCACGTAGTATCTGGACGGCAGCGGCGCGTCCATCGAGCCGTATTCGCGCAGGAACACGTCGTGGAACGGCCCGGACATGATCGCCCGCGTTTCCCATTGGCGCTGCAGGTCGGCGTACAGCGCGGGGTGCGCCGCCTGCAGTTCCTGGGCGATGCCCAGCAGCGTGACGTATTCGGTGGCGCGATAGCACGAGAACGAGTACAGCTTGCCCGAGGCCTCGGGCTGCGTGGCCTTTTGCAGGGCCTCGATCAGCGACACGCCCGGTTCGATGGTGAAGCCGCGCGCTTCGTCGTAGCGCCAGTATCCGGCCGGGCGTTCGGCCTGTTCGGTGTCGAAGGCCAGCGCCGTCTTGCGCGCGGCCTGCACGATGTGCTGGCGGATGCGCACGGCGCTGCGCAGTTCGGCGGCATCGGGGAAGGGGAAGGCCACCGGCCCCAGCACCATGGCCAGCACGATTTCCCGCGCCAGGTCGTCGGGGCGGTTGTCGGTATCCAGCCCCAGGGCCTGGCACAGCCCGGTGGTGTCGCGCTGCGGGGCCAGCGCCAGCAGGGCGGGGGCGGGTTCGACATGCACCGCGCAAGGGCCGTCGGCCACCGTGGATACGTACTGCTGCAGGCCCAGCGCCTGCAGCATCTCGTGCGCGGCGCGGGTCTCGGCTTGCAGGGCATCGGGGGTGGGCGCGGCAATGCGGATGCCCTGGCGCGGGGAGGGCTCGCGTGGCGATTCAAAGGAGGGCATGCGTCGGCTCCGTGGACCGGTGCGCGCCGGGCTGGCCGGTAGGCAACGCGCGCCGTCAGGCGCCAGATTCTACCGCTGCGCCGGCGTTTGCGGCACCCCGGCAGGCAGCAACCGGGTCAGGGCCTCGGCGTCCATGAAACGGATGTTGTGGCGGGTGGCGTATTCGCGCGCCGCGGCCGAGGGGGCGCCCAGGGCGACGTAGATGCTTTCGCGGGCGCCGGCGTCGGCCCGGGCCGCTTCCAGGCGCTGCAGCGGTTCGACGCCGGTGTGCGCGGCTTTCCAGCGGCGCGCCGTCATCAGCGCCCGGCCGCTGCCGGCGCGGGCGATCTCGAAATCGGCGGCGTTGCCGTTCAGGCGCCGGACCTCGCAGCCGTCGCGGCGCAGGGCGGCCTCGAGCAGGTCGGCGAACGCCGGCCAGGGCAAGGCCTGCAACGCCTGCGCGGTGTCTTCGACGCGGGCTTGCGACGGCTTGCCGCGCTGCTTCCAGGCGGCCACCGCGGCGATCACCAGGAACGGAATGGCGGCGAATACCGGAAAGGGCGCGTAGGCCGGAGGCAGCGCGGCGAAAGCCACCACCACCAGCGCGGCGGCGATCAGCAGGCTGATCCACCATGGCGAGCGCAACAGGATGGCGAACAGCGAATTCTTGGCCATGAATTTCATGGAGGGGTTCCTGCGGGGCGGGTCAGGGGGCGGGTGTGCCGGGCGGCGGCTCGGACGGGGCGGCGGCATCGGGCGGGGCCGGCGGGGCGGGGCGTGCGGGCGCATCGCCCTGGGCGCGCGCCATCCAGGCGATCAGCGAGGCGCGCATGGCCTCTTCGACCGACATGTCGATGGGCTGCACCCAGTCGACCGGCACGAACACCGTGTAGCCGCCGATCATGTAGCCCATGGGCAGGTACACCGCCACGCGCTCGCCGCGCAGGAAGCCGTCGGGCAGCCCTTCGGTGCCGCGCCGGGTGATCAGGCCCACCAGTTCCAGGGGCTGGCCCGGGATGCGCAGCACCACCACGTGTTGCGTGTCGGTCTTGGCGCTGGGCGAGAAATAATCGGCGAAGCTTTTCAGCGAAGAATAGATGCTCTTGACGACCGGCAGGTTGGTGAAGGGCATCTCGACCAGGTGGAACACGCGCTGCACCCGTTCTTTCGAGACCAGGTAGCCGATCAGCAGGATGCCCAGGATGCCCAGCACCAGGCCCATGCCGGGAATATAGAAGCCGCCGATGAACGGGCCCAGCAGGGCCAGCGCGGCGCGTTCGGTCCAGGCCAGGAAGATGTACAGCAGGTAGATCGTCAGCGCGATCGGCAGTACGGTGATCAGCCCGCGGAAGAAGTATCGGTACAGGCGCGTCATAGGGTACGAATCTCCGGTAAGGCGTGTATTAGTGGCCGTTGGTGGGCAGGAACAGGGTTTCCTTGATTTCCTCCATGACCACGTAGCTGCGCGATTCGGCCGAGGCCGGCAGGCGTTTCAGGATCTCGCCCAGCAGCCGGCGGTACTCGTTCATTTCGGTCAGGCGGGCCTTGACCAGGTAGTCGAAGTCGCCCGACACCAGGTGGCATTCCATGACTTCGGGCACGTACAGGAGTTCCTGCTTGACCTTGTCGAACATGTCGCCCGACTTGGCCGACAGCTTGATTTCCAGGAACACCAGCAAATTCCGGCCCAGGGCGGCGGGGTTGACGCGCGCATGATACCCGGTGATGACGCCCTCGCGTTCCAGGCGCTTGACGCGCTCGGAGCAGGGGGTGGCCGACAGGCTGATGCGCTCGGCCAGGTCGGTGATGGAAACCCGCCCGTCTCGCTGCAGGATGTCGAGGATTTTCAGGTCGATACGATCGAGTTCGCGCATTTCACTCTTGCATGGCCGGTTCCTGCCATGTCACCAGTAGAAAAATGGATCAGAGGGGGCAATTTTAGTGCTTTTCACTGCCTGCCCGCTTCTAGACTATTCGAATGTTCGTGTGACTTGTCAAAATCGGGGAACTCTCATGCATGTCATCGTCCTGGGCAGTGGCGTGATCGGCACCACCACGGCTTATTACCTGGCCCGCCAAGGCGCGAAGGTCACGGTGCTGGACCGCCAGCCCGAGGCGGCCTGTGAAACCAGCTACGCCAACGCCGGCCAGGTGTCCCCCGGCTATTCCACCCCCTGGGCCGCGCCGGGCATCCCGTTCAAGGCGCTGAAATGGATGTTCCAGAAAGACGCGCCGCTGGCCATCCGGCCCGACGGCACGCTGTATCAGTGGCGCTGGATGGCGGCCATGCTGGCCAATTGCTCGGCCGCCCGCTATACCGTCAATAAAGAACGCATGCTGCGGCTGGCCGAATACAGCCGCGACTGCCTGCGCGAGCTGCGCGCCGACACCGGCATCCAGTACGAGGCCCGCACCCGCGGCACGCTGCAGCTGTTCCGCACCGCGGCCCAGTATGAAGCGGCCCAGCGCGACATCCAGGTACTGGAAGCCTGCGGCGTGCCCTACGAACTGCTCGACAGCAGCCGCCTGCAGATGGCCGAGCCCGCCCTGGCGCGCACGGCCCACAAACTGACCGGCGGCCTGCGCCTGCCCAACGACGAAACCGGCGATTGCCGCTTGTTCACGCGCCGGCTGGCGCAACTGACCACCCAACTGGGCGTGGAATTCCGCTACGGCGAGGCGGTCGAGGGCATGCAGGTGCAGGGGGGCGAGATCATCGGCGTGCGCGTGGGCGGCGGCGTGCTGGCGGCCGACCGCTATGTGGCGGCCTTCGGCAGCTATACGCGCGGCTTCCTGGCGCCGCTGGGGCTGGACCTGCCGGTCTACCCGGTGAAGGGCTATTCGATCACGATCCCGCTGGTGCAGCCCGATGCCGCGCCGGTGTCCACCGTGCTGGACGAAACCTACAAAGTGGCGGTCACGCGCTTCGACGACCGCATCCGGGTGGGCGGCATGGCCGAGCTGGCCGGCTTCGACCTGCGCCTGAACCCGGCTCGCCGCCGCACGCTGGAGCACGTGGTCAACGATCTTTATCCCGGCAGCGGCGATGTCGCCCGCGCCGAGTTCTGGACCGGCCTGCGGCCCATGACGCCCGACAGCACGCCCATCGTCGGCGCCACGCGCTACGCCAACCTGTTCCTCAATACCGGCCACGGCACCCTGGGCTGGACCATGGCGTGCGGATCGGGCAAGGTGGTGGCCGACCTGGTCACCGGCCAGCGGCCCGCCATCCGTGCCGACGACCTGGCCCTGTCGCGCTATGGTGCGCCGCGCGCGCGCCGGGCGGGCGTGGCCCTGGGCGAACGCTCCACCGCCTGAGGCCGCCCCGCCCGTCCGCAAGTGCCTGGCGAGTGGGGCGTTGTGCCACAATCGCGCCATGATCGCCGTCGTGGCGCAGGCACTTGCGGGACATTCGTGATTCATCTCATCCACACCGCCGATTGGCAGATCGGGCGGCAGTACGGCCAGTTCGATACCGACGATGCGGCCATGCTGGCCGAGGCCCGCTACGAAACCGTGGCGCGCATCGCCGCGCTGGCGGCCGAGCGCCGCGTCGATGCGGTGCTGGTGGCCGGTGACGTGTTCGATACCCAGGCGGTGTCCGACCGCAGCATCCGGCGCCTGTTCGATGCGCTGGCCGCCTACGGTGGCCCCTGGGTGCTCATCGCCGGCAACCACGACGCGGCCCTGGCCGACAGCGTCTGGTCGCGGGCCCATCAACTGGGTTGCATCGGGCCCAACGTCCACGTGCCGTTGCGGCCCGGCGCAATCGACCTGCCCGAATTGAACCTGGCGGTGCTGGCCGCGCCGCTGACCCAGCGCCACACCTACGACGACACGACCGCGGTTTTCGATGCGCTGGCCACGGCGCCGGGCCGCCTGCGGGTGGGCCTGGCGCACGGCAGCGTCAGCGGCCGGCTGCCCGACACGGTGGATTCGGCCAACCCCATCGCCGCCGACCGCGCGGTGCGGGCACAGCTTGATTACCTGGCGCTGGGCGACTGGCATGGCAGCCTGCGGGTGGACGCGCGCACCTGGTATGCGGGCACGCCCGAGCCGGACCGCTTTCGCGCCAATGCGTCGGGCGGCGTGCTGGATGTGCGGCTGCCGGGCGGCGGCGCCGAGCCGGTGGTCGAGGCGGTGCCGGTGGGCCGCTACCAATGGGCCCATTGGACCGAATCGCTGGCGCTGGCGTCGGACGCCGAGGCCCTGGCGCACCGCCTGCAAGGCGCCGGCCCCGACGAGGTGCTGCGCCTGGAATTGTCGGGCCAGCTGGCGCTGGGCGCCTGGGATACGTTGCAGGAAGCGATCGCCCGCGCGGCGGCACGCACGCGCGCCTTGCTGCTCGACACCGCGGCCCTGTCGCTGATGCCCGAAGCGCAAGATTTCGCGGCACTGGGCGCCAGCGGCTATGTGGGCGAAGTGGCGGCGCAACTGCAGGCGCTGCAGGACGACCCCGCGCAGGCCGCCGCGGCCCGCCAGGCATTGCGCCTGCTGGTGCAATTCCAGCGCGAGCGCACGGAGGCGCCATGAAGCTGCGCCGCATCGCCTTGCAGGAATTCCGCAAGTTTCGCGACCCGGTCGTGCTGGACGAGCTGTCCGACGGCCTGAATGTGATCGCCGGGCCCAACGAGGCCGGCAAGAGCACCCTGGCGGCCGCCATCCGCGCGGCGTTCCTGGAACGCTACAAAACCACCAAGGTGGCCGACCTGGCGCCCTGGGGCATGCAGGGCGCGCGGCCGTCGGTGGAAATCGAGTTCGAGCACGCCGGCCACGGCTATTTGCTGCGCAAGTCGTTTCTCAGCCGCGCGCGCTGCGAGCTGCTGGTCGACGGCGGGGCCGAGCGCCACGAAGGCGAGGCGGCCGAACAGGCGCTGGCCACGCTGCTGGGATTCGAACTGCCCGTCAAGGGGCACAGCCGCCCCGAGCATGGCGGCATCCCGGGCCTGCTGTGGATCCAGCAAGGCGAGGGGCAGAACCTGGTCGAGCCGGCCGGCCATGCGCAGGGGCATCTGCGCGAGGCGCTGACGCGCCTGACGGGCGAGCTGACCTCGGCCGAAGGCGACTATCTGTACGAACGGGTCGAGGCCGAGCGCGCCGCACTGCGCGATGCGCGCAGCGGCCGGCCCAAGGGCGCCTACAAAGAAGCCGAGGACGCCTGCGCGCGGGCCGAGCAGGCCGCCGCCACGCTGGCTGCCGCCAAGCAGGCGCTGGACGCCGACGTGGACCGGCTGGCGGCCCTGCGCCGCGACCACGACAAGGCCCAGCAAGAGCAACCCTGGCTGGACATGGAGCAGCGTGCCGCGCAGGCGCGCGCGCGGCTGGTCGAGATCGGCCGCGAACGCGACGCGCTGGCCGGCCTGCAGCGCGAACTGCTGCAGGCCGACGACACGCTGGCCCTGCTGCACGAACAAGTCGAGCGCGACCAGCGCGACGCCGCGGCGCTGCAGGCGCTGCAGGCCCAGGCCGACGCCGCGGCGGCCGAACTGGCGCCGGCGCGCGCCGCGCTCGAACGCGCGCAGCAATCGCAGCAACACGCCGCCGCACGCCTGGCGCAAGGCAATGCGCAGGTGGCGGCCGCCCAGCAAGCCGCCCAGCGGCAAGACTGCGATGAACAGATCGCACGGCTGGACCAGGACCTGCAGCGCGGGCAGGCCGCCATTGCACAGGCCGGGCAATTGGCGGACCAGGTTCAGGCATTGCAGCGCGCCGCGCTGGAATCGTCGATCGACGGCAAGGGCCTGGGCGCCTTGCGCGAACTGGAGCAGCGCGTGACGCAACTGCAGGTGCGCCAGCGTGCCGGCGCGACGCGCCTGCAGCACCGCCTGGCGCCCGGGCAGGGCCTGCAGCTGGATGGCACCGAGCTGACTGGCGAGGGCGAGGCGCTGGTGACCGATGCGGCCGAACTGCGGATTCCGGGCATGGGCGTGCTGCGCATCGAGCCCGGCGGCAGCGACCTGCCCGCGGTGCGCGTCGCCCTGCAGGAAGCCGGCACCGAGCGCGCGGCGCTGCTGGGCCGGCTGGGCGTGGCCACGCTGGCCGAGGCCGAGGCGCGCGCCGCCGCCCACGAGCAGGCGCGCCGCGACCTGGACATGGCGCGCCAGCATTTGCGCATCCAGGCGCCCGAAGGCATCGAGGCGTTGCGCGCGGCGCAGGCCCAGGGACAGGCCCGGCGCGGGCAGTTGCAGACGCTGCGCGCCAGCCTGGCCGACACGCCCGCGCCGCTGGATCTGGCGCAGGCGCAGCAGCAATTGCGCACCACCGCCGCCGAAGCCGAGCATGCCGCCCAGGCCGTGGCCGCGGCCCGCACGGCACTTGATACCCAGCAGGCGCGGGCGCAATTGCTGCAGGCGCAATGGGCCGCCCGCCAGGGCGAGTTCGCCGCGGCCGGGCGCGCCGAACAGCGCGAGCAGCGTGGCGCCAGGCTGGTCGAAGCCCGCGCGCGGCGCGAAACGCTGGCACAGCGCTGCCAGGCGGCGCAGGCGGCCTTGCAGGCGCACCAGCCCGAACTGATCGAGCAGGACGCGCAGCGGTTCGAGCAGTCGGCCCGGCTGGTGCGCGATGAACAGCAGCGCCGCCATGCCGACATGCTGCAATTGCAGGGCAAGCTGGAACAGGCGCAGGCCCAGGGGGTGGGCGAACAACTGCTGCAGGCCCAGGCCGATGCGCAGCGCCTGGCCCGGCGGCGCGACGAGTTCGCGACACGGGCGCAGGCGCTGGATTTGCTATGGCAATTGCTGGGCGAGCGGCGTGCCGCAGCCACGCAGCGCCTGCTGGAGCCCCTGGCGCGCCGCCTGCAGCATTATGTGGGGCTGCTGTTTCCCGGCGCGCAATGGCGGCTGGACGACGCCCTGATGCCGGCCGCGCTGGCGCGCGGCGGCGTCGACGACGCGCTGCAGGCGCTCAGCTTCGGCACGCGCGAGCAACTGGGCGTGCTGGCGCGGCTGGCCTACGCCGACCTGCTGCAGCAGGCCGGACGGCCCACCTTGCTGGTGCTGGACGACACGCTGGTGCACGCCGACCTGGGCCGCCGCGAATTGATGAAACGGGCCCTGTACGATGCGGCATCGCGCCACCAGGTGCTGCTGTTCACCTGCCACGGCGAGGCATGGCAGGACATGGGGGTGGGGATCCGCGGCGTGCCTTGACCATGCACGGCGGCAATGGGCGTTGGGCACCAAGGGTGTCAGACACCCTTCGGGGTGTCTGACACCTGTCATCGCCATTGATATTTCGCAAGAGAGTGCTTGCCACGGTATTTGCTGATGCGGTACCGCTGCACATTGCCACGCCGTTTCAGGTGTCAGACACCCCGCAGGGTGTCTGACACCTTTGCCTTTGCCGACGCCCACCGCTTTCTGGGCGCTCAGTTCAGCTTGATGTGCTGCTCGTTGGCGATGCGCTTGCGCAGTTCGAGCTCGCGCTTGATCAGCGCGGCGTATTGCTCGGGCGTGCCGCCGTCGACCAGGGCGCCGCGTTCCATCAGGCGCTGGCGGATGGCCGGGTCTTGCAGTGCCTTGGCCGCGGCGTCGTGCACCCGCGTGACGATGGCCGGGGGTACGCCGGCCGGGGCCACCAGGCCATACCATGCCATGTTGTTCATGGCGGGCAGGCCCGCCTCGGCGAAGGTGGGAACATCCGGCAGCCCGGCCACGCGCGCCGGCGCGGCCACGGCCAGGGCGCGCAGCTTGCCGGCCTGGATGTGCCCCAGCGACGACGGCAGGTTGTCGAACTGGGCGCTGACCTGGCCGGCCAGCGTGTCGTTCAGCGCCGGGCCCGAGCCGCGATAGGGCACATGGATCATGTCGGTGCCGGTCAGCGACTTGAACAATTCGCCGTCCAGGTGCGAAATGCTGCCCGTGCCGGCCGATGCGTAGCTGTAGGTGCCGGGCTGCGACTTGAGCAGCGCGATGAATTCCTGCAGCGTCCTGGCGGGCGTCTTGGGGTTCACGGTCAGGACGTTGGGCACGTTGACCAGGTTGGTGATGGGCGTGAAATCCTTCAGCGGATCGTACGGCGTGTTGGCGTTGGTGGCGGGGTTGGTGGCCATGGTGCTGACCGTGGCCACGCCGATGGTGTAGCCGTCGGGCGCGGCTTTGACCAGCGCCTCGGCGCCGATCGCGCCGCCGCCGCCGCCGCGGTTCTCGACCACCACCGGCTGGCCCAGTTCGCGGCCCAGCCCGTCGGCCACGATGCGCGCGACCAGGTCGGTGGTGCCGCCGGCCGCGAACGGCACCAGCAGGCGTACCGGGCGTTCGGGGTACGTTTGCGCCTGTGCGCCGGCGCCCACGGCACAGGCCGCGAAAGCGGCCAGCAGGGCGGCCTTGAAAGGGGCATTTTTCTTCAAAACGAGTCTCCTGAGAGGCTTGCCGCCGGAGCGGGGCGGCAGGCAGGGGCGTTATTGAATCGTGCGAACCTTACAAGAATCTGATATTTTTCGGGGTGGATTCCTGGCCGGCTCTGTCGACGCCTTGGCGCCGCGGCCGCGGTGTCGCTGCAACGGCGTGCCATGCCCGGCTTCCGAGTAATGTCATCCCGGCTTTATGCTTGGCTCACGCCCAAGAGTCAAGTCGCCGGCCCTCCCGGAATGCCATGTCGCTGATTCTCATCCTCGCTCTGCCGTTTGCCGGCAGCCTGTGCGCCGCGCTGCTGCCGTCCAACGCCCGCAATGCCGAGGCATGGCTGGCCGGCCTGACCGCGCTTGCCTGCACCTTGCTGGTGGCCAGCCTGTATCCGCAGGTGGCCGACGGCGGGGTCGTGCGCGCCGACCTGGCCTGGGCGCCGGCGTTGGGGCTGCAGTTCACCCTGCGCATGGATGGCTTCGCCTGGCTGTTCGCCCTGATCGTCTCGGCCATGGGTGCGCTGGTGGTGCTGTATGCGCGCTACTACATGTCGCCCGAAGACCCGGTACCGCGCTTTTTCTCGTTCTTCCAGGCATTCATGGCGGCGATGCTGGGGGTGGTGCTGTCGGGCAACCTGATCCAGCTGGTGCTGTTCTGGGAAATGACCAGCCTGGCCTCGTTCATGCTGATCGCCTATTGGCATCACCGGCTCGACGCCCGGCGGGGCGCGCGCATGGCCCTGACGGTCACCGGCGCGGGTGGGTTGTGCCTGCTGGCCGGGGTGCTGATCCTGGGCCACATCGTCGGCAGCTATGACCTCGACCGCGTGCTGGCTGCCGGCGAACAGGTGCGGGCCGACCCCTGGTACCCGGCCGTGGTGGCGCTGGTGGCGCTGGGCGCCCTGACCAAGAGCGCGCAGTTTCCCTTCCAGTTCTGGCTGCCTAACGCCATGGCCGCGCCCACGCCGGTGTCGGCGTACCTGCATTCGGCCACCATGGTGAAGGCCGGGGTGTTCCTGCTGGCGCGCTTCTGGCCGGTGCTGGCGGGCACCGAGGAGTGGTTCTGGATCATCGGCGGGGCAGGGCTGTGCTCGCTGGTGCTGGGCGCCTACGCGGCCATTTTCCAGCAGGACATGAAAGGCGTGCTGGCCTATTCCACCATCAGCCACCTGGGCCTGATCACGCTGCTGCTGGGCATGAACAGCTCGCTGGGGCTGGTGGCGGCCATCTTCCACATGGTCAACCACGCCACTTTCAAGGCCTCGCTGTTCATGGCCGCCGGCATCGTCGACCACGAAACCGGCACGCGCGACCTCGGCCGCCTCAGCGGCCTGCGGCGCGCCATGCCCATCACCGCCACGCTGGCGGTGGTGGCGGCCGCGGCCATGGCGGGGGTGCCGCTGCTCAACGGCTTCATCTCGAAAGAAATGTTCTTCGCCGAGACCACGTTCGTCAGCGGCGACCCCCTGATCCAGTACGGCCTGCCCGCCATGGCCGTGCTGGCCAGCGCGTTCAGCGTGGCGTATTCGCTGCGCTTCATCCTGCAGGTGTTCTACGGCCCGCCGGCGCAAGACCTGCCGCGCGCGCCGCACGAGCCGCCGCGCTGGATGCTGGTGCCCAGCGGCCTGCTGGTGCTCTGTTGCCTGGTGGTGGGCGTCATCCCCGGCATCACGGTGGGGCCGTTCCTGCACACCGCCGCTCATAGCGTGCTGGGCAATAGCATGCCCGCCTACAGCCTGGCGGTGTGGCATGGCCTGAACCTGCCGCTGGTCATGAGCTTCGCGGCCATGGTCGCCGGCGTGCTGCTGTACCTGGCGCTGCGGGCGCGCCAGCGCGCCTTGCCGGGGCGGGTGCCGTTCATCTATCGGCTCGACGGGCGCCGTTCGTTCGAGTTCCTGCTCGATTATTCCGGCGTGGCGGCCGGTTGGCTGCTGGCGCGCATCTCGTCGCCGCGCTTGCAGGTGCAGATGGTACTGATCGTGCTGGGCGCGCTGCTGGTGGCCTGGCTGCCCCTGCATCGCGGCGAATGGAACGACGCGCCCGGGCCCATCACGCCGCTGGACCCGGCCTTCGCCGTGCTGTGGATCGTGGGCGCGATCTGCGCCGTGGGCACCGCCTTCCAGGCCAAGTACCACCGCCTGGCCGCGCTGATCCTGGCCGGCGGCGCGGGCCTGGCCACCTGCCTGACGTTCGTCTGGTTCTCGGCGCCCGACCTGGCCCTGACGCAACTGGCCGTCGAGGTGGTCACCGTCGTGCTGCTGTTGCTGGGCCTGCGCTGGCTGCCGCGCCGCATCGAGGGCGGCACCGACGCCGACCCTCACGAAGCGCGCGCCCGCCTGCGTCGCGCGCGCGACGTGGCTATCGCCGCGGTCGCCGGCACCTCGATCGCGGCGCTGGCCTACGCGATGCTGACGCGTCCACCGGGCCAGACCATTTCCTCTTTCTTCGTCGACATGGCTTTGCCCGAAGGCGGCGGCACCAATGTGGTTAACGTGATCCTGGTCGACTTCCGCGGTTTCGACACCCTGGGCGAAATCACCGTGGTGGGCATCGTGGCCCTGACGGTCTACGCCTTGCTGCGCCGCTTCCGGCCCGCGCCCGAAAGCGCCGATCTGCCACACCAGCAGCGCGACCAGGCCGGCACGGTTACCGTGTCGCCCGATATTCAGGCGCTGCTGCCGGCCGACGCGATGGCCCTGCCGGCCGTGCTGGTGCGCCTGCTGCTGCCCATCGCCGCCATGGCCTCTGCCTATCTGCTGCTGCGCGGCCACAACCTGCCGGGCGGCGGGTTCGTCGGCGGCCTGGTCATGGCCACCGCGGTGATCCTGCAATACATGGTGGGCGGCGTCTATTGGGTCGAATCGCGCAGCCGCCTGAACCCGCAACACTGGATCGCGCTGGGCCTGCTGTGCGCCGGCGCCACCGCGGCATCGGCCTGGCTGGCGGGGCGGCCGTTCCTGTCGGCGCTGGCCACCGACATCGCCTTGCCCGTGGTCGGCCACGTGCATGTTTCCAGCGTGCTGCTGTTCGACGTGGGTGTCTACATGCTCGTGGTGGGCGGCACGGTGCTGGTGCTGGTGGCGCTGGCCCACCAATCGCTGCGCGCGCAACGCAAGGCGGCCGCCGATGCCCAGGCGGCCGCGCAAGGGAGTACCGCCTGATGGAATTGATTTACGCCGCGGCAATCGGCGTGCTGGCCGGATCCGGCGTGTGGCTGATCCTGCGGCCTCGCACGTTCCAGGTAATCATGGGCCTGACGCTGGTGTCGTATGCCGTCAACCTGTTCATTTTCGGCATGGGCCGCCTGACGGTCGGCCGCCCGCCCATCGTGGATGCGGTCGTCGCCCCGGACCCGGCCGCGCTGGCGGATCCCTTGCCGCAAGCCCTGGTGCTGACCGCCATCGTCATCGGCTTTGCCACGACCGCCTTGTTCCTGGTGGTGCTGCTGGCGTCGCGCGGGCTGACCGGCACCGACCACGTCGACGGCAGGGAGTCGGAATCTTGATCGACTGGCTGCAACACGCACCGATTTATCCGATCGCGGTGCCGCTGATCGCGGGGGCGGCAATGCTGCTCCTGGCCGATACGCGGCGCGGCGCGCGCGCCGCCATCGCGGTGGCCTCGTGCCTGGCGCAACTGGCCGCCGCCGTCGTGCTGCTGGCGCTGGCGGCCGGGGCAGGGGGCCATTGGCCCAACGGCATCGGCGTCTACCTGCCCGGCGACTGGCCGGCGCCGTTCGGCATCGTGCTGGTAGTCGACCGGCTGGCCGCCATCATGCTGGGCCTGACGGCGGTGCTGGGCCTGGCTTCGCTGATCTACTCCCTGGCGCGCTGGGACCGCCTGGGCGTGCATTTCCATTCGTTGTTCCAGTTCCTGCTGATGGGCCTGAACGGCGCCTTCCTGACCGGCGACCTGTTCAACCTGTTCGTATTCTTCGAGGTGCTGCTGGCCGCATCGTATGGTCTGCTGCTGCACGGCTCGGGGGTGGCACGGGTCAGCGCCGGGCTGCAGTACATCGCCGTCAACCTGGTGGCCTCGTTCCTGCTGCTGATCAGCATCGCGCTCATCTACGGCGTCACCGGCACGCTGAACCTGGCCGACCTGGCCGTGCGCGCCGGCACCTTGCGCGGCAGCGAACGACTGCTGTTCGAGGCCGGCGCGGCCGTGCTGGGCCTGGCCTTCCTGGTCAAGGCGGGTGCATGGCCGCTGAATTTCTGGCTGGTGCGCGGTTACGGCTCGGCCAGCGCGCCGGTGGCGGCGGTGTTCTCCATCATGACCAAGGTGGGCATCTATGCCTTGCTGCGCATCGGCTCGTTGCTGCTGCCCACCGGCGCGCCCGCGGCATTCAGCCTGGACTGGATGTTCGCCGCCGGGCTGGCCACCCTGATCTTCGGCGCCATCGGGCTGCTGGCCACGCAGCAGCTCGAGCAGATGGTGGGGTATTGCGTCATCATCTCGGCCGGCACGTTGCTGACGGCGCTGGGCATGCCCGGCGTCACGCTGACCGGCCCGGCGCTGTTCTACCTGCTCAGCTCGGTGCTGACCACCGGCGCGTTCTTCATGCTGGTCGAACTGATCGAGCGCACCCGCACCTTCGGCGCCAACGTGCTGGCAGTCACCCTGGACATGTTCGACCTGGACGACCCCACCGCGCCCAACCGGTCCGACGACGTGGTCGGCGTGGCCATCCCGGCGGCCATGGCCTTCCTGGGGCTGGCCTTCGTGGCGTGCGCGCTGCTGGTCACCGGTTTGCCGCCGCTGTCGGGTTTCGTGGCCAAGTTCTCGCTGTTGTCGGCCGCCGTCACGGCGGCCAATGCCTCGCTGCAGCCGGCCGACGCCTGGATCCTGGTGGCCGCGGTGCTGACTTCGGGCCTGGCCGGCATCGTGGCTTTCGGGCGCGCCGGCATCCGCATCTTCTGGAGCGCCGACGAACGCAGCACGCCGCGCCTGCGCCTGAGCGAAGCCGGGCCGGTGGCGGTGCTGATCCTGCTGTGCGTGGGGCTGGCGGCCGGGGCAGGGCCGGTGTCGGCCTACCTGGACGACGCGGCGCGCACGCTTGACCAGCCCGCGCAATACATCGACGCCGTGCTGTCCGCCAACACGGCGCGCACGCTGGGGGGGCACTGATGCGGCGCATGTACCGATTCCTGCTGCCTGCCATGCTGCTGGCGCTGTGGGTGCTGCTCAACGATTCGCTGTCCGCCGGGCAGCTGGTGCTGGGCGCCGCCCTGGCGCTATGGCTGGGCTTCGCGTCCAGCCGCCTGCGGCCGTTGCGCAGCCGACCCCACAAGCTGTGGCTGCTGCCGGGCCTGGCCTGGCGCGTGGCGGTCGACATCGTGCGCTCGAATATCGCGGTGGCCAGGCTGATCATCGGGTACCGGCGCGACTTCTCGCCGGGCTACGTCCACGTTCCGCTGGACCTGCGCGATCCGCACGGCCGGGCGCTGCTGGGCTGCATCCTGACCTACACCCCGGGCACGGTATGGGTGGACGTGTCCGATACCGTGCTGACGCTGCACGTGCTCGACCTGGAAAACGAACAGGCCTGGATCGACCTGATCAAGCAGCGCTACGAGCGCACCCTGATGGAGATCTTCGAATGAACCTCGTCTTGTTCTGGGCCGCGTCGTTCGCGTTGCTGTGCTTCGTGCTGGCCATGGCGTGCGCGGTGGTGCGATTGGTGCGCGGGCCGACCGCCCAGGATCGCGTGCTAGGGCTCGACGCCCTGTACATCAACGGCATGCTGGTCATGCTGGCGTTCGGCATCCGCTCGGGCACGCCGGTGTATTTCGACGTGGCCCTGCTGATCGCGCTGTTCGGCTTCGTCGGTTCTACCGCCATGGCCAAGTTCCTGCTGCGCGGCGAGGTCATCGAGCCATGAACATCGACATCCCCCTGTGGGCCGGCATCCCGGCGAGCATCCTGCTGGTGGCCGCCGGCCTGCTGACCCTGATCGGTTCGGCGGGCCTGCTGCGTTTCAACAATTTCTTCTGCCGCATCCATGCGCCCACGCTGGGCAACACCATGGGCGCGGGCTGCGTGCTGGTGGCGTCGATCCTGGTGTTCTCGGCCGTGCAACAGCGCCCCGTCGTGCACGAGATCCTCATTACGCTGCTGTTGTTCATCTCGTCGCCCATCACGGCCATGCTGCTGATGCGCGCGGCCATCTATCGCGGGCAGCGCAAACGGGGCGACGTGGCCCAATAAGGGAATCGTATCCGGGCGCTACGCCCCGGGGCGCCGGTTACGGCCGGACGGATTTGTAACATCTGCATTCCCAACCGCCGCCGGCTTTCCCGTACCGTAAAAAGACGGCTGCGCGGCTTGCCGCGCGGCACGGCTTTATTGTCTTACAGGAGCGGAAGATGAACATGCGACGTATGCAGAAACTGTACTGCGCCCTGATCGTGGGTGCGGCGGGCGTGGCCGGCATGGCCGCCGCCCAGGCAGCCGGCGTGCAGGCGTCCGGCTCCGTCCAGTCCCAGTACGAGCTCGACGTGCAGCGCTGCAACACTGGCCAGACCAACCAGGACCGCGCCACCTGCCTGCGCGAGGCCGGCGCGGCGCGCGAAGAGGCCCAGCGCAAGCGGCTGGACAACGGCCAGTCGGCCAATTACGACACCAACGCGATGGCTCGCTGCAACAGCCTGCCGCAGGCCCAGCGCGAAGATTGCGCGCGCCAGATGTCGGCGCCCACCAGCGTGAAGGGCAGCGTGGAAAGCGGCGGCGTACTGCGCGAAACCGTGATCCCGGTGCCTGCCCAGCCGTCCGGCGCCGCTCCCGGCGCCACGGCTCCTGGCACGGTGCCGGGCACGACGCCGGGCGCCATCCCCGGCACCGCCCCGGGCGCGGCGCCGGGCACCACCATGCCGGGCACGCCGGCCACGCCGGTGCCGCTGCAGTAGGGCGGCTGGGCATGGCGCCGCGGCCGCGGCGTTCCCGCCCGCGGCCGCAATCAGGCAAAATGTCGCCTATCGCCGACTTTGCGCCGTATCCATGTCCGACGTCATTGCCCTGATCTTCGACTTCGACGACACGCTGGCCCCCGACAGCACCTCCGGCTTCCTCGACAGCCTGGGGGTGGATACGGCCGCCTTCTGGAAAGACAAGGTCGGCCCGCTGCTGGCCGACCAGGACTGGGATCCCGTCCCGGCCTATCTGCACCAGATGATCGAGCTCTCGCGCAGCGGCACCCACGGCCCCATCACCCAGCAGCGCCTGGCCCAATGGGGCGCCCGCCTGCCGCTGCACGATGGCGTGCCCACGCTGTTCCAGCGGCTGCGCGCCGCGGTGCGGGCCGAACACCCGCAAGTGCAGCTCGAGTTCTACCTGATCTCCAGCGGCATCGGCGACGTGGTGCGCGCCACGCCCATCGCGCACGAATTCACCGAGATCTGGGCCTCCGAATTCGTCTACGGCCCGGATGGCGGCATCGTGTTCCCGCGGCGGCTGGTCAGCTTCACCGACAAGACCCGCTATCTGTTCCACATCCAGAAAGGCATCATCGGCCGCGAGTTTCGCAACAAACCCTTCGAGGTCAACCGCAAGGTGCCCGAAGACCGCCTGCGCGTGCCGTTCGACCAGATGGTGTTCGTGGGCGACGGCTATACCGACATTCCGTGCTTTTCCCTGATCCGCCGGGCCGGGGGCTTCGCCTTCGGCGTCTGGGACCCCAAACACCGCGACAAGCGCAGCCGCGCCTGGGGCTTCATCGAGGAAGGGCGCGTCTCGAACCTGAACCAGGCGCGCTACGACGAAGACGCCGAGCTGTACCAGTGGCTGGAAGAGGCCGTCACCAGCCTGGCCGGCCGCATCGCCCTGAAATCGCGGGTGTACCGTGGCTGACGAGGGCCTGGCGCCGGCGCCGGCCGCGCCGTTGCCCCGCGACGATGCCCTGATGGCCCTGGCCCTGCAGCAGGCCGACGCCGCCTGGCGCCTGGGCGAGGTCCCGGTGGGCGCCGTCGTGGTCGATGCCGAAGGGCAGGTCGTGGGCACCGGCTGCAACCGCACCATCACCGACAGCGACCCCACCGCGCACGCCGAGATCGTGGCCCTGCGCGCGGCCGCGCGGCAGCTGGGCAACTACCGGTTGCCCGGCCTCAGCCTGTACGTCACGCTGGAACCCTGCGTCATGTGCATCGGCGCCATGCTGCACGCGCGGCTGGCGCGCGTGGTCTACGGCGCGTCCGATCCCAAGACCGGTGCCTGCGGCAGCGTGCTCGACGTGGGCGCGGTCGTCCGGCTCAATCACCACACCACTATCACCGGCGGCGTGCTGGCCGAACCGTGCGGCGACCTGCTGCGCCGGTTCTTCCGCGAACGCCGCGCCAAGGAATCCCTCTCATGAGCACCCCGCACCGCCCCGCACACGGGCAGCACGGACACGTCTGCGCCGACGATTGCGGCCACGACCACCATCACGCCGCGGCCGCCAGCGGCATCTACCTGGTATCGCCGTCGTCGGCCGTGGCCGATCCGGCCAGCGTCGACCTGGCCTGCCAGCGCCTGGCCACGGAAGGCTTCAAGACGTCGGTAGACCGCGCCGCGCTGGCCGTGCACCAGCGCTTCGCCGGCACGGAAAAGCAGCGCCTGGCCGGGCTGGCGCGCGCCATCCGCCAGAAGCATCCCATTGTGATGGTGACGCGCGGCGGCTATGGCCTGAGCCGGCTGCTGCCCGATATCGACTGGCGCGCCATGGCCGACAGCGGCAAGCGCTTCGTGGGCATGAGCGACTTCACTGCCTTCAACCTGGCGCTGCTGGCCCAGACGGGCGCGATCAGTTATTCGGGCGCCACGGCGGTGGCCGATTTCGGCGGCAAGCAGGTCGACGACCTGACCGCCGCGCTGTTCGGCGAACTGATGCGCGGCGAACTCGAGATCCTCAGTTTCGAAACCCCCGATGCCGACCCGGTCGATTGCCGCGGCGTGTTGTGGGGCGGCAACCTGGCCACGCTGGTGTCGCTGCTGGGTACGCCGTACCTGCCGCGCGTACGCGGCGGCATCCTGTTCCTGGAAGACGTGGCCGAACACCCGTACCGGGTCGAACGCATGCTGGCCCAGCTGTGGCAGGCCGGCATCCTGCAACGCCAGAAGGCCATCGTGTTCGGCCATTTCACCAACTACCGGCTGGCGCCGCACGATGCCGGCTACGACATGCCGGCGGTGGTGCAATGGTTGCGCCGCACGGTGAAGGTGCCGGTGATCACCGGGCTGCCGTACGGCCACATCGCCACCAAGGCCACGCTGCCCATCGGCCAGAAAGTCGGCCTGGCCACCGAGCCGGGCATGGTGCACCTGGTCATCGACGAACACCACCACTGATCCGGGCCGGGAAGGCGTCGGATGTTCATGGCGCGGCTCTGAGCCCGTATGGTGTCAGATACCCATGGCACTACCTTAAGGCAGATCTGTGGGAATGCGCCTCGGCGCTGCGCAGGTGTCAGACACCCCGCAGGGTGTCTGACACCGCTGTCCCAGAGACCGTCCCGCCGACACCATCGGAAGCCGGACGCCCGGCTGCTACTCCGGTTCTTGCGGCACCCAGGCCGGCGAGCGCTTTTCCAGGAAAGCCGCAATCCCTTCGCGCCCATCTTCGCTGGCGCGCTGCGCCGCCAGGCGCGCCGCCGTGTCTTCCAGCACGGCAGCATCGATGGGCCGTCCCGACATGTCGCGGACCAGCCGCTTCGCTTCGGCCACCGCGTGGGGCGAGGTCAGCATGAAACTGCCCAGCAGCGCGTTGATGCGCGCGTCCAGTTCGTCGGCCTCGCAGATCTCGTGCAGCAGGCCGATGCGCCAGGCTTCCGCCGCATCGAAGCCTTCGGCGCTCAGGAACCAGCGGCTGGCCGCGCGCGCGCCGATGGCGCGCAACACATAGGGCGAGATCATCGACGGGATCAGCCCCAGCCGGGTTTCCGTCAGGGCGAAGCGCGTGTCGCGCGCCGCCACCGCGATATCGCAGGCGGCCACCAGCCCCATGCCGCCCGCCATGCAGGCGCCGTGCACCCGGGCGATAGTGGGCTTGGGGCAGGTGTAGATCGTCTGCAGCAGCGTCGCCATGGCCAGCGCATCGGCGCGATTGTCGGCCTCGCTGGCCGCGGCGCTCTTGCGCATGGCGTTCAGGTCGGCCCCGGCGCAGAAGGCCTTGCCGCGCCCGGCCAGCACGATGGCGCGCACCGAGCTGTCGTCGCCCAGCGCCATGATGGTTTCGGTCAGCTCGGCGATCAGCCGCGCATCCAGCGCATTGCGCACGTCGGGCCGCGCCAGCCAGACCACGGCGGTCTGCGGCCCGTAGGCCACTTCCAGGGTTTGCAACATCTACGGCTTCCTTCAACAGAGAGGCGGGTCCTTAACGATACAGCGTCGTGGGCAGCCACAGGCCGAACAGCAGCGGGTCGATGCCGAAGGCGATCAGCAACGGCACGAAGACCGGCATGAAGATCACGATGATCTCGGTCCATTCCAGCGGCCAGCCCAGCAGGCGCCGCCAGGTGTCAGATACCCCTGCCAGACACCTCAGCCCACAGGTGTCAGACACCCCTACGAGCCCCCAAGGCCAGCCCATCCCGCCACCGGGTGTCTGACATCCCCCGTTTCCCCCCATTGTGGGGACATTCCCAGCCTTGCCATCCTGGGCCGGGGCCGGGCGGGTTGGACGGCGGGGCAGCCTGCGTAGCCGGCCGAGGGCGCCTGGTGGAGCGCCCGAGCCCGACGGACTTCGCCCGGCCCCGGCCCAGGTTGGCAAGGCGTCTAAAGAACCCAAACCCGCCTCTCAAACCCCCCACAACCCCCGCCTTGCTACACTACTAGGTTTACCTCTCGCGTCCGCGGGCGCTTTGCCTTTCATACACAGCCGTGATTTCTACCGCCAACCTCACTATTCAGTTCGGTCCCAAGCCCCTTTTCGAGAACGTCAGCGTCAAGTTCGGGGAAGGCAACCGCTATGGTCTGATCGGGGCCAACGGCTCGGGCAAGTCGACCTTCATGAAGATCATCGGCGGCGACCTCGAGTCGTCCGCCGGCAACGTGTCGCTCGAGCCCGGCGTGCGGCTGGGCAAGCTGCGCCAGGACCAGTTCGCGTTCGAAGACTGCCGCGTGCTCGACGTGGTCATGATGGGCCACACCGAGATGTGGGCCGCCATGACCGAGCGCGACGCCATCTACGCCAACCCCGAGGCCACCGAAGACGACTACATGCGCGCCGCCGAGCTCGAGGCCAAGTTCGCCGAGTACGACGGCTACACCGCCGAGGCCCGCGCCGGCGAGCTGCTGCTCGGCCTGGAGTTCGGCGTCGACCAGCACCAGTTGCCCATGCGCGAGATCGCGCCCGGCTGGAAGCTGCGCGTGCTGCTGGCCCAGGCGCTGTTCTCGAATCCCGATGTCCTGCTGCTGGACGAGCCCACCAACAACCTCGACATCAACACCATCCGCTGGCTGGAAAACGTGCTCAATGGCTACCAGAGCACCATGATCATCATCAGCCACGACCGCCACTTCCTGAACCAGGTCTGCACCCACATGGCCGACCTGGACTACCGCGAGATCCGCATCTACCCCGGCAACTACGACGACTACATGCTGGCGTCCACTCAGGCGCGCGAACGCCTGGTGGCCAACAACGCCAAGGCCAAGGAACGCGTGGCCGAGCTGCAGGACTTCGTGCGCCGCTTTGCGGCCAACAAGTCCAAGTCGCGCCAGGCCACCTCGCGCCTGAAGCAGATCGACCGCATCAAGGCCGGGCAGGTCGAGGTCAAGCCCTCGTCGCGCCAGAACCCCTACATCCGCTTCGAGCAGAACAAGGTCATGCACCGCCTGGCGGCCACCATCGAAGGGCTGTCGAAGTCCTACGACGCGCCCGTCATCCGCGATTTCTCGGCCATGATCGACGCCGGCGAGAAAATCGCCATCATCGGTGCCAACGGCGTGGGCAAGACCACGCTGCTGCGCATGCTGGCGGACGACCTGGCGCCGGATGCGGGCAGCGTGAGGTGGTCCGACAACGCCGACCGCGGCTACATGGCGCAAGACGTGTCCGACCAGTTCCAGCAGACCGACATCAACCTGTTCGACTGGATGGGCGACTACCGCCAGCCCGGCGACGACGACCAGTCGATCCGCTCGGTGCTGGGCCGCCTGCTGTTTTCGGCCGACGACCTGCCCAAGGCGCCCAAGGTGCTGTCCGGCGGTGAAAAAAACCGCATGACCTTCGGCCGCCTGATGTTGGGGCGGCACAACGTCATGCTGCTCGACGAACCCACCAACCACCTGGACATGGAATCGATCGAGTCGCTGCAGTTCGCGCTGGAAAAGTACCAGGGCACCCTGATCTTCGTGTCGCACGACCGCGAGTTCGTGTCCGGCCTGGCGACGCGGGTCATCGAGATCCTGCCCAGCGGCGAGATCGTTGACTACCGCGGCGGCTACGAAGACTACCTGGCCTCGCGCGGCATCGAGGCCTGACCGCCCCGGGGTGGTGGCAGGATGGGGCGGCCGCGTGCCGCCCCGACGCATTTTTATATAACTAAAAGTGCTTAATGAATTATGAAAATATCGTTTGGTTTCATATAACGGGTTGCTAGATTAAGGCCTGTCTATTCCTACGCCCCGCGCGCGCGAGCCAGCCCATGAATCTCACTTTCGACCATGTCCACAAGAACTTCGGCGCCTTGCAGGTCGTGGACGGGTTCTCCAGCGAATTCAAGACTGGCGAACTGGTCGCCCTGGTAGGCCCGTCCGGCTGCGGCAAATCGACGCTGCTGCACCTGGCCGCGGGCCTGGAAACACCCAGCCAGGGCCAGGTGCTGGCCGACGGCAAGCCGGTGGCCGGCCCGCATCCCAGCCGCACGCTGGTGTTCCAGGAACATGCCCTGTACCCGTGGCTGACGCTGCGCGACAACGTGGCCCTGGCGCTGGAATTCCAGAAGGTGGCCAAGGCCGAGGCGCGCGAGAAGGCCATGGCTTGGCTGGCCCGCGTCGGCTTGGCCGGTTTCGAAAACTATTATCCGCAGCAGGTTTCCGGTGGCATGCGTCAGCGCGCCGCCCTGGCGCGCGCTTTCATTGCGCAGCCCAAGACCATGCTGATGGACGAGCCCTTCGGCGCGCTCGATGCGCTGACCCGGCTGAGCCTGCAGGACGTCCTGCGCCAGCTGATCCAGCAGGAAAAGCCCTCGGTGCTGCTGGTCACGCACGATGTCGACGAGGCCCTGTTCCTGGCCGACCGCATCGTGGTGTTCAGCCCGCGCCCGGCCCGGGTGCTGCGCGAGTTCAACCTCAAGCACCGCCGCAAGACGCACGACCTGGCCGACCTGGCCGGTGAAAAGCGCGAGATTCTCAGCCTGCTGGGCATCCAGGTGGCCGAGGGCGACATCGCGCTGGCCGCCTGACCCCTGCCGGCGGCAATCCGCATCCGGCCTGGCGCGCCCGCCTGCGGCGCGCCGTCCACACCCATACCTATATTTCCGCACTGGAGCACACTATGAAACTGAAGCAATGGCTGTCCTTGCCGCTGGCCGCGGCGCTGGTGGCGGCAGCCCCGGCCATGGCCGCCGAGAAATTCCGCGTCGGCTACCTGCGCGTCATGGACGACGCCCAGGCCATCGTGGCCCAGGAAGGCGAGTTCTACAAGAAGGCCGGGCTGGACACCGAACTGATCGAGTTCAAGTCGGGCACCGACCTCATCAAGGCCATCGTGGGCGGCCAGGCCGACATCGGCGTGCTGGGCTTCACCAACGCGGTGGCCTGGGCCTCGAAGGGCGCCGACTTGAAAGTGGTGGGTGGCGCGCAGCAGGGCTATCACTCGCTGATCGTGCGCAATGACGCCGGCATCGACAAGATCGCCGACCTGAAGGGCAAGACGCTGGCTTCGCAGAAAGAGGGCAGCACGGCCGACGTGGTGCTCAAGGGCGTGGTGCTGAAAGAAGGCAACCTGCAGCCCTCGGACGTGAACATCATGGGCGTCAGCCCCGCCGTGGCGGTGCAGTCCCTGGTGGGCCAGCGCGTCGACGCCGCCTTCCTGTTTGAGCCCTACGACCGCATCGCCCAACTGGTGGCGCCGGTCAAGCAGATCTACGAAGTGGGCCAGGCCTGGCCGTTCCCCTGCATGGTGGTGATCACGTCGGGCGATGTGCTGGACAAGCGCAAGGATGACGTCTGGAAGGCGCTCGACGCCCAGAGGGCCGCCATCGAACTGCTGCAGAAAGATCCCCAGCAGGCGTCCAAGCTGATCGCGTCCTACTTCATCGCCGAACCCACGCTCAAGACCCGCGAACACGGCGAGCTGCCGCGCGAAGCGGTCATCGCCGACGCGATCAAGACGCAGGTCTTCACCGCCAAGCTCACCGAGAAAGACACCGCCCGCATGCAGGAAATCGCCGGCATCCTGCAAGAGCAGGGTTCGCTCAAGACGCGCGACGGCAAGCCGTACGACGTGTCCGGCATCGTCGACCTGTCCTGGCAAGAGGCGCGCAAGCTTTGAGCTCCACGACCCGCGTAACCGGCCTGCGCAAGCACCTCGCCGGGGTGCTTGGCGTGGCCTTCATTTTCGTGCTGTGGCAAGCGGCCGCCTGGGCGCTGCCCGACTTCCTGATGCCCGGCGTGCCCACGGTGGTGGCCCGCCTGTTCCAGGACCTGGGCGAGTCCGCCTTCCACCAGAGCCTGCTGGGCACCCTGGGGCGGCTGGGCGCGGGCTACGGCCTGGCATTGCTGGCCGGCATCGGCTTCGGGCTGGTCGCGGCGGTGCTGTATTTCTTCCGTGAAGTGCTGCGCAGCGCCATCGTCATCCTGCAGTCGATCCCGTCGATTGCCTGGGTGCCGCTGTTCCTGATCGTGATGGGCTTCGGCAACATGCCCATCATCGTGGTGGTGGCGCTGGCGGCGTTCTTCCCGGCCGCGCTCAGCGTCATGAACGCCACCGAATCGGTGCAGCGCGTGCACGTGTCGGCCGCGCGCGTGATGGGCGCCACCCGCTGGGGGCTGATCAAGCGCGTGTACCTGCCGGCGGTCATGCCCGAACTGATCACCGGCGCGCAACTGGCCTTCGGCAACGCCTGGCGGGCGCTGATCTCGGCCGAGATGCTGATCGGCTTCGGCAAGGGCCTGGGCCGCTCGCTGGCCTATTCGGGCGAAATCGCCGACATGACCGGCGTGATGGCCAATATCCTGGTCATCGCCATCCTGGCGGCCCTGATTGACCAGTTCGTGCTCGAGAACCTCAAGCATCGTTTGCTGCGGTACCAGTACGTGTAGAAGAGTAGGGCGGGCGCCAGGCCCGCCCGCATGCCATGATCCCGTTGCCGCTTTCCGCCATTGTCACCCGCCGTTCGCTGCTGGCCGCCGTCGCGCTGGCGGTGGCTGCGCTGGCTGCGCCCCTGCCTGGGCAGACGGCCGAGGCGTTTGCCCAGGCCCGGGCGCGCGGCGCGCTGGTGGTGGGCATTCCCTACCTGGCGCCGCCCGCCGCGGCGGGCGCCAAGGTTCGCACGCCCGAGCGGCTGGACACGGTCATGGCCGCGCGGCTGGGCGAACAGCTGGGCCTGCCCGTCACTGTGGTGCAGGTCGAGCCGGCGCAGCGCGCGTCCGCGCTGGCCGGCGGCACGGTCGACCTGCTGCTGGCCGACCGGGTGGACGGGCAGTCCGAGCCGGGCCTGGACAGCCCCGGGGTGGCACTGGTGCCGACCGGCTATGCGGCGCGGCCCAAGGCGGTCATCCGCAGCGACACCGCGCTGCGCAGCTGGCAGGACGCGCACGGGCGCAGCGTGTGCATGTCCAGCGCGGCGTTCCAGGCACAGGCGCTGGCGGCGCAATGGGGCGCCACCGTGCGCACCTTCCGCGTGCCGTCCGATGCCCTGGTGGCAGTGCGCGAGGGCGCCTGCGACATCGGCCTGGTCGACGACGCCCAGTGGGGCCCGCTGATGCGCTTCCCCGAATGGAAGAAGTTCTCGGCCACTTTGCCCGTCCAGGGCGCGCGCGCCGAACGTGTCTGGCTGGCGCGGGCCGACGATGCCGCGGCCACCGCCTGGCTGTCCGACGCCATGCGGCAATGGCGCAGCCAGGGCACGTTGCGCGCCATGATCGACAAGTGGTCGCGCGACGTGGCGTTCGACGTCTACCTGGATCAGGAAGTGCCCGACTGCCACGGCGGCTAAAGCGGGCCGGCATCGTACCCGCCTACAATCGCGGCGTATGAGCGAAACATTGAGCGCGCCTTGCGCCTACCAGGAAGACATCAAGAAAAGCCGTTTTGCGGCGCATGCGGCGCCCGTGGCCAGCGTGCACGAGGCCATGGCGTTCTTCGCCGCGCACAGCGACCCGGCCGCCACGCACAATTGCTGGGCCTACCGCATCGGCCAGGCCTATCGCTTCAACGATGACGGCGAACCGGGCGGCACGGCCGGCCGCCCCATCCTGCAGGCCATCGAAGGGCAGGGGCTGGATCGCGTCGCGGTGCTGGTGGTGCGCTGGTTCGGCGGCATCAAGCTGGGCGCGGGCGGGCTGGTGCGCGCCTACGGCGGCTGCGCGGCCCAGTGCCTGCGCCTGGGGTCGCGCGTTCCGATCATCGAGATGGTGGCGGTGTCGTGCCGCTGCGGCTACGCCGAATTGCCGCTGCTAAAGGCGCGCGCGGCGCAGGCGGGCGCGCAGGTCGAATCGGAGCAGTTCGACGGCGAGGGCGTGGCCCTGGTGCTGTCGGTGCCGCGCGCGGCGCTGGACGAGCTGGCCCGCACGGCGGCCGACATCACGCGCGGGCGCGCGCAATGGCAGCCGCTGGCGCCGCCGGCCGATTGAAGGCGCGGCGGGTTACTTGTCGCCGTCGTCCTGGGCGGCGGCGATTTCCTGGTGCACCTTTTCCATATCCACCGCCTTGATCTTTTCCAGCAGCTCGCCGAGCTGGCCGGCCGACAGCGCGCCGGGCTGCGAGAACAGCAGCACGCGCTCGCGGAACACCATCAGGGTGGGAATCGAACGAATGCCCAGGGCGCCGGCCAGTTCCTGCTCGACGTCGGTGTTCACCTTGGCGAACGTCACGTCGGGGTGCTGTTCGGCGGCCTGCTCGAAGACCGGCGCGAAGCCGCGGCAGGGGCCGCACCAGGGGGCCCAGAAATCGACGATCAGGGTGTTGTCGGGCGTGATGGCTTCCTGGAAGGAATCCTTGGTCAGTTCAACGATGCTGCTCATGCTTGGCGTCCTTGCCGCCGGGTGGGCGGCGTTCGTGGCCATGGCGGCCGATTGGGCGGGCCGGTGGGCCCGCGCAGGTTCCCGCCCCTGGGGGCGGGCCGTTCAGGCCTATGCGGCAGCCTGGTTGGCCGTGCCGGCGCCGTGCTTCAGCGAGGCAAGTATTTCGTACGAGCGCAGGCGATCGGCATGGCGGTGGAAGTCGGACACGATCATGACTTCGTCCGCCTCGGTCTGGTTCACCAGGGCCTGCAGCCCCTGCTTGACGGTCTCGGGCCCCCCGACGATGGCGGCGGCCAGCTTCTGCTGGACGGCCTGCTGTTCCCATTCGTTCCACAGCCCGTCCATGCTGTCGACCGGCGGTTGCAGCGGCAGGCGGTTGCCGCGGATCAGCGACAGGAATTTCTGTTGTTGCGTGGTGGCCAGGCGGCGGGCCTGCTCGTCGGTATCGGCGGCGATAACGGGCACGCCGATCATGGCGTAGGGGCGTTCCAATGTGGCCGACGGCTTGAACAGGTGGCGGTACAGCCGCATGGCGGCCATGCCCTCGGGCGAGAAGTGCCCGGCGAACGAGAACGGCAGCCCCAGTTCGGCGGCCAGGCGCGCGCTGAAGTCGCTGGAGCCCAGCAGCCAGATGGGCACATCCAGGCCGGCGCCGGGAATGGCGCGCACCGCCTGGCCGGGCCGTTCCGGGGCCAGCAGGGCGCGCAGCTCGTCGAGCAGCGCCGGGAATTCCAGGCCGCTGCGCGGGCTGCGCCGCAGCGCCTGCTGGGTGGCGCCGTCGCTGCCCGGCGCGCGGCCCAGGCCCAGGTCGATGCGGCCGGGAAACAGGCTTTCCAGAGTGCCGAATTGTTCGGCGATGATCAACGGGGCGTGGTTGGGCAGCATGATGCCGCCCGAGCCGACCCGCAATGTCTGCGTGTGCGCGGCCACCTGGCCGATGATCACGGCGGTGGCGCTGCTGGCCACGCCGGTGATGTTGTGGTGCTCGGCCAGCCAGAAGCGCCGGTAGCCCCAGCGCTCGACGTGCTGGGCCAGGTCGACCGTGTTGCGGAACGCGCCCGCGGCGTTGCCGCCCTGGACGATGGGGGCAAGGTCGAGTACGGAAAACGGCACGCGGGCCAGGTCGGTCATCTTGGGGGCTCCGGAAATGATGGCGCGAGGGCGCCGCCGCGGCGCCATGCTCTCTACATGGAGAGTGTATCGGCGAAATCAACCCGCGGCCCGATCAACCTTGCGGTCGATCGGGTCGATAGCCTGGGTCAATCGGCCGGCCACGCAACCGGCGTGCCGGCCTTGCCGCGCCTAGCCCGGAAAGAAGGCGTAGCGGATCACGAACAGCGCGGCCACCAGCCAGGTGGCGGCGTGGACCTCGCGTGCCCGCCCGGTGAAGGTCTTGAGCACCACGTAGCTGATGAAGCCGAACGCCAGGCCGTTGGCGATGGAATACGTGAACGGCATCACCAGCGCGGTCAGGGCCGCCGGCGTGGCTTCGGACACTTCGTTCCAGTCGATGTCGATCAGCTCGCGCATCATCAGGCCGGCCACGTACAGCAGGGCGGGCGCGGTGGCGTACGCCGGCACCGAGCCGGCCAGGGGCGAGATGAACAGCGCCGCCAGGAACAGCACGCCCACCACCAGGGCCGTCAGGCCGGTGCGGCCGCCGGCCTGCACGCCCGAGGCGCTTTCGACATAGGCGGTGGTGCTGCTGGTGCCCAGCACCGAGCCGGCCACGATGGCGGTGCTGTCGGCAAACAGGGCGCGGCCCAGGCGGTTGGGCCGGTTTTCGGGCACCAGCCCGGCGCGTTTGGCGATGCCCATCAGCGTACCGGTGGCATCGAAGACTTCGACCAGCACGAACACCAGGATCACGTGCACGAAACCGGCATGCAGGGCGCCCAGGATGTCCAGCTTCAGGAAGGTGGGCGCCAGGCTGGGAGGCGCCGAGAACACGCCCTGGAACTGGTTGTAGCCCAGCGCCATGGACAGCAGCGTCACGGCCAGGATGCCGATCAGGATGGCGCCGCGCACGCGCAGCGCATCCAGCGAGGCGATGATGAAGAAGCCCAAGATGGCGAACAGCGGCGCGTGGCCACGCAGGTCGCCCAGCGTGACCTTGGTGGCCGGGTGCGGCACCACGATGCCCGCGTTCGACAGCGCGATGATGGCCAGGAACAGCCCGATGCCGGCCGCGATGGCGCTGCGCAGCGAATGCGGGATGCCCTTGATCAGCCAGGCGCGCACGCCGGTGACGGTAAGCAGCAGGAAGATCACGCCCGAGATGAACACCGCGCCCAGCGCCTGTTCCCAGGTGTAGCCCATGGTCTTGACGACGGTGAAGGCGAAGAACGCGTTCAACCCCATGCCGGGCGCCATGCCGATGGGCCAGTTGGCCACCAGCGCCATGATCAGCGAACCCAGCGCGGCCGCCAGGCAGGTGGCCACGAACACGGCGTTGCGGTCCATGCCGGTCGACGACAGGATGTCCGGATTGACGAAGATGATGTAGGACATCGTCAGGAAGGTCGTCAGGCCGGCGACGATCTCGGTACGGGTATTGGTACCGTGTTCGCGCAGTTGGAATAGCTTCTCCAGCATTTCAGGTCCCCGGTGGTTGATCGGTGGTTGGTATAAAGCCGCCATTTTCGCACCAGATGTAAACTGCCGGCATATGATCATTCTTGGCTTCGAAAGCTCGTGCGACGAGACCGGCGTGGCCGCCGTCAGCACCGAGCGCGGCCTGCTGGCCCACGCCCTGCACACCCAGATCGCCATGCACCAGGAATACGGCGGCGTGGTGCCCGAACTGGCCTCGCGCGACCACATCCGCCGCGCGGTGCCGCTGGCCCGCCAGGTGCTGGCCGAGGCCGGCCTGGGCCTGGCGGACGTGGACGCGGTGGCCTACACGGCCGGGCCAGGGCTGGCCGGCGCGCTGCTGGTGGGCGCCAGCGTGGCGCAGGCGTTCGCCTGGTCGCGCGGGCTGCCGGCCATTCCCATCCATCACCTGGAAGGCCACCTGCTGTCGCCGCTGCTGGACGACCCGCGCCCCGATTTTCCCTTCGTGGCGCTGCTGGTCTCGGGCGGCCATACCCAATTGATGCGCGTCGACGGGGTGGGGCGCTACGCCTTGCTGGGCGAAACCCTCGACGACGCCGCGGGCGAGGCCTTCGACAAGTCCGCCAAGCTGCTCGGCCTGGGCTACCCGGGCGGCCCGGCGCTGTCGCGCATGGCCGCCGGCGGCGACGCGCGCCGCTTCGTGCTGCCGCGGCCCATGTTGCACAGCGGCGACCTGGATTTCAGCTTCAGCGGCCTGAAAACGGCCGTGCTCACGCGGGTGAAAGATGCCCAGCGGGCTGGCGACGGCCTGGACGAGCAGACCCGTGCCGACCTGGCCGCCGCCACCCAGGCCGCCATCGTCGAGGTGCTGGTGGCCAAGGCGATGCGGGCGTTGCGGCAGACAGGTCTGAAGCGCCTGGTGGTGGCCGGCGGCGTGGGGGCCAACCAGTTGCTGCGTGCCGAACTGGCGCAGGCGCTGCGGCCGCTGCGGGCGCGGGCCTATTTCCCGCCGCTGGCGTTGTGCACCGACAACGGCGCCATGATCGCGTTCGCGGCGGCCGAGCGGGTCAAGGCCGGCCTGGTATCGCTGCAGGCCGGCCAGCATGCCTTCACGGTGCGCCCGCGCTGGGACCTGGCCGATATCTGCGCCGATGCGCCGGCCTAGTGCGGCGCTATTTCTTTTTGCCGCCGATGCGGCTTTCGGTGCCGGCCAGCAGGCGCGCGATGTTGGCGCGATGGCGATAGAACAGCAGCACCCCGATGATGGCCAGCGCGATGCCCACGGGGGCCTGCGCATACCAGGCCACGCCCGAACCGAACAGGTAGTACACCGGCGCGAAGAAGGCGGCCACCAGCGCGGCCAGCGACGAATAGCGCGAGAACACCGCGATGATCAGCCAGGTGGCCGCGGTGGCCACCGCCAGCCACGGATGGATGGCCACCAGGATGCCCAGCGCCGTGGCTACCCCCTTGCCGCCCTTGAATCCCAGGAAAATCGGGTACAGGTGGCCCAGGAAAGCCGCCAGCGCCACCAGGGCGTAGGCCGTCCAGGACAGGCCGGGCGCCAGGTACTGGGCCAGCCACAGGGCGAACCAGCCCTTGGCGGCGTCGCCCAGCAGCGTCAGGGCCGCGGCCGCCTTGTTGCCGGTGCGCAGCACGTTGGTCGCGCCCGGGTTCTTCGATCCGTAGCTGCGCGGGTCTTGCAGGCCCATCAGCTTGCTGACCACCACCGCGAACGGAATCGACCCGATCAGGTAGGCCAGCGCCACCAGCGCGGCGCTGAAGAAGAACGAAGGGGCGGTCTGCACCATGGCGAAGGTCCGTTGCGTAGAAGATCGTGGCGCGGATTCTACCGCGCGGGGCGATGCGGCGGATACGGGTTATCCATAGGGCGCCCCATGCGTGCCCGCGCGCGGCGGTGCACCGGATCATTCATCTTCCGGCGGTACAATCGGTCGCGTTTCACCACGCGCGTTTTCTTCTGGATGCACAATGCGAATTCTGGTTTCTAACGACGACGGCTACACCGCCCCGGGGCTCGAGGCGCTGGTGCAGGCGCTGCAGGGGCTGGGCGAGCTCACCGTCGTGGCGCCTGAAACCAACCACAGCGGCGCCTCGAATTCGCTGACCCTGAACCGCCCCCTGACGGTGCGCACCGCCGCCAACGGCTTCGTGTGCGTCAACGGCACGCCTTCGGATTGCGTGCACGTCGCCCTGACCGGCCTGATGGACGCGCGCCCCGACCTGGTGGTGTCCGGCATCAACAACGGCGCCAACATGGGCGACGACACGCTGTATTCGGGCACCGTCGCCGCGGCCGCCGAAGGCTACCTGTTCGGCATTCCCGCGATTGCCTTTTCGCTGGCCGAAAAGGGCTGGGCCCATCTCGAATCGGCGGCCCGCGTGGCGCGCCAGGTGGTCGAGCGGCAGATCGCCCAGCCCCTGGCCGCGCCGGTGCTGCTCAACGTCAACATCCCCAGCCGGCCGTTCGACACGCTGCAAGGCTGGCAGGTCACCCGGCTGGGCAAGCGCCACCCGTCCGAGCCGGTGGTGCGTACCACCACGCCCTACGGCGACACGGTCTACTGGATCGGCCCGGTGGGGTTGGCCGCCGATGCCACGCCGGGTACCGATTTCCACGCCTTGGCCCAGGGCCGCGTATCGGTGACCCCGCTGCGCCTGGACCTGACCCAGCACAGCCAGCTGGACGAACTCCGGCAATGGGCGGAGCCGCTATGCGCAAGCCTGTGAACCCGCCCGGGCCGCCCGGCCGTCCGCGCGCCACTGCCTACGGTTCCAGCGGCCTGGCGCCCGGCGTCACCGCCACCAACAGCAACACGCGCATCTCGCCGGCCACGCTGGTGCGGCCGGCGGCCGCCGGCGGTACGGCCGGGCAGGGCGGCAACCTGGGCCTGAATTCCGACCGCCTGCGGCAGGCCATGGTGCAGCGCCTGCGCGCCCAGGGCATCACCGACGAGCGCGTGCTCAACGCCATGGCCGACGTGCCGCGCCACCTGTTCGTGGACGAGGCCTTGGCCAGCCGCGCCTACGAAGACGCCGCGCTGCCCATCGGCCATTCCCAGACCATCTCCCAGCCATGGGTGGTGGCGCGCATGATTTCCGCCGCGTGCGAAGACCGCACCCCCACCCGCGTGCTCGAAGTAGGGGCCGGCTGCGGCTACCAGGCCGCGGTGCTGGCCCACTTCGTGCGCGAAGTGCATGCCATCGAGCGCATCCGCGGCCTGTTCGAACTGGCGCGCGGCCACCTGCGCGCCCTGAAGCTGGCCACGCGCGTGCGCCTGATCCACGGCGATGGCATGCTGGGCCTGCCCGGCGTGGCGCCGTTCGATGCTATTGTTGTGGCTGCGGCCGGTCTGGCCATCCCGCAAGCGCTGCTGGCCCAACTGGCACCTGGCGGGCGCCTGATCGCCCCAGAGGGCGCATCCAGCCAGAGGCTGGTGCTGGTCGAGCGTACCGGCGCCACGACCTGGAAGCGCACCGAACTCGAAGCCGTACGTTTCGTGCCGCTGAGGGCCGGAATACAATCTTGAGCAAACAGGAGAAGCACATGCTCAACGGGCAGTTGCCACTGACCGACCTTCATTTTTCGCGGGCGCGCGCGGCGCGCCTGCCCCGCGCCGCATGGCTGGCGGGCATGTTCAGCCTGGTCTTGCTGGCCGGCTGCTCGTTCACCAAGAACCGCGCCCCGGTGGTCGACCTGTCGAACCAGCCGGCAGCCACGCAGGCCGGCAGCGGCGGCACCTATGTGGTCAAGCCGCGCGACACGCTGTACCAGATCGCCCGCAGCAACAATGTCGACGTCGAAAGCCTGAAGCGCTGGAACAACATCAGCGATCCCGACCAGCTCCGCGTGGGCCAGGTGCTCAAGCTGTCGGGCACCGCCACGGCCACGGCGCCGGCCACCACGACGCCGCCCGCGCCGGTAGCCGAGCCCAAGCCGATCCCGCTGGGCGAACCCCAGACCACGCCGCCCGCCACCGCGCCGGCCGAAACGCCCGCGCCGGTGCCCACGCCGCCGCGCGCGTCCGACGCCAGCCTGATCAGCTGGGGCTGGCCGTCCAGCGGCCCGGTGACGCAAACCTTCAACAGCAGCACCAAGGGCATCGACATCGGCGGCTCGCTGGGCGACCCGGTGGCCGCCGCCGCCGACGGCAAGGTCATGTACAGCGGCAACGGGGTGCGCGGGCTGGGCAACCTGATCATCATCAACCACCAGAATGGCTTCATCACCGCGTACGCGCACAACCAGACGCTGCTGGTCAAGACCGGCCAGACCGTCAAGCGCGGTGCCAAGATCGCCGAGGTCGGCCAAAGCGACACCACGTCGCCGCGCCTGCATTTCGAGATCCGTCGCCAGGGCACCCCGGTCGACCCCTTGCAGTACCTGCCGCCGCGATGACGCCCACGCTGGTCTTCGACCTGGAAACGCTGCCCGATATCGACGGGCTGCGCAAGCTCAACGGGTGGGGCGCCGACGTGCCCGACGCCGACGTGGCCGAACGCGCCTTCCAGGCGCGGCGTGACGCGGTGGGGCACGATTTCCTGCCGCTGCACCTGCAGCGCGTGGCGGTGATCGGCTGCGTGTTCCGCGACGACCAGGGCTTTCGCGTCAAGACCCTGGGGCAGCCCGACGACCCCGAGGCCGTGCTGATCAACGGCTTCTTCAAGACGATCGAGCGCTATACCCCCAGGCTGGTCAGCTGGAACGGCTCGGGTTTCGACCTGCCCGTGCTGCACTACCGCAGCCTGATCCACGGCGTGCCCGCGCCGCGTTACTGGGATACCGGCGACGACGACCGCGAATTCAAGTACAACAATTACATCAGTCGCTACCATAACCGCCACATCGACCTGATGGACCTGCTGGCCAAGTACAACGGGCGCGCCAATGCGCCGCTGGACGAACTGGCCAAACTGTGCGGGTTCCCGGGCAAGCTGGGCATGGACGGCAGCCAGGTATGGCCGGCATGGCAGGCCGGCCGGGCCGACGAAGTGCGCGCTTATTGCGAAACCGACGTGGTCAATACCTGGCTGGTGTATTGCCGTTTCCGGTTCCTGCGGGGCGAACTCGACGCGGCGTCCTACCAGGCCGAGGTCGACCTGGTGCGCCAGACGCTGTCGGCCAGCGACGCGCCGCACTGGCGCGAATACCTGGCCACCTGGGACGCCGCGGCATAGCGGCCGGGCAGCCTTCGCGGGGCCCGGCCCCCACGGCGCGCAATCGACTGAAATATCGGCGGCAGCCAGGAAACCCGCCCGTAACGGGCGCAATCGCACAATGGTCTCGCGTTCCACTCTTTCAGGAGACCACTATGTCCCGATACGCGATCCGTTCCTCCCTGGCTGCCCTGGGTTTCATCGTTGCCGCCGGCGGCCTGGCCGGCACGGCAGTGGCCGCGCCGGATGCCGATACCGTGCGCCCGGCGCATGGCAAATTCCATGACGCCAAGCACGGCCACCACCGCGGCGGCATGATGATGCGCGACGGTGTCTGGGTTCCCGGCGTGGGCCCGCTGTCGAAAAAGCAAGTCGAGTCCCTCAAGCTCGACGCCAAGCAGCAGGCCGCCTTCGACGAGGCCCGGCAGGCGCAGGGCACGCTGCGCCAGTCCATGCGCGACGCCGGTACCAAGCGGCACGAGCTGCTGGCCAGCCAACTGGCAAGCGGCAAGCTCGATCCGCACGCCCTGGCCACCGGCGAAGACCAGGGGCGCGACCAGTTCCGCCAGCAGGCCGAGCAGGTACGCGGCAAGTGGCTCGCCGCCTGGGACACCCTGAACGATGGCCAGCGCCAGCAGGTCACCGAATGGGTCAAGGCGCGCCAGGCGAAAATGCAGGAACGCCATGCTCGAATGCAAGAGCGCCATGCCGGCAAGCCCGGCGGCGCGCCGCAACCGGCCGCGGCGCCGGCCAACTAAGCGCCTTCGGCGCATATGGCGCGGCCTCGGTGCCGCGCCACCCCCACCGCGCGGCACCGAGGCCGCGCGGTTTTTTTTCGCCAAGTTGGCGCACGCAGGGCCGCGCCGTGCGCCGAAACCGTGCCCGAAGGCGCGCGCCAGGCACCGTCGCGGTGCGGCAGCAGCCAGGCAGGCGGGGCTGGCGCGGGGCGGCAAAGCTGGCACGAAAGGTGCTTCATGCGGAACGAGCCGGTGTCATTTTCCTGAAAAGAAGCCGGCCACGCTGGCGCGGCGGCCCCGCCGCGCCGATCTCTTCCGCACAGGATCCGCACCATGAAACGATCGCTGCTTGCCTTGCCCCTCGCGTTTTCCGCCGGCTTTGCCGCCGTCGCCCATGCCGAACCCACCGACCTGGGCGGTGGTTTCTCGCTCAGCGGCAACGCCGCCATCGTCAGCGACTACCGGTTCCGCGGCTATTCGCAAACCAATTTCCGGCCCGCCGTGCAGGTCGGCATCGACTTGGCGCACAGCTCGGGTTTCTACCTGGGCAACTGGAACTCGAACGTCTCGGATTTCGTGTTTCCCGAAGGCAACCTGGAAATGGACTTCTACGGGGGCTGGAAAGGCGACCTGGGCGGCGGCCTGGGGCTGGACGTGGGCGCGCTCTACTATTACTACCCGGGCTCGTCTTCGCCCAAAGGCGGCAACTACAACAACACCGACCTGTACCTGGGCCTGAGCTACGGCAGCTATACGCTGAAGTACTCGTACACGCCCAGCGATTTCTTCAGCACCCCCGACAGCAAGGGCACCTGGTACCTGGATGGCACGGCCAATTTCGACCTGGGCGACGGCTGGGGCCTGGTGGCGCACGTGGGTTACCAGAAGCTCAAGAAGCAGGTCGACATGGACGGCGATTCCCTGGGCCACTACGTGGACTACAAGCTGGGCGTCACCAAGGACCTGAGCGGCTGGGTGCTGGGCGTGGCGGCCGTGGGCGCCACCGCCGACAACTGGCTGCCCACCAAGAACGGCCACCCGTCTGGACGGCTGGGGGCGGT
>Ga0182736_1000845_pt1 | contig 37718 bp, 27 predicted proteins | sample eDN5th30CKraftBY_FD_128882 | JGI IMG/M metagenome (GOLD analysis project Ga0182736, IMG submission 128882) | Enriched backyard soil microbial communities from Emeryville, California, USA - eDNA 5th pass 30_C Kraft BY (version 2) (version 2) | ecosystem: Environmental > Terrestrial > Soil >... | reverse complement strand
GGGCTATATCCACCAGATCACCGACGCAAGCGGGCTCGACGCGCTGGCGGCACAGCAGGTCGTGCCCGGCTATATCGGCTTCGATCCGACCGCGCCCTCGCTCCATGTCGGCCATCTCGTGTCAATCATGATGCTGCGCCAACTGCAGCGTGCCGGCCACAAGCCGATCGTCATCATGGGCGGCGGCACCGGCAAGATCGGCGATCCCAGCTTCAAGGACGAGGCGCGCAAGCTGATGACCGCCGACACGATCGGGGAGAATATCGCCTCGATCAAGCGCGTGTTCGAGCGCTTCCTGACCTTTGGCGATGGCCCGACCGATGCCATCATGGTCGATAATGCCGAGTGGCTCGACAAGCTCGAATATATCCCTTTCCTGCGCGATGTGGGCCAGCATTTTTCGATCAACCGGATGCTCAGCTTCGATTCGGTGAAGATGCGGCTGGATCGCGAACAGTCGCTCAGCTTCCTCGAATTCAATTACATGATCCTCCAGGCTTATGATTTTCTGGAACTTTCCCGACGTGTCGGCTGTCGCTTGCAGATGGGCGGATCGGACCAGTGGGGCAATATCGTCAACGGTGTCGAGCTGGCCCGGCGGATCGACGGTACGCAGGTGTTCGGCCTGACAACGCCGTTGCTCACCAATGCGGACGGCACCAAGATGGGCAAGACGGTCGGCGGCGCGGTCTGGCTCAATGAGGACCAGCTCTCCGCCTTCGATTACTGGCAGTTCTGGCGCAACACGGCCGATGCGGACGTGGCGATCCGCTTGCGCCTGTTCACTGATTTGCCGATGGACGAGATCGCCCGGCTTGCAGCGCTGGAAGGCGCGGAGATCAACGAGGCGAAGAAGATCCTCGCCAATGAGGCCACGGCGCTCTGCCGGGGCCGGGAAGCCGCCCGGGCCGCTGCCGAAACGGCACGCAAGACTTTCGAGGCCGGTGCCGCGACATCGGCTGATCTGCCCTCCCTTGCCGTATCAAACGGGATGATCGGCCTTGTCGATGCGCTCGTCCAGACGACATTGGCAGCGTCCAAGGGCGAAGCCCGCCGAAAAATCGCGGAAGGCGCCGTGCGGCTGGACGATCAACCAGTGCATGACACCGCCCATGAGGTCGCAGTCGGCGAGACACCCGTGAAGCTCAGCCTTGGCCGTAAGCGACACGTGCTGTTGCAACGCGACTGACGCGCGCAGGAATTTTTGCGTGGATATGGTTGGCCCGCATGCAGCGCGTTTGCTGACGTGCGGCCTAGCCTTAACTCGATCTTCAGAATGAAGCTTTAGAAGAGATTCATCAGTTAAAGTCAGAATTTGGATACCAACGGGAGTTCGCTGCCATGCCCCAATCCCAATTCGACACCGAAACGCGCGGTGCGCCGCGCGAACAAACCGACATTCAGTCGCAGATATGGGGGACCACCCTTGCCCCCACACCCGCGCGTATCGTCAATATCTCGCCACAAGGCTGTATGATCCGCTGTGACGAGATGATGCCTATGGGTGAGCACCTCACCCTGGAGCTTCCTCAATTAGGCGCAATGCGCGCGACGGTCATGTGGTCCTTGAGCGGACGACTTGGCGTACAGTTCGATACACCGATCACGGTCGATAATTATCTGGATCTGCTTGATTCGCTGGAAAGCACGCCCGAGGGCCCACGCCTGATCTGACCGGTGGCCTAATCAACCGCTTGCGAGCAGGCTGATCGCCGCGTCCCGCTCGAAAAGATAGAGGCAGGTCCGCGCAGCTTGTCCGCGCTCGGACGCCAGCCCGCCATCACGATCCATGAGCAGTCGCGCATCATCGTGGGCTGCCGTCAGCAAATCCTGAATCTGCTCGGGCGTAGCAAGTCGAAAACGCTGCTCCCCGGATTGGCGCGTACCAAGAATCTCCCCGGCCCCGCGCAATCGCAAATCCTCCTCGGCGATGCGAAAGCCGTCATTCGTCTCGCGCATCAGGGCAAGTCGCGCACGCGCCGTCTCCGAGAGATTGCCCCCATGGAGCAACATGCAGAAACTGCGCTGATCGCCCCTTCCTACCCGACCGCGCAACTGGTGCAATTGGGCCAGGCCGAACCGCTCAGCCGCCTCTACGATCATCAGCGTGGCGTTCGGCACGTCGACACCGACTTCAATCACTGTTGTCGCGACGAGCAGTTTCAGCTGCCCGGCCGAAAACGCCTCCATCACCGCGTCCTTCTCCGGCCCCGGCATCTGTCCGTGAACGACGCCGACCGCACCCGAGCCGAATCTTGCCTTAAGCATCGCCGCGCGCGCTTCCGCAGCCGCCTCATCACCATCCTCGCTCTGTTCGACCAGTGGGCAGACCCAATAAGCCTGCCGCCCTCCCTCGATATGGCGGCCAAGCGCACCGACAACCTCATCCAGCCGCTCGTCCGAAATGACGCGGGTGTCGATCGGCTGACGTCCGGGCGGCAGTTCATCAAGACGGGAAACATCCATATCGCCATATTGGGTGAGTGTAAGCGTGCGCGGGATGGGCGTTGCGGTCATCACCAGCAGATGCGGCGTGCGCTCGGCCTTGGCTGTGAGCATCAGCCGCTGCGAGACGCCGAAACGATGCTGCTCGTCGATTACCGCCAGCGTGAGGTTGCGATAGGTCACCGCCTGTTGAAAAATTGCGTGGGTGCCGATGAGAATGTGAATGCTGCCATCGGCCAGTCCCATCAATGTCGCCTCGCGTGCCCGCCCCTTCTCACGCCCGGTGAGAATCTCGACATTGACCGGCAAGCCCGCCAGCATCCTCCGCAGACTTGCAAAATGCTGCCGGGCAAGGATTTCCGTGGGCGCAAGAAACGCGCCCTGCGCGCCGGCTTCCACCGCAGTGAGCAGCGCCATCAGCGCCACCAAAGTCTTGCCCGAACCGACATCGCCTTGCAGCAGCCGCAACATCGGCATGGTCTGCGCCATGTCGCCTTCCACCTCTGCAAAAACACGGCGCTGTGCCCCCGTCGGGCTGAAGGGCAAGTGCAACCGATCGCGCAGATGGCCGTCGCCTACCACTGATATGCCACGCCGCCGCCGGGTAGAGGCGCGCAGCAACATTAGCGCCAACTGGCTTGCGAAAATCTCATCATAAGCAAGCCTGTCGCGCGCTGCTCGCGCCGCCAGGTCTTCATGCGCCTCTCCCAACGCTGTCCGCCAATCCAGCCAGCCCTTGCGGGCAAGCAGCCCTGGCTCGATCCATTCCGGCAATCTCGGCGCGCGGGCGACGGCCTGCGTCACCAGATCGCGCATCCGCCCGTTCGTGATGCCATCGGAAAGTCCATAAACCGGCTCACGATTAGGAATGGCGGCAGCCTCACTCACCTCCACGACATGATCCGGATGGACGATCTGCAAATCATCGCCAAACCGATCGAGCCGTCCGGAGACAAAGCGCGGCTCATCGATCGGGAAAAGCTTGCGTGGCCAACCGCTATTCTTCCCAAAATAGACGATGTTCACCATTTCACCCGCTTCATCGCTCGCCAGTACGCGAAACGGCGCGCGCGGCGAGCCGGAGGCCCGATAATCCCGCGCGGTGAGCACGACGCCGATCATTCGCCCTGTCTCTGCCTCGGCAAGGCGGCGCACACGTTGCCGCTCGATCCAGCTTGTCGGCAGATGAAAGGCGAGATCTACCGCGCGCGTAAGGCCAAGGCGTTCAAGCGGCCTTATCGACGCCGCACCGACCCCTTTGAGCGCAGCGCTTTCTGTGAACAGCGGATTGAGAATGTCGGGCCGCATGTCTATGTGATCGTTCCTTGGAGCCTGGCTGACCGGATAGGCAATCACCAAAGCGACTGGAGCCGGTCGGGGCAAGTTCGAAGTTGCTGCTGACGGGATGAATTTTGCCCGTCAGCCGATCGTCATTGCGCTCCGCGCAGGAAGGAACCAGACATGATCGAGGAAAGTCGCCTGCGCCGGATGCAGTTTCGCGCCTGGCATCGCGGCACCAAGGAGGCAGACCTCCTGATCGGCGGCTTCTTCGACAAATATGCGCGTGGCTGGACTACCGCGCAGGCCGACTGGTTCGAGACATTGCTCGACGAGGAAGATGTCGACATCATGTCGTGGGCGATCGGCACGGCGGCGCCTCCCGCACCTTTTCAGGGTGAGTTGATGCAGGCCATGCAGGCTCTGGACTATATTCCCATCGCCCCGTGACATGCGGCAGGGCAGCCCTGCGGCCTCATCCTCCCCTCGCTCTGATCAATCCGCTCTCCGATCGTTCACCTGCCCACGCGAAGATCCAACCGCCCATGACCGACCTGCCCCGCATTCTTTCGGCAACGACGCCCCTCACTCTCTCGGGCGTGCCCCATGGCTTCACGCCGGTATTGCTGGCGGACCTCGCTCGCGCCAAATTGCTCGATCAAACGCCGGGCCGGGTGTGCTTTATCGCACCGGATGCGCAGATCGTCGACGCGATCGAACAAACCGTGCGTTATTTCGCGCCGGAACTGACAGTGGTGCGCATCCCGGCGTGGGACTGTCTGCCCTATGACCGTGCCTCCCCATCACTGCGTGCGGCCTCCGAGCGGCTCGCTGGCCTGCACGCGCTGCAAGCGCCACTCACGGGACCAACCCTCGTCCTCACCACTGTCAACGCCCTCACCCAAAAAACGCTGACGCCGTTCCGTATCCGCCAGATGGTGGCTCGCCTCGCACCAGGCGAACGCATCCCTATCGAACGGCTGGTCGCCCTGCTCCAGTCCAATGGTTATGTCCGCACCGACACGGTGCACGATGCGGGTGAATATGCAGTGCGCGGCGGCATTGTCGATCTGTTCCCGTCCGGCGAGGAGGGGCCGCTGCGGCTCGATTTCTTCGGCGACGAGATTGAGACGCTGCGCCGCTTCGATCCCGCCAGCCAGCGCACGACCGGCGCAGTGGAACATTTCCTGCTGCTCCCGGCGTCCGAAGCGCTGCTGGACGATGAAAGTATCAAACGCTTCCGCAGCCGCTATCGCGAACTGTTCGGCGCGACGGCGACGGGCGATCCGCTCTATCAGGCGGTGAGCGAAGGCCGCCGCCTCGCCGGCATGGAGCATTGGTTGCCGCTCTTCGAGGAGCGGCTCTTGCCGCTGAGCGATCATCTTGCGGAAGGAACGCTGTGGCTGCACGACAGCGGTGTGGCAGGCGCGGCGGAAGCCCGCTTCGAGGCGATCCGGGATTATCATGCCAACCGCATGGCCGCCGCTGGCGCTTCGCCGGGAAGCTATCGCCCACTCCCGCCGGACCGGCTTTACATCGCCGCAGCGGACTGGGCAGCGGAAGAAACCGCGTTGCCCATTCACACCACCTCCACCTTCCATCAGCCCGATAGCGCCACGGTGCTCGATTTTGGTGTCGAAAACGCCCGCGATTTTGCGCCCGAACGCGCCCAAAGCGCCAATATTTACGATGCGGTGACGAAGCATCTCGATCAGGCCCATCGCAAGGGTCGTAAGCGCATCATCGCCAGCTATTCTATCGGCGCGCGCGAGCGCCTCTCCGGTCTGCTGCTCGATCATGGCGTCAAGCGGCTCGTTTCAGCGGAGAACTGGCAACAGGCGCAGGGCGAGGCGGCCAAGGGTGCCATCGCGCTCACCGTGCTACCGCTTGATCATGGTTTCGCCACCGCCGATCTGGAACTGCTCACCGAGCAGGACATGCTTGGCGACCGCCTCGTACGCCGGACGAAGCGCCGCAAGAGCGCCGACGCCTTCCTCGCCGAATTGGCGACGCTCACGCCGGGCGACCTCGTCGTTCATATCGATCATGGTATTGGCCGCTACGAGGGGCTGACCTCCATCCCTGTTGGCAAAGCGCCGCATGATTGCGTCGCGCTCACCTATGCCGGCGGCGATAAATTATTCGTACCGGTCGAGAATATCGACGTGCTTTCGCGCTATGGGTCGGGCGAGGACGCCGTCGCGCTCGATAAACTTGGCGGCGAGGCCTGGCAGCGCCGCAAGGCGCGGATGAAGGAAAGAATCCGCGAGATTGCGGGCGAACTTCTCTCTACCGCGGCGCTGCGCGCGCTGCGCACCGCGCCGGCCTATGAGCCGGAAGCTGCCGGCTATCCGGCGTTTGTCGATCGCTTTCCCTATCAGGAGACAGAAGATCAGGACCGCGCCATTGGCGACGTGCTGGACGATCTCGCCGCCGGCAAACCGATGGACCGGCTCGTCTGTGGCGATGTCGGCTTCGGCAAGACGGAAGTGGCCTTGCGCGCGGCGTTCGTTGCAGCAATGGGTGGAGCACAGGTCGCCCTGATTTGCCCGACCACCCTGCTCGCTCGCCAGCATCATCTGAATTTCGAGGAGCGCTTCCGAGGTTTTCCGCTCAAGGTGGGCCGCCTCTCCCGCCTTGTCGGCACAGCGGAAACCAAGGCCACCAAGGCCGGGCTGGCGGATGGCACGATTGATATCGTCATCGGCACCCATGCACTGCTCGCAAAGGGACTGGAGTTCAAGCGTCTCGGCCTCGTCATTGTCGATGAGGAGCAGCGCTTCGGCGTCGTCCACAAGGAGCGTCTCAAGCAACTGAAGGCGGACGTTCACGTTCTCACCCTCACCGCCACGCCAATCCCCCGCACGCTGCAAATGGCAATGAGCGGCCTGCGCGAGTTGTCGGTCATTCAGACCCCGCCAATCGACCGCCTCGCCGTGCGCACCTACATCATGCCGTGGGACGATGTGGTGCTGCGCGAGGCGCTCTTACGCGAGCATTACCGCGGCGGTCAGACTTATTTCGTAGTGCCACGCATCTCGGACATGCCAGACATGGAGGAGTTTCTGCGTGAGAAGGTGCCGGAAATCCGTTCTATCTCCGCCCATGGTCAGATGAGCGCCAGCGAGGTGGAAGAGCGGATGTCCGCCTTTTACGAGCGCAAATATGATGTGCTGCTCTCCACCACCATCGTCGAGAGCGGGCTCGATATCCCCAGCGCCAACACCATCATCATACACCGTGCCGACCGCTTCGGCCTGGCGCAGCTCTACCAGCTACGTGGCCGGGTCGGACGCTCGAAAACCCGCGCCTATGCTTACATGACCACTCCGGCCGACCGGATCACAACCGAGACCGCCGACAAGCGGCTCAAGGTGCTCTCCGATCTCGATACGCTCGGCGCCGGCTTCCAGCTCGCCAGCCACGACCTCGACATTCGCGGTGCGGGCAATCTGGTGGGCGACGAGCAATCGGGCCATATCAAGGAAGTCGGCTTTGAGTTGTACCAGTCGATGCTGGAAGATGCGATCATGGAGGCCAAGGCTGGCGGGGCGGCGCTGACACCTGCGCGGGACAGCTGGTCTCCCCAGATTAATGTCGAGGCGCCGATCCTCATCCCGGACGATTATGTGCCGGATCTCGATCTGCGCATGGCCCTTTATCGGCGTATCAACGAGCTGGATGACAAGGGCGGCATCGAGGCCTTTGCTGCCGAAATGATCGACCGATTCGGTCCCCTGCCGGACCCGACGCAAAATCTGCTGACGCTGATCGAAGTGAAGATGAACTGCCGCACAGCGGGCATCGCCAAAATCGATATAGGCCCGCGCGGCGCCCTGGTCAGCTTTCACAACGACCTGTGCCCCAACCTCCCTGGCCTGCTTGGTTATGTCCAGAAGCTCGGCACCGTCGCCAGGCTCCGGCCGGATAGCAAGCTTGTCATCCAGCGCGCCTGGGGTGACCCCAAGGCTCGTCTCAACGGCGCGCTCAAGCTCAGTCAGGGACTGGCGAAATCCATCGGGTAATTTAGACCAGCCCACCCGCATCGGCGGGAAGTACGGCTCATTGACTCATGAAGCAAATCTGCAAAGCTGCTCGCCCCGAGACCTTCGACGGGCGGTGAATTGGAGAAGAAATGCCAAGACGGCCCGTCAGAGAAATGATTGCCCGCCTGCTCTCTCGCCGTCGTGGCGCAGCACATGACAGCGAAACGACCCGAGCTTTCGTGACTAATCTCTATTCCGGCGTGCTTGGCCGCGAGCCGGACCCGAGCGGCCTGTCCCACTATCTTGAGAGGCTGGGATCGCGCCCGCACTTTCGCGATGCATGTCATGTCGTCCGGGCCTTTGTATCCAGCAGCGAGGCTCAGGCCAAACGTGAGGCGGACACATGGACATGGCGCTCCGTCGGACCGCCCGATCAGGAGCCCGTGCGAGCGCTCCTCTCGCTAGGCACTCATTGCCTCACCAGCCATGCTTTAAAAACCTTCGAGCTCAAGAAATTCTCCGGTCCTTTCGACTGGATTTTTTCAGATATTCGCATGGTGGCACATTGTATCGAAGATGATTTCAATATCTTCCTCGATCCGCAATATCATGAGTTCGTCCCGCCGGAAAAACGTATCGTTCCCGACGCCAATTTTTGCGACCATCGCTTTTATCGGGACGAGTATGGCGTCAAAACCGTTTTCAACCATTATGATGTCACCGATCCCGCGCATCATGCCTATTATGCACGCTGCGTTGCCCGGTTTCGACAATCACTGCGTGCGGATTATCGCACTTTGCTGGTGATGTTGACTCCCGAGCATATGGTGAAGGCAAGCGATTTTAACCGCTTGTGCGATGCGCTTGCTGACTATCCGCAGGCCGAGCTGCTGGTTGTGCGTGCCTGCAATCGGCCAAGCAAGTTCGGCGGCGAACTGATCCAGCGCCGCGAGCGCCATCAATTTCACGATCTCAATCTCATCGGCAAGCTCGGTACGGTTTCATTCACCCATCAAGGTGATGAGATGATGTTTCGTCATATGCTGAACGGCTATAAATTCGATCTGGCCCCTCTGACGAGCTGAAATGGCGCATGATGGCATGCGCAGCCAATCGCCCTTTCCCCTTACGCGGCTTGTGCCTATAACCGCTCCATGCTTGCTGATCCTACTGCCCTGCTCCGAAGCGTTTTCGGCTTCGAGGCCTTCCGGGGCGTGCAGGAGCAGGTCATCACCCGTATTTTGGCTGGGGCTCCGACGCTCGCCATCATGCCTACCGGTGCGGGCAAGTCGCTCTGTTATCAGCTTCCCGCTATCGCCCGATCCGGCTGCTGCGTGGTTGTTTCGCCACTCATCGCGTTGATGCATGATCAGCTGCGCTCGGCCCGCGCGCTCGGCATTCGCGCCGCCAGCCTCACCTCGGTCGATACTGACTGGCGCGAGACGCAGGACCGGCTCGTTGCAGGCGAGCTGGATCTGCTCTATGTCGCTCCCGAGCGCGCTTCCGGCGAAAGCTTCCGTGCCTTGCTCGAACGTGCGCGGATCAGTCTGTTCGCTATTGACGAGGCGCATTGCGTCTCCGAGTGGGGCCATGATTTCCGCCCGGACTATCGCCTGCTGCGCCCGCTGCTCGATGCATTTCCCGGCGTGCCCCGTCTCGCACTCACCGCTACAGCCGACGCTCATACGCGTGCGGATATTCTTGCCCAACTCGGCATCCCCGAGGAAGGGCTGGTCATCTCCGGCTTCGATCGGCCGAATATCCGCTACGCCGTCGGCCCGCGTGACGGGCTACGCCGCCAGATAGAGGATATCCTGGCCGCAAACCCCGGTCCGGGCATCGTCTACGCCACCACCCGCGCCGCGACGGAGCAACTCGCCGAGGCCTTGTCCAGCAATGGCCGCCCTGTGCTGCCCTATCATGCCGGTCTCGCGCCAGAGGTGCGTGCCGCCAACCAAGCCGCTTTCCTCGCCAGCGAGGAGATGGTGATGGTTGCCACCGTCGCCTTCGGCATGGGCATCGACAAGCCGGACGTGCGCTTCGTCGTTCATGCCGGCCTGCCCAAGTCGATCGAGAGCTATTATCAGGAGAGCGGCCGCGCCGGTCGCGATGGCGAACCGGCTTTCGCCACCTTATTGTGGGGAGCAGAGGACTTCGTCCGCGCGCGCCAGCGTATCGGCGAGGTTGAACCTGCCCGTCAGTCCGGCGAGCGCGCCCGCATTACCGCCCTCGGCGCACTGGTCGAAACCGGCCATTGTCGCCGCGCAATCCTGCTGCGCCATTTCGGCGAGGATCCGCCGCCAACCTGCGGCAACTGCGACAATTGCCTTGCCCCACCCGAGAGCATTGATGCGACCACTACCGCGCAGAAATTGCTCTCCGCTATCCACAGGACCGGGCAGAGCTTCGGCCTCGGCCATATCGAGGCCGTCCTCACCGGCAAGAGCAATGACCGCATCGCCCAGCGTGGCCATGATCGGCTTTCGGTCTTCGGCATTGTCGAGGGTGAGGAAGCCACGCTGCTCAAACCGGTTGCTCGCGCGCTGCTCGTCCATGATGCGCTGACCACCACCGAACATGGTGGCCTGATGTTCGGTCCTACTGCGCGATCTTATCTGCGCGGCGAGGAGGCCGTCGCGCTCATCCTCCCTCCCGCTCGCCAGCGTCGTCGTAAACGCGATATGGGCGCCAACCCGGATGGCGATCCGATCTTCGAGGCCCTGCGCGCCTGCCGCCGCGATCTGGCGAAGGAGGCTGGCATGCCACCTTATGTCATTTTCCACGACAGTACCTTGCGCGACATGGCTCGCATACGCCCGGCCTCACTGCGCGACATGGCGCTGGTCAGCGGCGTTGGAGAACGCAAGCTGGAGGCTTATGGTGATGCATTTCTAGCGGTAATCCGGCAGTTTGCCTGATACTCCGGCGTCTGTTCAGTCCGCGATCAAGCGCACGAACGTCTCCTGATCGACATTACCGCCCGACAGCGTGACAATTGTCGCATCGCTCGCCGCGATCTTGCCCGCTAGAACCGCTGCCAGCGCCGCCGCGCCGCCAGCTTCTACCACGAGATGCAGTCGTTCGAATATCAGCCGCATTGCTGCGCGCACCTCCATTCGCGTCACCGCCGCACCGCCACTCACCCGCGCCTTGAGCACCGCGAAATTGATCGGGAAGGTACGCGGCGTCTGGAGCGCATCGCAGTCGGTCGGGTAACTCATATCTGCCACGCCCATGATTTCGCTGGCGGCCAGACTGCGCAGCACATCGTCCCAGCCCTCCGGCTCGGCGATGAAGATCGCCGCATCCGGGCAGCCCAGCGCCAGCCCGGCTGTCAGACCCCCGCCGCCGCAACAGGCGATGATCCGGTCCGGCCCGCGCCCGATCCGGGCCTCAAGCTGCGTGGCGGCCTCTATGCCGACCGAGCCCTGGCCTTCAATCACCCATGGATCGCCATAGGCATGCACCAGCGTCGCCCCCGTTTGCTCCACCAGCCCGGCGGCAATCACATCCCGATCCTCGCTGGCCCGGTCATAAAGCTGAACATGCGCGCCCAGCGCCCGCGTCGCTGCCAGCTTGCTGCGCGGCGCATTGCGCGGCATCACGATAGTCGCTGCAATTCCCAGCCGCTGCGCCGCCCATGCTACGCCCTGCGCATGGTTGCCACTGGAAACGCCGACTACACCCCGCGCCCGCTCCTCCTCGTCCAGATCGCTCAACCGATGCCACGCGCCCCTGATCTTGAAGGCGCCGATCGGTTGCAACATCTCCGCCTTGCACCAGAGCGTCCGCCCATCCACCTCCAGCGGCAATAATGGTGTAGGCGGAAGGAGCTCCGCCAGTTTATTCGCTGCACGCAGCACACCCGCACGGCTTGGCGCTCGGGCCGGATCGCGCAATTGTTGTTCTGTCATGGCGCCCCCCTATATGCAGGCGTTGAGCGATTCGCTTCTCATGGAGATTGTATAGATGAGCAAGGTGCTGGTCATCGGCGCAGGTGGCGTCGGGTCTGTCGCGGTTCACAAGATGGCGATGAACCCGGATATCTTCAGTGACATCACGCTGGCGAGCCGCACGGTCTCGAAATGCGACGCGATTGCCGCATCGGTCAAGGAGCGCACAGGCGTTTCCATCCGGACCTTCGCGCTTGATGCGGATGATGTCGAGGCGACCACCGCGCTCATCCAGCAGGTGCAGCCCAAGCTCGTCGTCAATCTGGCGCTGCCCTATCAGGATCTCGCGATCATGGACGCCTGCCTCGCTGCCGGCGTGCATTATATGGATACAGCCAATTACGAGCCGCGCGACGAGGCACATTTCGAATATAGCTGGCAATGGGCCTATCAGGACAAGTTCAAGCAGGCTGGCCTCATGGCGCTGCTCGGCTCGGGCTTCGACCCCGGCGTCACCAGCGTATTCGCAACATGGCTGCGCAAACATCATTTCGAGCGGATCGACACACTCGATATTCTCGATTGCAATGGCGGCGATCATGGCCAGCATTTCGCCACCAATTTCAACCCCGAGATCAACATTCGCGAAGTGACGGCGCCGGCACGCCATTGGGAAAATGGCGAATGGGTCACAACCCCCGCGCTCAGCCACAAGCAAAGCTTCGATTTCGATCAGGTTGGACCGAAGAACATGTATCTCATGTATCATGAGGAGCTGGAGAGCCTTGCGAAATTCTTCCCTGAGATCAAGCGCATCCGCTTCTGGATGACCTTTGGCGATGCGTATCTCAAGCATTTGGAAGTGCTCCAGAATGTCGGCATGACGCGGATCGATCCGGTCATCTACAATGGTGTGGAGATCGTCCCGCTCCAGTTCCTCAAGGCCGTGCTGCCCGAGCCGGCAAGCCTTGGCCCCACGACCAGAGGCAAGACAAACATTGGCGATATCGCCACCGGACTTGGCAAAGATGGCAGGGAAAAGACGCTCTACCTCTATAATATCTGCGACCATGAGGACGCCTATGCCGAGACCGGCAATCAGGCGGTCAGCTACACCACCGGCGTGCCAGCGATGATCGGCGCAGCGCTCATGTTGCAAGGCATCTGGGCGGGCGAAGGCGTGTTCAACATCGAGCAGCTCAATCCCGATCCGTTCATGGACATGCTGAACAAGCACGGCCTGCCTTGGCAAATGGTGGAACTGCCGGCCCCGCTCGACTTCTGATGGGCGGCCTGCGCGGCGCGCTGACCGGCGCGGCCATCCTCGTCGCGCTCGCTGGGTGCCAGTCCGGCAGCATGCAACTCACCGGGGGCATTCCTACGCTTGAGGTACAGCGCTGCGCCCGAGCAGGCGGCTTCCTCGACCAGCGCGGCCGGCGCGGCAATCTGATGTGCGTGCATCCCTTCGCCGATGCTGGCAAAGCCTGCACATCCTCAAAGGATTGCCAGGGGCGATGCCTTGCAGCGCACGATGGCGGAGCCTTGCCCAGGGTCGGGGAGGCAGCCCCGGGCCGGTGCCAGCCGGACGACAAGCTCTTCGGTTGCTTTGCCGAGCTTGACGGCGGCAAGGTCAAATCAGCCATGTGTATCGACTGATATTATTGAAGGACGGAACGATGGAAACCAAAGCGGGCGATCCGGGCGCCTTCAGCCATTTCGATCTGAACCGCCTCCCCTCGCCCGCCTTCGTGGTGGATGCGGCGGCGGTACGGCGCAATCTCGCTATATTGGCGGACGTGCGTGATCGCGCAGGCATCAAGCTGCTGGCTGCGCTCAAAGCCTTCTCCATGTGGTCGCTCGGCCCGACGATTGCCGGCGCGCTCGACGGGGTATGCGCCTCTGGCCTCTATGAAGCCCGGCTCGGGCGCGAGGAATATAGTGGCGCGGACGGGTCCGGCGAGGTCGCAACCTATTGCGCCGGCTACAAGGCGGAGGACCTGCCGGAAATCTGCGCCCTCTCGGACCATGTGATCTTCAACTCACCTGGCCAGCACAGCCGCTTCCGCGCCATTCTGGATGAAGCCCGCGCGGCGGGGAACCGCTTCGATGTCGGCCTGCGGATCAACCCGCTCCATGCCGAGGGTGAGGTCGCCAAATATGACCCCTGCCAGCCGCACAGCCGCTTGGGCTTTCCCATCAACCAGCTTTTGCCCGAGCATCTCGATGGCATCGACGGCATCCATTTTCATAGCCTGTGCGAGCAGGACTTTGTGCCGCTCGCGCGCACTTGGGCCGCGATCGAACCCAGCCTCAAGGGCTATTTCGGCCGTCTCAAATGGCTCAACTTCGGAGGAGGGCATCACATCACCCGCGCCGACTATCAGCGCGAGGAACTGATCGCCTTCCTGCGCCAGGTGAAGGCCACGAGCGGACTGGACATTTATCTGGAGCCCGGCGAGGCCGTAGCGCTCGATGCCGGCATCCTCATCGGCGAGATACTCGACGTGATCGACAATGGCATGCCGGTTGCCATCACCGACATTTCCGCGACCTGCCACATGCCGGACGTGATCGAGGCGCCCTATCGCCCCGCCATGCTTCATGAGATGCCCGGCGGCCCGGCCGTTCGGCTTGGCGGCCCCTCCTGTCTGGCCGGCGATATCATCGGCGATTTCTCATTGCCGGTGCCAGCCGAACCGGGGCAGCGCATCGCCTTTCTTGACCAGGCACATTATTCGATGGTCAAGACCAATATGTTCAACGGTGTGCCGCTGCCTGCTATTTGGCTGTGGGATAGCGAGACCGACGAACTACGGGAAATTCGCCGTTTTAACTATGCGGATTTCAAGAATCGACTGAGTTGAGAACGATCAGCGCAGCGCCGGATTGCCATCCCTCAAGCTGCGCTCCTCCGCGCTCATTGTGGCGCGGGCGCTCACCGACTGATTAAGATAGGCTGCGAGCGACGAGGCCGTTAGTCCGCCCTCCGCAATCTGCGCGAGAACGGCCTGCCTGTCCCGGCCGCGCAACTCCATTTTCGCCGCTGCGCTTTCCGCACGGCTGAACTCCGCCGCCTCGTTGAGCGCCATCACTGCCAATGCACGGCCGCTCAGAGCGGTGAGGTCCGCACTATGCCGCTCCCCCGCCACCGCATATGCGGCGTCGAGCGCCCAGCGCAGAGCTTCGGCAAGCGCGGCCGTACTTTTATCGGCATCTTCCTTCTCGGCCGCGATTCGGCGGGCCTGCAGAGTGATCTGCACGGAGGATCCCTTCGCCGCGGGAGGCGCAGCCCTGTCGGCCTGCACGGCTTCCCGGTTCGCAACGCTTTGGATCGCCTGCGTAATGTGGACATTCATGGGCGACGACGAGGCGGAATCAGCCCTTAACCAAGAAAATAGAAACATGGCGCGCCTCGGTGCCGACAGAAAGCCTCCAGCATAAGGCAATATGGTTAAATATTCGCAAATAACGCGTTATGGGCGAGTCGCGCATATGCGCTACCATTGCACAGCCGGGTAGCGCCGCTTTCGATGTGCAAAACTGCGCCGATCCAGCTTGTTCCGACGAACTTCGCAGATGCAGTTTTTGTCCCGCAGCATCTTTACAGGGGGGACCGCGCCTCATATATGCGCACCCCTGCTGCCCCATGGGACTTCCACCGCAAGGCAGCTTCTGAATGGCTGAATCCACTGGAGGTCCCTTGAGTTGTACAAGCATCATAGCGCGCTGGGGGTAGCACTCTCCCTCAAACCGGCAGCTCCGGTAACGCTCATTCGCCCGCAGGCTGCAGCTCGCGCTGCCCGGTATTTCTCACAGAGGTTCCCGGGGCGCTCGCTCTATGCCGTGAAGGCCAATCCGTCGCCCGAGCTGATCAGGACGCTCTGGGATGCCGGTATCACGCATTTCGATGTCGCATCGATCGCCGAGGTACGGCTGGTCGCGCGCGCGCTGCCGCAGGCCAAGCTGTGCTTCATGCATCCGGTGAAGGCCGAGGAGGCCATTCGCGAGGCTTATTTCCAGCATGGCGTGCGCACCTTCTCGCTCGATTCGGTGGAAGAGCTGGACAAGATTGTCCGCGCGACCCGCCATGCGCAGGATCTTGAACTTTGCGTGCGGCTGCGCGTCTCATCCGAGCACAGCAAACTGAGCCTTGCTGCCAAGTTCGGTTGCGAGCTGGCCGATGCACGCGAATTGCTGCTGGCAACCCGGCAGGCGGCCGATGCGCTCGGCATCTGTTTTCATGTCGGCAGTCAGGCGATGACTCCGCATGCCTATACCCAGGCAATTGAGCGCGTGCGCGCGGCGATCGTCGACGCTTCGGTCACGGTTGACATTGTCGATGTCGGCGGCGGATTTCCCTCCAGCTACCCGGACATGGAACCGCCTCCGCTGGAGCATTATTTCCAGGCGATCCACCGGGCTTTCGAAAGCCTGCCAATTTCCTACTCGGCCGAGTTGTGGTGCGAGCCGGGCCGCGCGCTGTGCGCCGAATATAGCTCGCTCGTCGTCCGTGTAGAGCGGCGTCGGGGCAATGAACTCTATATCAACGACGGCGCTTATGGCGCGCTGTTCGATGCCGCGCATCTCGACTGGCGTTTCCCCGTGCAATTGCTGCGCGTGCAAGCCAATGAGGCCGATCTGGAGGCGTTCAGCTTCTACGGCCCGACCTGTGACGATATGGACCATATGGCCGGCCCGTTCCTGCTGCCCGCAGACGTCCATGCGGGCGACTATATCGAGATCGGCATGCTCGGTGCTTATGGAGCGGCGATGCGGACGGATTTCAATGGCTTCGGCGCGGAAAGCGTCTGCGAAGTAGCGGATGAGCCAATGGCCAGCCTTTATCGCGACGAGGCACCCGCGCCGCTCGAATCCAACGTGGTGCAACTGCGCCGCTGATCGGCGCCGTTGGACAGGGTGAAAGGCAATGGACGGCCAAGGGAAACCGCCCGTGCCTGCACATCTCGGCATATCAACCAATATCGTCGCGTCGGCACTGGCGCTCGTCATCTGGTCGCTGGTGATGTTGATCTGGATGGCCGCCCTGCGCGTTCCGGCGATAGCGAAAAGCTCAAGCTCGACCCGGAGCGGACGCGCGGCGGGCGGGGTCAGGATCTCGACCGCATTCTCCCGCGCGAGATCAACTGGCCGCGCCCACTTGATGGAGCAGCCAACGCTCTTCTACGCCACCGTGCGCGGCGTTGCCCTGCTCCGCGTGGGCTCTCGCCGCTCAATGTCGTCTTTGCATGGGCTATGTCGCGCTGCGCATCATTCACAGCATCTTGCAGGCGACAGTCAACAGCCTCAACGTACGAGGCAGCCTGTTCCTGCTCTCATCCCTGCTCCTGTTGATGCTGGCGGCAAATGGACTCGTCAGCGCGCTCGCGGATTGACGACCCGTGCCATCAACCCGACATCAGACTGGCCGGCGGAAAGTGGCGACCAGTTCAACATGGGTGGACCAGCGAAACTGGCCGACAGGCTTGATCCGCTCAATTTCATAGCCGCCGGCAACCAGCGTGGCGGCATCGCGCGCGAAGCTGGCCGGATTGCAAGAGACATAGATGATGAGCGGCACTGGCGCATCCGCAAGCTGCTCGATCTGATCGCGCGCCCCAGCGCGGGGCGGATCGAGAATGATGGCGTCGAAACGCGCGGCCTCTTTTGTCGTCAACGGACGGCGAAACAGATCGCGATGCTCCGGGAAAACGCGGCCGGGCAAACGATTGCCCGCGCCTTGCAGGGCAAAAACGAGATTGCGTGCCGCTTCGGCCGCATAGACTTTGCGGCCCGGCACATCATTGGCGATGGAGAGCGCGAAAGTACCGAGTCCGGCGAACAGGTCCGCTACCATCAGCGCGTTGCCCAGACTGCGACGCACCTCAGCCAGCAACGCCGCCTCGCCATCGCGCGTCGCCTGAAGGAAGGCGTGTGGCGGGAAGGCCACCGCAAGGTCGCCGAAACAAATGGTAGCGGGATCGGGCTCCCAGAGTGTGACGACACCGCCTTCTTCATCGCTCAGCATCAGTCGGGCCAGGCCGAAGCGACCGGCAAAATCCAGCAATGCTTCGGCATCGGCCAACGTGTCGCCCTTGATACCGGTGAGCAGTAGATCGACGCCCTGATCGATCAGCGTGAGATCCGCCCCGCCTGTCGCCCGCGCCGGCAGCATCCGCGCGAACAACTGCCGCAGCGGTTCGACCAGCGCAAACAGGCGCGGCTCCAGCACAGGGCATTGCTTGAGATCGATGATACGGTGGCTGCCCTGCTCGGAAAAGCCGAAGCGCAATTGCTTGCCCAGGCGCAGCGCGCGTAAGCTGGCGCGCCGTCGCGTACCCGGCGGCGACACATAGGCTGTAGCAATCTGATCCGCGCTCAGCCCCTGCCCGGCCAGCGCTCCTACGACGCGATCATGCACATAAGCGCTAAAGGCGTCGTCCGTCAGATGCTGCAACTGGCAGCCGCCACATGTCGGGAAATGGCGACAGGGCGGTTCGGCGCGATTGGGGCCGCTCTCCACGCCGCCATCGGCCAGCAGCCGGTCGCCCGGCGCGCTGAGCGCGACATGGCGGCCATCCGCCGTAACGCCCTCGCCACGCGTGGCAATACGGACGATCAGATCAACATCGCTCACAACAAACTCCCCAGCGCCGGTGCGATGGACGCAATCAGATGATCGGCATTGAATGCCGCACCGGCGCGGCGTGCAGCCTCGCCATGCAGCCAGACGGCTTCGCACGCCGCCACGAAAGGATCCCCCGTTACCGCCAGCCGCGCGGCGCAGAGCCCCGCGAGCACATCGCCCGTGCCCGCCGTCGAAAGCCATGGTGAAGCCGATAGCGCGACGGCGCAGCGGCCATCCGGCGCAGCGATCACCGTATCCGCCCCCTTATGGACCACAACGCTCCCGCACGCCTGCGCGGCAGCGCGTGTGCGGGCGATCTTGTTGCCGGACGCGGCACCGAAAAGATGCGTGAACTCGCCTTCATGCGGAGTGACGATGGCGGGGCACGGCAAATCCGCCTTCCCTTCCTCGGCAAGGAGCCAGAGCGCATCGGCATCGGCGACAACGGGCACACCAGCGGCAAGCGCCGCGGCAAGACGTTGACCGGCGATCGCATCCCGATCAAGCCCGGGCCCCACAAGAATGGCGCAGGCCCGCGTAAAGTCCAGCGCCGGACTCTGCACGATGGCATGGCCGATATCGCCTACAACATGTTTGGTAAGCAGCCGCACATAGCCCGCGCCACCATGGCCAGCCGCTTGCGCAGCCAGCGCCGCCGCGCCCGGCATTGTGCCTGCGACGACAGCAACAAGGCCGCGCTTATATTTATGGGCATCGGCAGCGGGCGGTGTGATGTGCGGACGGGCCAATACGCGCACGCAATCGGCGGGCGGTACAAGGCCGATATCGACAAGATGGTGCTGCTCGGCCAGCAATCGCATCGGCATCAATAGATGTGCCGGTTTCCACGCACCAAGGGCAAGACAATGGGTGAAGCCTGTGGTGGCAATGGACGTCCCGCGCACAGCATCCCCATCTGTGCCGCTGGGCAGATCGATCGCAATGGAAGAGCGCGCGGTATCCGCGAGATAGCCGAGCCTTGCTGCAATATCCGGCCCGAGCGGCCGCGCGCCAATGCCGAACAAGGCATCGACAAGCTGGGTCGCGGGCAGTGCGTCCATGAAGGCCTCAACCGGTCCGGCCCATTCCGCGCGCGCGCGCGCGCTGCTCGGAGTGAGGCTCTCGCCCAGCGCGGCGACACGAACCGGCACGCCCATCTCGCGCAAAGCCCGTGCGATGACGAAGCCGTCGCCGCCATTATTACCCGGCCCGCACAGGACCAGCGTGTCACGATCATGCCCGATGCGGGCGATCAGTTCGGCCGCGCTCTCCCCCGCCCGCCGCATCAGCGCGAACGGCGCAATACCGCTGTCGAACAGCGCCTGCTCCGCCGCGCGCGTCTGCGCCACGGTGAGGATCGGTGCGCCGCTCATCGGTCCAATCATCCTGCGTGCGGACCGGCAGGCACGCCGCAGTAGCGGGCCCACGACTGAAAATGCCTGATCGCGCGTTTGCTCACATCGCGTATGGGGCCGCGAAATGCGGCTCCGCCAGCCTTCAACGGGAAAGATGGATGGTGCAGCCAGACCAAGGCATGACTCGCCGGAACGTTCGCCAAAGCGGGCTGGGAATAGTGAGCCAAGCCGCCTCTCACATCATCCATGGCAGCGCGACAGGCTAACAACCGAAGCCTCACATGCTTCGGGAGAGAAAGCTTACCCGTGGCGTCCAACATCGCCGGTTGTACCAAACGGGCGGCGGGCCGGATTATTCTGCCCGCCGCCGGGAGCATATCAGATATCCGCGTAGACATGGGTCTCGGCACTCGCGCCGGGATGCGTCACCGCGCCGTCACGGGCGGGGCCGACATTCTGGCTGAAGCGCCACAGCGCGCCGGATTGGTAATCATGGGCGCGCGGCTGCCATTTGGCACGGCGCTCGGCGAGCACGGCCTCGTCCACCTTGAGGTCGATGGTGCCGGCCTCCGCGTCGATTGCGATAATATCCCCATTTTCGACCAGCGCGATCGGGCCGCCCTCGGCTGCTTCCGGGCCGACATGGCCGATGCAGAAGCCGCGCGTGCCGCCGGAGAAGCGCCCGTCGGTGACCAGCGCCATCTTTTCGCCCAGCCCCTGCCCGTAAAGCGCCGCGGTGGTGGAAAGCATTTCGCGCATGCCCGGGCCGCCCTTGGGGCCCTCATAGCGAATGACGATCACGGAGCCTTCCGGCACCTTGCGCGCCTCGACGGCCTCGAAGCATTCCTCCTCGCAATCGAACACCACGGCCGGTCCCTCGAACTGGAGGCGGTGCATGCCCGCGACCTTCACGATTGCCCCTTCCGGCGCCAGCGAGCCCTTGAGGCCAACGACGCCGCCAGTGGGCGTGATCGGCGTCTTCGCGTCGTAAATCACTTTCTGGTCGGGATTCCACGTCACTTCGTCAATATTCTCGCCCAGCGTCTTGCCCGTAACGGTCAGGCAGTCGAGGTGAAGAAAGCCCTCGGCAGCCAGTGTCTTCATCGCCATGTAGATGCCGCCGGCATCATACATATCCTTGGCGACATATTTGCCGCCGGGCTTGAGGTCCGCGATATAGGGCGTCGATTTGAAGATTTCGGCCACATCGAACAGGTCGAACGATATGCCGCACTCATTCGCCATGGCGGGCAAATGGAGCGCGCCGTTGGTCGAACCACCGGTCGCCGCGACGATCCGGGCGGCATTCTCAAACGCCTCGCGCGTGCAGATGTCGCGCGGCCGGATATTGCGGGCGAGCAGTTCCATCACCTGCTTGCCGGCCGCGATCGCGACTTCCTCTCGGCTCTTATAAGGTGCCGGTGCCATATTGCTGTTGGGCAAAGAGAGACCGATCGCTTCACCCACGCAGGCCATGGTGTTGGCGGTATATTGGCCGCCACATGCGCCATGGCCGGGACAGGCGACCTTTTCCAGTTCAGTCACTTCCTTGAGCGGGCATGCGCCGGCCGACCATTTGCCGACAATCTCGAACACGTCGACCACCGTGACATCACGGTCATGATAGCGACCCGGCAGGATGGAGCCGCCATAGACGAAGATGGAGGGCACATTGAGGCGGAGCATGGCCATCATCATGCCGGGCAGCGATTTATCGCAACCGGCGAAGGTGACGAGCGCGTCATAACAATGGCCGCGCACGGAAAGCTCGACGGAGTCTGCGATCACTTCCCGGCTGACCAACGAACTTTTCATGCCCTGATGGCCCATGGCGATGCCGTCGGTCACGGTGATGGTATTGAACCGGCGCGGCGTGCCCCCGGCTGCCTCCACACCCACGCGGCAGATATCCGCCTGCGCATCCAGCGTGGTGTTGCAGGGCGCTGAATCATTACCGGCGCTGGCGATCGCTACGAAAGGCTGTGCAATCTGTTCCTCAGTCATGCCCATCGCATAATAATAGCTACGGTGCGGGGCACGCTCCGGGCCAACCGAGACATGGCGGCTGGGGAGCTTGGACTTGTCGAACTGATGGGTCATTTCACGGCCTTTCCTTATGGGGCTCCCTTTCCAACAAAGGCGCCGCTCACGCAAGGCTGTTGCGGCATCGCTCCAGCACCGGCGCCAATATATTCGCAAAACGGTGCTGCCCCGCCTCATCGCCGACCAGATCCTGCCGCATCTCGACCCCGAGATAGGGCCGGCCATGCGCTTCGGCATGGCGGTTCATTGTCGCATTGAGCAGCTTGCCCGAATAGGGCTCCTGCTCGCCTACCATCAGCCCGGCCTGCTCCAGCAGCGGCAAGGCGATGCGCGCGCCGCGATCATCCTCATTGTAGAGCAGCCCGATTTCCCACGGGCGCCGTTCCTCCGGCCGGGCACGCAGGCGCGGTGTGAAACTATGCAGCGAGAGGAGGAATGGCCGATGCGGCAGTGCCGCCAGCCGCGCAACCTGCGCGTGATAGGGATCGTAAAAGCGCGCCAGTCGGTCCGCCACATCGGCGATGCTGTTGCCCTCAACATGATGACCATCGCTATGAACGGGCACAAGGCCCGCGGCATCCGGCTCGCGATTATAGTCAATGACGAGGCGTGAGACCCCGCCCAGTACCGCGCTGCACAGGCCGCTCTCGACCAGCAGCGCGGCAACTTGCGCCACGCCAATATCCAGCGCGACATGCTCGCTCATGACCGCCGGTGGCAGGCCCAGGTCGATGCCATCGGGAACGGCGCTGGAGGCATGATCGGCGATGATGAGAACCGGCGCGGCGGGATCGCCGAGCAGGTGAAAGGGAGCTGCCATGAGCCTTTCCTAGAGACTTTCGGCATGAGTCGGAAGAGGGCCGGCGAAGAGCGGATCAGCGCAGCACCGTCGCCATCCCCCACCAGTCGGGATGATCGTCCGCAATGCGGTCGGCTGCGGCGTCCCGCTCCGCCTCGCTGGCGAAGAGCGCGAAACAGGTCGCGCCGGAGCCGGACATGCGGGTAAGCTCGGGGAGTTGCGCGCGCAGCACGGCGAGCACGTCGTCAATCTCGGGCACCAGCGCGGTGGCCGATGCTGCGAGATCATTGCGCCCTTCCCGCCATAACAGCGGATCGAGCGGTCCGCGATCGACGCCGCCCCAGCCTGCATAAACCGGCCCTGTCGGGCAAGGCAGCAGCGGATTGACGAGCAGAATCGGGGTGCCGCCCAGGTCAAGGTCCACAGCTGCCAACTGATCGCCAACTCCCATGCCGAAGCTCGTCTGCGAATTGAGGCAAACCGGCACATCCGCGCCCAGTGAGGCCGCAATGGCGGGAAAGTCCATGTCCATTGGACGAATGCCCCAGAGGCGAATGAGCAGCCGCAGCGCCGCCGCCGCATCGGCCGAGCCGCCGCCAATGCCGGACGCAACGGGCAATTGCTTGTCGAGATAAAGATCGGCGCCCCGATGCGTGCCGCTGGCGGCTTGCAGGGCGCAGGCAGCGCGCAGCACGAGATTATTCTCGCCCGCACTCAAACCCTCCGCGAACGGTCCGGTAACGGTCAGCGTCAGCGCGCTATCGTCCCGCGCCTCCCCGCGCAATTCGTCTCCGTCCGCGCAAAAGGCGAACAGGCTCTCCAGCGCATGATAGCCATCCGTTCGCCGCGCGCGAATGTGGAGAGCAAGATTGATCTTGGCATAAGCAGTTTCGGTCAGCATGGCCGGAGGCATAGCGGGGGAATGGCCCGCTGTCTGCCTTACAGGAGGCTGCCAGCCTGCACCTGACGATTATCAGCGGCGACCGGGGCGGCTCGGGCGATCCGGCGCAGGTCGCCCGGGGCGGTCATTTCCGGGTCGGGCGCTTCCGGGTCGACTGGCCTGCGCGGATACGAGGTTCAGCGTCATATGATCCTGACCGGGCCGGAACGCATAATTGGTGTCGGTCGTCCACAGCAGGCGTCCGCCATCGGCAATGCGTGCGGAGACGGCATAACGGCCGCGCGGTTCCAGCTTGCGGACGTTGTAGCGCAACGAAAATGCCAGCGGCACTTGCCGGCCCTGCGCCTGAACCGTGGTGGAGGCGATGAGCGGTGCACGGGAGTCCGCACGGCTCACATCCCGAATTTCCACGATCATCTGCGCAGTGCGGGGCAATGCGATGCGCTCGCGATACGTTGCCTGCCCTGACAAGGTTCCCCATTGCGAAGGTCCAGGATCGGGCCGAACAGGTCCGCTGCCATAATCCGTACAGGCAGCAAGTCCGAGCAACGGCACCAACATCAAAGCTCGCATCATCCGATCCTTTCCTGATCAAGCCCGTGACTTAACAGCCGCAGGTGACCCCTCGCTGAACGGCCTTCACGGCAAAAGCCAGCCGGATCACGATGCTATCATGAATACTGTAGAACAGGGTGCAAATAACTCCAATGCGGCTGTTTTCACGCCGCTTACATATTCGGGTAAGTCGGCCCGCCGCCGCCCTCGGGCGCCACCCAATTGATATTCTGAAGCGGGTCCTTGATGTCGCACGTCTTGCAATGGACGCAGTTCTGCGCGTTGATCTGGAAGTGGGGCTCGCCTGCTGCGTCATCCACCACTTCATAAACGCCAGCCGGGCAATAACGCTGCGCCGGCTCATCATAGAGCGGGAGATTATAGCGGATCGGTATCCCCGGGTCCTTCAACTGGAGGTGGACGGGCTGATCCTCCTCATGATTGGTGCCCGAGAGGAACACGGACGAAAGCCGATCGAAGCTGATGACGCCATCCGGTTTGGGATAAGCGATTTTCGCGCACTGGTCCTTGCGCCAGAGCTTGGTGTGATCGGCCGTGTTGCGCAATGTGAACGGCAGCCCGATCTTCAGTGTGCGCATCCACATGTCGATGCCGGCAAACAACGTGCCGAAGACATTGCCGAATTTGGCAAGCGCAGGCCCGGCATTGCGGACACGCTTCAGTTCATCGGCAATCCAGCTTTCCGCCAGCGCGGCGGGGTAAGCCTCCAGCGTATCGGCCGCGCGATCCGCCGCGATGGCGTCGAAAGCAGCGTCGGCCGCCAGCATCGCGGATTTCATCGCGGTATGGGTGCCCTTGATGCGCGGCACGTTCACGAAACCGGCCGAGCAGCCCACCAGCGCTGCGCCGGGCATCACCAGCGTCGGGATGGACTGCCAGCCACCCTCGTTGATCGCGCGCGCGCCGTAAGAGACGCGCTTGCCGCCCTCCAGCACCGCACGAATGGCCGGGTGCTGCTTCCAGCGCTGAAACTCCTCGAATGGATTGAGGTGCGGATTGCGATAGCCCAGCCCGACGACGAAACCGAGCGCCACCTGACCGCCAGCCTGATGATAGAGGAAGCCACCACCATAAGCGTCCGTCAGCGGCCAGCCCTGCGTATGGATGACGCGACCAGGAACATGCTTCGCCGGGTCGATGTCCCAAAGTTCCTTGAGGCCGATGCCGTAGGTCTGCGGATCGCACTCGGCATCCAGATGATAGCGGGCCATGAGTTGCTTGGTGAGATGGCCGCGTGCGCCCTCGGCGAAGAAAGTATAGCGGGCATGCAGTTCCAGTCCCGGCTGATAATCCGCCTTGCGGCTGCCGTCGCGCGCGACGCCCATATCGCCGGTCGCCACGCCCTTTACCGCACCATGCTCGTCATAGAGGATTTCAGCGGCGGGGAAGCCGGGGAAAATCTCCACGCCCAGTGCCTCGGCCTGTTCGGCCAGCCAGCGGCAGAGCGATCCTAGCGAGCCGGTATAGCAACCCTTATTATGCATGAATGGTGGCGTCAGAAATTGCGGCATGGCGAAATTGTCACCCGCGCTGAGGAACCAGTGCTGATTATCCGTTACCGGCCCTTGCGCCAGTGGACAGCCGGTCGTGCGCCAGTCGGGCAGCAGTTCATCGAGCGCGCGCGGATCGATCACCGCGCCGGAAAGAATATGCGCGCCGATTTCAGAGCCCTTTTCCAGCACGCAGACGCTCAGTTCCGTACCGGTTTGCGCCGCGCGCTGCTTGAGGCGGATCGCCGCGGAAAGCCCGGCAGGGCCGCCGCCAACAATCACAACATCATAAGGCATGGATTCCCGTTCGGACATGCCGGCTCTCCTGTCTACTCATCGGTCCGGTCGCCGCAATTGGCAAACGTCTTGCGGCCGTTGGCGATGCGGCAGAGTTGACCGCTTCGTCAACCTCTGTCTCTAGTGCGCGCGGATGGGTGAGCAGCAAGACATGATGGTGGAGGACGCGGTCCGATCCTACGCGACGTGGTGGCACGAGGCGGGTTTCCATACCGCGATCGACCCCGTGGCGCATGGCTGGCGCGGCGAGCAGCCTGCGCCGTTCTGGCGAGAAGCGGCGCAGCGGCCAGTGGAAACACGGCGGGCAAGCGCGATTACCCACACGCCCGGGGTGGCGATCGCGACAGCTCCGCCATCGGCACCGACGCGTCCGGCGACGATGCCGGCGAGCCTGCCTGCCTTCTGCGACTGGCTCGCGCAGGATGTTGGCCAGCCCGAATCGGATTGGGAAGGCGCGCTCATCGTGCCACCCGCAGAGCAAGGCGCGCGGCTGATGCTCATCGTGGAAATGCCGGCACTCGGGGCGACGGACGCCGCTTCATTGCTGGATGCCGGTCAACGCCGGTTCATTGATGCGATGCTGGCGAGCCTCGGCCTCTCCATCGACGAGGTCGCGCTCCTGTCCATGGCGGCGCGGCGCCCGCCCGGCGGCCTGCTCGATGAAGAGACGCTGACGCTACTCGCAGCGCGAATGACGCATTATCTCGGCCTCGCACAACCAGAAGCGGCATTGATCCTTGGCGACCGGATGAGCCGTGCGCTACTCGGAGCGCAATGGAATCCGCGCGCGGCCGGCATACCATTGGTTAACCATTCGGCAGGCACAGTGCGCGCCGCCGCCCTCGCCAGTCCGGATCTGTTGATGAGCCGACCGATGGCCAAGGCACGAAGCTGGCAGGCGCTGCGCTTGCTGCATAAGGATTTAAACGCATGACCAGACGGATTTTCGGGGCACTTGCGCTGGTGGCCCTTGCCGGGGCGACCATGCCGGCTCCGCTCGCCGCCGCTCCGGCCGTGCGCCCGGCTGCGGCCACGTCGCCCATCGCGCAACTGAGCACGGCAGAGCGCAACCGCTATGCCAGCCTGTTCGCCATGCTGGATGGTCAGCGTTGGGACGAGGCGAAGGGCGCCATCACCGCCCTCGATCCGGCGGACAGCATGCGGCCCTATCTGCTGGCAGAGCTTTATCTCGCCAAAGGATCACCCCGTGTAGAGCTGTTCGATCTGCTCGACATTCTCGCCAAGGCCCCGCATCTTCCGCAATCCGCACGGCTCAGCGGTCTTGCCCGCAAGCGCGGCGCGCAGGTGCTGCCTGATCTGCCTGCCACGCGCCAGCTGATGTGGACAGGCACATCGCCCCAGCGCGCCATTTTGCGTGCGGTCGCCGGGGATAGCGCCGCGGATGCCTTGCGCGGGCAATTGCTCCAGCAGATCAAGGATGATCGCCCGGCCGAGGGCGAGGCGCTGCTGATCACTGCCGAGGCCGGTCTTACCCGCGAGGCGCGCACCGAGCTACGCCAGCGCATCGCCTGGTCCTATTTCATCTGCGGAGACACGGCCAGCGCCCGCCGCGTCGCGGCACAGGCCGCACGGGACGGCGCCGGGCCGTTTCTCGCCGCCGCGCAATGGGTGCTCGGCCTTTCGGCCTGGCGCGAGAAGCAGTGGGACGCAGCGGCCGAAGCTTTCTATCAGTCCGCCACCAATGCCTCGGATGGCGACATGCGCAGCGGCGGCTATTTCTGGGCCGCGCGCGCAATGATGGCGGCCAGGCGCCCGGAGCGGGTCAACCCTCTGCTGCGTTCCGCCGCGCGTGACGAGGAGACGTTTTACGGCCTGCTCGCTCGCGAGACGCTTGGCCTTGGCCCCAGCGCGTCGCTCACCCGCGAGCATGTATCGGCCGCGGACTGGGCCGCCCTGTCCTCGCGCCCCAATGTGCGCAATGCGGTGATCGCCAGTGCGCTCGGTCGCAGCACAGATGCGGATGCCATTTTGCGTCACGAGGCTGAACTGGGCAATGCCGACTATTCCGCCCTCGTCCATCTCGCCAGCGATCTTTCACTGCCGACGACCCAGCTCTGGCTTGCCCAGCGCTCGCCAAGCGGCCGCAAATCCGCCGCCTATGCGCGCTACCCCCGGCCGGACTGGACCCCCACCGACGGCTGGCAGGTCGATCGGTCGCTGGTCTTCGCCCATGCCTTGCAGGAGTCCCGCTTCCAGACCCAGGCACGCAGCACCGCCGATGCACGCGGCGTGATGCAGGTGCGCCCGGGCACCGGTGGGGATCTGGCGGCGGCTGCGGGCATGGCTTATTCCGCCGACCAGCTCTATGATCCCGCCATCAATCTTGCGCTCGGGCAGGCCTATTTGCGCAAGCTGAGCCAGATGCCCGCCACGGGTGGCCTGCTGCCCAAGGTGGTCGCCGCCTATAATGCGGGGCCGGTGCCGATCGACCGGTGGAACGTGCAGATCCGTGATGAGGGCGATCCGCTGCTCTTCATCGAATCCGTGCCCTATTATGAAACGCGCGCCTATTTAAACGCGGTGCTGCGCAATTACTGGATTTACCAGATGGAAGAGCAAGGCCACTCCCCTGCCCTCGCCGCCATGGCGCAGGGGCTCTGGGTGCGCTTTCCGGACAGCGACAAGACAGCTGCCGTGCGCATGGCGTCCAATGGAGTGACCCTGCGTGGCGATTGACGAAAGCCGGGCTTTCCTCCCCGTCCACATCGCACTGCTGACCATTTCCGACAGCCGCACGCCGGACAATGATCGCTCGGGCGACACGCTTGCGCAGCGTATCGCAGATGCCGGTCATAGCTTGAAAGCCCGCGCGATCAGCCTCGACAAGGTCGAGGATATTCTCGCCCGGCTGCATGGCTGGATTGACGATCCAGAGATCGATGTCATCATCACCACCGGCGGCACCGGCGTGACCGGGCGCGATGTGACGCCCGAAGCGATCGAAACGGTACAGGACAAGCCGATCCCCGGCTTCGGCGAGTTGTTCCGGTGGCTGAGCTATCAGTCGATCGGCACGTCCACCATTCAGTCCCGCGCCTGTGCCTGCGTCGCGCGCGGCACCTATATCTTCGCTCTCCCAGGCTCGACCGGCGCGGTGAAGGATGGCTGGGACCAGATTCTGGTGCATCAGCTGGATAGTCGTTTTCGGCCATGCAACTTCGTGGAGCTAATGCCCCGGTTGCTGGAGAAATAAGGCCGCGTCCACAACCTCGCAGAAGCGCCAGTCTCGTCATTCCCTATACACAAGAGGCGGCCACGCGATCATCCTGCGCGGCGGCTGTTGAGGGGATGCTTCGGCCACTATATCCAGTGCGGTTTCCCTGTCACTCATCAATCGGCGGCCAACTGCCTGGTGGCCGCCCAGCCCGTTTGTGCATCCGCCACTGCCCGGCCATAGGGCCGGATTGCGAGGTACATCAGAAATGCGCCGCCCGGTGCCAGCAGGCCGGCAATTACCGCCATCGAATAGCGGAGCGATGCTTCATCGCCGAAACCAAAATCGGTCGTGAGCGCGATCGCCAGAGGTCCCAGCCCCGTCCCGACAACACTGATCGTGAGGAGATAAAGCGCGCTGATCTGTGCCCGCATCTCATTGGGAGTCACCATCTGGATCGCGGAGTTCTGCGCCGGCGCTCCCATCAGCCCGAACATCGAGGCAAGTGTGCCGCAAATCAGGGCAAGCCATGGACCAGGCATCAACGGTCCCGCGATGGAGAACGGGGCCGATAGCGCCTGTGTCAGAAAGCACACGCGCACCATCGCGTCGATATGTCCCTTCTTGTTCATATATTCCGCCAGCCATGTGCCGCTGATCAGTGCGATCGGCACGGAAATGACCAGCGACAGAGCAAGCAGCGGACCGATCTGCTGCGGCCCCCACCCATAGGTTCGTTCATAAAAGGCGGGGCGCCACGCCATTAAGCCGAAATTCTCGATCGCGCCAATGCCCAGACTGAGGAACAACAGAATGAATAGCGTCTTGTTCTGGCCCAGAAATCTGCCGACATCGCGCAAGGGCACTGAGCCTGCCGTGCGCCGATTGCGCCGAACCGGCTCGCGGACGGTCGAAAAGAAGAGCAGCGCCGTCAGCAGACCGGGGATCGCGCAGATCAGCAACACCAGTTGCCAGTCACGGGCGACACCGAAAAGGGGAATGTGGATCGGTCCCACGGCCGCGAAAAAGGCGACCAGCAATCCGCCGATAAATAGTGCGCCAGCGGCCCCCGCGCTAATCCCGAGCTGATAGATTGCGAAAGCTCTGGGCAGTTTCTCCGGCGGCACAAGATCGGAAATCATCGACATTGACGCCGGCCCGGCCACGGATTCGGCTGCACCGACCATGCTGCGGGCAAAGAATAAATGGATGAAGTGTCTGGCGGCCCCACATAATGCGGTGGCGACGCTCCACACTGCCAGCCCCATGACCAGGATCATCTTGCGGCTACGATGGTCCGCCAGACGCGCCATCGGCAATCCAAACAGGCCATAAGCGCCGGAAAAAGCGAACCCGATAATGAGGCCCATCTCGGTATCGGACATTGCCAGGTCGCGTTTGATGGGCTGGACGAGCAGGTTGATGATGCTGCGATCGAGCATCGACAGCATGTGCACCATCGCGATCAACGAGACTGTGTACCAAGCCGCCCGTGCCGGCGGCCATGGCAGTGCCTCCACCATGTCGCTGACGCGTGGAGTCATCTCGCTGTCTGTCGCCATTGCACCCCTCCCCTTTTGCGAAGCCGTTCTGTTTTAGAAAGTCGGCACGTCTTCGCGCTCAACCTTTTCCAGACGATATTAGCCGCCCCGCCTGCCTGAATGGCCTGCAGCGACATGCAGCGGCAATATACTTGCTCATGCAACCTTGCATGAACAACCACTAGCTTGACAAGCAATAATTGGAAATTAGAACAGCGACAAAGCTCAAGACGTTAAGAAACCGGGCGGGAGATGATGCATGAACAACCGTATTTTCGGGTCGATGTCGGCCGAGTCGAAGGGGCGTAAGCACCTCGCCATTATCGCACTGCTGATCGGCACTGCGCCGGTCCAGGCATGGGCGCAATCAGCGCAATCCTCCGCTGAAGGAAACGCCACATCGGAACAAGGTCGGGCAGCCATCGAGGCGCAGACGCCCGACAGCGGGCAATCGGACGCCGAAGGGGCAATCGTCGTAACCGGATCGCGACTGGCACGAGCCGGTTTCGAGGCGCCTTCTCCGCTGACCGTCGTAGGCCGCGACCGGCTTGATGTGCTCGGCGCATCCAATGTCGGTGACGCACTCAACCAGGTCCCGGCTTTCCGCGCAACGCAATCGCCGAACAATCAGCAGGTCACCGTGTCGAGCATCGGTGCGCGTGTTCTCGACCTGCGCGGCCTGGGCGCGGCAAGAACGCTCGTCCTCGTTGACGGCCGGCGCTTTGTGCCAAGCACGAATCAGGGCACGGTCGATCTCAACCTCATCCCCTCCATCCTGATCAGTCGCGTGGAAACGGTGACGGGCGGCGCGTCGGCCGCCTATGGCTCCGATGCCGTAGCGGGTGTGGTCAACCTCATTCTCGACAATCGGCTCGATTCCATCCGGGGTGAAATTCAACAAGGCATTTCACAACGCGGCGACAACAAGAATTTCCTGGCGTCGCTCGCCGCGGGCACGTCCTTTCTGGATGGTGCGGCACGGCTCGTCATCGCCGGCGAGTATGAAAAGTCCGACGGCATGGGCGATTGCTCGACGCGCGACTGGTGCGCCGTCGAAACATCGCTTGTAGGCCGTCCCGCCGGGCGGACCGATGTGCCGTCCCTCAATATTTTCCAGAATGTTCGCACCGCGTCGATGGCGCCCGGTGGACTGATTAACGCCGGCCCACTCAAGGGCACGCAGTTCGCGGCGGATGGAACGCCGATTCCGTTTGAATATGGCCTTTATCCGGTCCTGTTCATGCAAGGCGGCGGCAGCGGCCCGGGCACCAACCCATTTCTGTTCGGCTTTCCGCTACGGCCGGAAGTCGAGCGGGCCAGCGTCTACATGCATGGCGAGGCAGAGCTTTCCTCTTCCATCAACCTCTTCACCGACCTCTCCTATGGCCGCGTTCTGGGGCACTCGCGCGGCGCGCAGCTTCGCGACACGGGAACCGTCATGGGACCCATTCAGAGGGAGAACCCCTTCATTCCCGCGGCCATCGCCTCGGAGATGGATGCCTTGGGCTTGACCGAATTCACGATGGGCCGGTCGGGTCTCGATATCGGATCGACCTATGCACGGACGCTCAGCCAGACTTACCGGGCAGTCGTCGGTTTCAATGCCGACCTCGGCAACAGTTGGCAATGGGACGCCTATTATCAGTACGGGCGTACCGATTATGAGCAGCAGGCGGCGAACAACATCAGTTCCAAGCGTCTGGCCTATGCGGTCGATGCGGTGCTCGACGCCAATGGGCAGGTCGCCTGCCGCGTAACGGGCACAGGGTCGAGCGACCCGCTCGCTGCCGGCTGTCAGCCGATGAACCTGTTCGGTCAGAACCGGTTCTCTGCGGAATCGCTTGCTTATGTGACGGGCACCTCGCGGCAGAATAATAGGGTCGAGCAGCATATCGTCGCCGCCAATCTGCGCGGAAATCTGTTTTCCACATGGGCCGGTCCGGTGCCGATCGCGGTCGGCGCCGAATATCGCCGGGACAGCATCATCGGGGACGCCGATCCGCTGTCGCTCGCCGGGGGCTGGTATACCGCGAACGCACAGCGCGTGGACGGAAAGGCCAATGTGAAGGAAGCCTATGCCGAGGTGGCCATCCCGCTTGCGGCGGATATGGCCTTCGCCAAGCGGATCGAACTGAACGGCGCGATACGCGTCACCGACTATAGCACGAGCGGTCAGGTGACGACATGGAAGGGCGGCGCAATTTATGAACCGTTCGATGCCCTTCGTTTCCGCGGCACGATCTCACGCGATATTCGTGCGCCCAATCTCACGGAATTATTCGGTTCGGGCACGTCGAGCTTCACCGGCGTGGCTGATCCTGAGGAAGGCGGCTCGCAAGTCTTCGTCCGTCTCGTGTCCGGCTCCAACCCCGCCCTGCGCCCCGAACGCGCGGACACCTGGACGGCGGGCGTCGTTATCCAGCCAGAGGCGATCCTGCCCGGCTTCAGGGCGTCGATCGACTATTATTCGATCAAGATCGAGGACGCGATCGGCATTCTCGGGCAGCAGACCATCGTCGATCGTTGCTCGGAGGGGGTCACGGACCTGTGCGCGCTGGTGACCCGCGACAGCACCGGGTTGATGACGCAGGTCAGCAACATTCTGCTGAATGTCGACGCCCTGCGCACCAAGGGGTTCGACGTCGAGATCGATTACCGCACGCGCGTCGGTTCCGATGCCATGTTGTCGCTGCGTGGCCTTGGCACCTACGTAACGGATCTTACGACTGTCGATGCGGTCGGCAAGACCAACCGTGCCGGGCAGACCGGCTATCGCTCGGGCACCGTGCCCGGATTACCTCGCTATACGATTGACGGCATCGCCACGTTGGAGGGGCGCAGCGCAGGCGTCACCCTGCAAGGCCGCTATATCCCGAAAGGCAAATATAGCGCCCTGCATGTCGGGCCGGAGGATGACGGCTATAGCGTGGGGTTGCCGAACAGCATCAACACCAATCGGGTTCCGGCCCGCTTCTATCTCAATATGAGCGGTCGCGTCCGGGTGGAGACCGGGCCTAACCGGCAGGTCGAATTCTACGCCGTCATCAACAATCTGCTCGATAAGGCGCCACCGATGATTCCGGGGCCGAGCGGCGGCACAAACCAGATCTTGTTTGATCCCGTCGGGCGGGAATTCAGGGTCGGCGTCCGCTTCACGCATTAATGCCCACAAACGGATTGATCGGAGAAAAGAATGAGCAGGATGCATCAGGGGCATATCGACCATCCCGGCGCCTGGACCAGCGCATCGATCGGCGGGCGCGAAGGGCTGACCCGCCGGTTGGGCCGCGAGCATTTCGAGGCGTTTGACGAATTGCTGGCCGGGTTCGCAGATGTGGAGCCGACAGCTATCTCGCGTGGGGATTTCTCGCATCCGCTGATCGACGATCTGATGACGGCCGTGCGCTCCGATATCATGGACGGGCGTGGGGCAGTGATCATGTCAGGTCTCGATCTCACCCGCTACTCGGTGGAAGAGTTCAAGAAAATCTACTTCGGCCTCGGCACCCATCTTGGCAATGCCGTTTCACAAAGTCACCGGCGCGATCGCATCGGCATCGTTCAGAAGGAAGAGGATAACCCGACCGGACGCGGCTATCTGATGGATGTCGAACTGCGCTCGCACACGGACTTTCATGAGGTGCTGTCGCTCGCCGGCGTCAGAAAGGCGGAGGAAGGTGGTCTCAGCGGGGTCGTCAGCAGTCTGGCGCTCCATAATCTGGTCCACGCCAATGCGCCGGAACTGTTGCGTCCGCTCTATGACGGCTTCTATCACGAATCGGCTAATGGTGAGGTTTCGGCCGGCAAGGTGCCCATCTTCGGCTATGTTGATGGAAAGGTGAGCTGCTATTATCATTTGCCGTTCATGATCAACGCGGCCAAGATTATGGGAGTAACACTGCCGGATGATCTGGTGAAAGCGACACGTTATTTGAACGAGGCGGCAATGTCTCCTGACGTGCGAGCGGACTTTATGCTGGAGCCGGGCGAAATGCTGTTCTGGCACAATTTCACCGCGCTGCATTCGCGGACCGCTTTTGAAGACACCCCGGCCAACAAGAGAATGTTGTTGCGACTATGGTTGAACGTCCCCAATGGGCGGCCGCTGCCGCCAGAATTTCATGAGCGCGCGCAATATATGGACCGCGCCCATGAAGAAGGGCAATCAGCTATCAACTATGTCAAGGAAACGGCCTGATGCTGCGCGCGGGGCACGCCTGCATCAAACAGCAGGCGAGCTATATCTGACATCCCTGATATTTGCGCATTCAGAGCATTCAAAGGAGTCCGGGCATGAGTGAGCGGATCGAGGGGCGCGCGATCGACGTCTCCGAACTGATCGAACGTCAAAAGATCCGCTGGTTCACGATCCGCCTGATCGCGGCATCGTGGATCATCACCTTCTTCGACGGCTTTGACATGAACGTCATTTCCTATGTCGCGCCCTATCTCATCTCGGATTTCGATATGAGCCGGGTCAGCATGGGCACTCTGTTCAGCATCGGCCTGCTTGGCACCATGGCCGGCGGATTCCTGTTCGGTTATCTGGGCGACAGATTTGGACGCAGGCCGGCCATCCTCATCGCATCTTTCAGCTTTGCGATACTCACGGTGGGTTTTGGCCTGGCCCGTTCCTATGAACAACTCATGCTCCTGCGGTTCATCAACGGCATCGCGATCGGCGGCCTGCTGCCGGTCTGCTGGGCATTGAACATCGAGTATGTTCCCAAATATTATCGGGCAACCGTCGTGACGATCGTGATGCTGGGCTATTCCGTCGGCGGTTCGGTGGGCGGCCCCATTACGATCTGGCTCGCGCCCGAATATGGCTGGCAGGCCGTCTATTTCTTTGGCGGCGCGGGGACATTGGCGGCTGCGGCGCTGCTCTATTTCACGCTGCCAGAATCAGCCCGTTTCCTTGCCAGCAAAGGGCGGCGTCCGGACCTCCTCGCGCGCTACATGCAGCAGATCGCGCCCGAGGAGAAAGTCGAGCCGGGCGCCAGGTTCATCGTGTCCGATGAAGAAAAGTCGAGTGCGACGAACTTTCGTATCTCGGTGCTGTTCGAGCGTAATCTCATCTGGATCACGCCTTTGCTATGGGGCGCCTATATCGCCAGCTCGATGGCGATCTTTTTTAAATCGTCATGGACGCCGATGGTCCTGGAACTGATCGGTTATACAAGGACGGAAGCCGCTGCTTTTTCGGCGATCAGTTCAATGGGTGGTGCGCTCGGCGCACTGGCCCTGATGCGTTTCACCGACCGGAAGGGGCCGATCGCCATCGCGATCATGTCACTCCTCTCGATCCCGCCCTTGCTCTATATCGGGCTGGCGGAAACCGGATATTGGAGCTTCCTGATTATAAACTTCATCGTCAACATCGCGATGGGCGGCGCTCATTTCGGCATGCACAGCATCGCCGGCATCTTTTATTCCAGTGCATTCCGCGCGAATGGAGCCGGCTGGGCCACGTCCGTCGCCAAGGTCGGTTCGGTGATCGGCCCGATGGTCGGCGGTATGATCCTGGCAACATCTTTTCCGGTGAAGAATATCTTCGCCCTGCTGGCGATCTGCCCGGCGATCGTGGCGCTTGCGCTCTTTTTCATCGGCCGCATTCAGGCACGGAAAAGCCGCGATATGGTTGATGCACCGCCGCAACTCGTCCCTGTGGAACAAATGCAATGACAGGGAAGAAATCTGGTTTCGGCGAAACCGGCCGGGACCCAATAGATTCATCGCCACTGGTCAATTCTCGCGCCTGGTTCGAGAGTCCAAATGACGCGGTTCGCCGTGATCCGGTCGCGCTTAACAAATTTCTGTTCGTTCGCCGGCTCATTCAGGTTTCCCGACTGTGGCGGCAGTTTCTTCGCATGGCGCTTCGCGAGGGATCGGCCAATCAGAATGGGTGGCAAACCCTGTTCTGGCTATCGCTGAGCGGACCCACGGAAAATCAACGTCAACTGGCCGATCGCATTGGCGTAAAGGAGTCGACGATCGCTCGCGCGCTGGATGCGCTTGAGCAGCAGGGGCTGGTCGAGCGCAAGCCCTCACCGAGCGACCGGCGCGTCAAGTCGGTCGCGATGACCGCTGCGGCTGAACCGGCGATAGCGGCGATCAACAACGAGGCAAAAACACTGCGCGATCGCCTGCTTGCCGATATCGACGCCGACGATCTGGCCATCACCGTCCGGGTGCTTGGTCAGATCGCGGAAACCATGGCTGCCATCGAGGATGAGCCGTCACGCGAATAGCAATGAGCCCGGCAACACGACATACGGGTATCAGTCAGCATAATCAGATCATGGAAACCATCCCGACCGCAATGCAGCGCTTCATCGGCTCACGGTGAAGCGCTGCCAAAAGGGAAACACGCGTGTGCCCGCAACTTCTCTCTGTTCGGGAATGGTGCGCCGTACTGAGTGAAGATGACAGCTACATCTACGCTATAGCCCTCTCATGATGGTTACGTCTGGATGAGCACATGTCTATTGTGACACCGGCACAAAGTCCGATGCAAGATGTCGATTGAACGGCCTGGCGGGTGTGCTGCGCGCGTCTGTTTCTGACGACGATTGATCAAACTCTCATCCGCGGATTGGCTACCGCACGACCCTTTTCCGTCGTGGACCTTCCTCCAGCTCCAAACCGGGCGTCGCAAGATGTGGCCCAAGGGCTATATCGAGGATTGTCCGCGTCAATCAGGGCGCGCAGCACGCCAGCCAGGCCGCGATGTCAACGATCCGATGTTGTCCTTTCCGTTCGTCCGTGAGCGGTTGAAGTGCGTGTCAGGCCAGCGGTGAGGCCGGCGCCGGCGTATGGCGGGCGATGTCCCAGATGAACCCCGCCAGTTCGCGCGCGACCGCCGCCACGATCTTCGCTGCATGCTTGCCGGTTCCAGCCAGACGACGGAACTTCGCGCACAGGCGGGTTTGGGCCTTCCAGGCGATGGCTCGGATGTGATCGGGCAGCCCGGCATTGCGTTCGCGCAGCGCTCGCCCTTCCCGAGCAGGATAGCGGTATTGCCATGCGGATTCGATCAGCATGGCGCGGGCGGCCGCGTTGCCGGTCCGGGTGAGTTCGCCGCGCCGCGTCCGCGTTCCGCTGGAATGCTCGGCGGGAACGAGGCCCAGCCAAGCCATCAGTTGTTTCGGGCGGTCGAAGCGATGCAGATCGCCGATCTCCGCGACGAGTGTGATGGCCGCGATGAACCTGATCCCCCGCAGCGCCTGAAGCGCCGTGACGATCGAGGCCAACGGCCAATCCATGACGGCTTCCTCAAGAACCTGCTCCAGACGCGCGCAGCGCTCCTCCAGT